>Ga0326726_10004760_pt1 | contig 12372 bp, 7 predicted proteins | sample MHFenrmetagenome_2_FD_207603 | JGI IMG/M metagenome (GOLD analysis project Ga0326726, IMG submission 207603) | Lab enriched peat soil microbial communities from Michigan Hollow, Ithaca, NY, United States - MHF15MN | ecosystem: Environmental > Terrestrial > Soil > Wetlands > Peat | place: USA...
GAAAGAATAACCTGAAGCAGGAGTTGCTAAAACCGTTGCTGATGCACCTGAATTATATGTTCCGCCACCGCTTACCATACCACCTGCACCAGGGCTGGCTGTTACAGCTACTGTAAATGTCTGAATGAAGTTAGCAACAAGTGTTGTGTTGGCTGTTACCGTAAACGTATAACTCACAGTGGTCGAAACAACAACTGCATCCAGAGTCCAATTCACAAAGGCATAACCTGTATTAGGGGTTGCTGTGACTGTCACTAAAGAACCTGAGCTGAATGTTCCGTCTCCGGTTGTCGTCCCACTTAATGCAGGATTTACCGTTGTAGCGACCGTATAGTTCTGTCCCTGAAGTCTTAAGAAGGCACCGAATAATATAAAAGCAATGATCAGGAATTTCTTCATTTCTTATATTGTATCTGACTTTTTTACAGGTGCTGATAATGTCTTATAAAAGTAGGAACAAGTTGGTAAAAAAACTAGACTTTTTTGATAAACATCAGTCTGCTTTTAATAAGTTTTTATAACAATAGATTTAAACTATACGATGATGAGAAAATCTTTATGTAAAACGAGTCCGACGACCTGATTAGGATATTTAGAATAGGAGTATAGTTGAAAGAGAATTCTACTTGGCGGTTAAAGAAACTATTTTCCTCCAAACTTCTTAATGAAGTAATTTTTGTATGAGTCCCCAAGATAGGCTTTGTGTCCTTCTGCAAGAAGTATTTCTCCCTGCCTGCTGTAACTGAGGACATGGTTAAAATTAACCAGATATGAATGATGAACCCTTATAATGTTCAGTTCTTCCAGCATTTCATCAAAATGCTTGAGGTTCTTTGAACTTGTATATTTCCTGTCACCCGTAACAAAGAAGTTTGTACAGTAACCATCAGCCACACACATTATTATTTCAGAAATCTTAAGCACATCAAATCCTTTTAAATGTGGGATGACAAGTGTCCGCGTAAGTGTTGATTCTTTGCTAAGGTTTTTCATCAGCTCGGAAAGAGCTCCCATACCGGGAATTTGTTCATTGAGGGATTTTATTTTCTCAACTGCAGAAATAAGCTCATCAATTTTGACAGGTTTAAGAAGATAATCCACCGCGCTAAATCTGAAGGCTTTAACCGCATATTCCGAATAGGCTGTGACAAATATTACCCTGAAATCAATATTTTCCAACATCATAATAAGATCAAATCCTTTTCCGTCAGCCATTTCAATATCCAGAAAGATAAAATCAGGGTGGTGTTTATTAATGGCTTTGTAAGCAGTTTTTACTGATGATGCTATTGCAACAATTTCAATATCACTGCAGTAAGTTTTAAGGTAATTGCATATAACCTCCCTTGAAAGCCTTTCGTCATCAATTACAATCGTCCGCAACATAATTCTGGTTTTAACTCTTTTTCACCGGAATATCAATAATAACTTTTGTCCCTGTTTCCTGTTTATCAGGGTAAAGATCAGAAATTATGATCTGGTAATTACTTTTCTGAAGTTTATTTATGATATTCAATCTTTCAGTGACAATTAAAATACCTCTCGATACTTTCTGATCTATTTTACTCTTCAATGCTTCCGCATTTTTTCTTCCAATACCGTCATCTTCAATAGTACAGTACAGTTTTTCATTTTCCAAAGTATAGGTTACCACAACATTGCCCTTTCTCCTGTCAAGTCCTCTTACTCCGTGCCAGATGGCATTTTCAACAAAAGGCTGAACCAGTCCGGGTGATACCTTGAATTGCCCTGGAACAATTTCTAAGCTCATGAAGATCTTGTAGTTGAACTTATCGCCGAAACGCAGATGCTCGATCTTAAGATATTCTTCCAGGGATTCTGTGTCCTTTTCAAGTGAGATGAAATCAGAATTGAAATTGTATAGTATTGATCTGATGAGTTTTGAAAAATCAGCTATATACCTGTTTGCTGAGAGGGCATCATTCTTTGAAATAAAATAGTTGATTGAATTAAGCGAGTTGAAAATAAAATGCGGATTCATTTGTCCCTGAAGTGATTGCAAACGCAATGCATTCAGTTTCTGATCGGCCTTCTGTTTTAGTTGCTTTATATATATAAAGATCAAACTGGCGATAAGTAAAAGAAATATGGAAGGAACAGAAATCCGGAATAAACGCGTCTCGTAGTAAAAAGGCTTTATTTTTACCCTGATTTCTTTTGTTGCATTCCAGAAACCGCCTCGGTCAGTTGCCTGAAGCTGGAGATTATATAATCCAGGCTTCAGGTTCGAATAATTTATGCTCCTGTTCCTAGAATCTGTTTCAATCCAGGTTTCATTAATCTGTGAAAGTTTATACCTGTACATGGTTTTATCAGAATTTATGAAATCTGACGATGAGAAACTGATTTGGATGTTGTTTTCACCTTTGTTCAGGAAAATCGTGTCAGATGCCGTAACCGATCTTCGGAATTGTTTTATTTCCCCTGAAACCCTTATTTCGTTAATTATTATTTTTTGAACTACTGTTTCTTTCATCTCATTGTTGATTGAATCAGGATAAAAACTGACCAATCCTCCCATTCCTCCCATAAAAAATTGACCATTTTCATCTCTATATGAAGCGCCGGAATTGAATTCGTTAATGTTCAGACCATCGTTTGATCCAAATGTCCTTATGATTCCGGTCAAAGGGTTAATTCTCGATATACCACTATTGGTGGAGACCCAGAAATTCCCGATTTTGTCTTTGAGGATGCTGTAGGTCATATTGTTTGCAAGACCCAAAGAGGTTGTGTAAAACATCTTTTTGCCTGTTTCCGGATTAAACTGACAGACCCCTCCTCCAAGCATGGCAGCCCATATATCTCCACGGTCTCCAATGCAAATATCTTCAATATTGTAATCGTCCTTTGACAAATAGAAAGTCTCTGATTTTTCACTGGGAAGGTGAATTCTTACAAGTGCGCTTTGATTCAATCCTGCCCATAATTTGTCATTACCATCTATCAAAATCTTATATATCGGCGAATAAGATTTATAATCGTACTTCTTTTCTGTCTTTCTTAATCCGGCATTGTACGAACCTATTGTATTGTCAGACATCCAGAGGAACAGATTCCCTTCTTTATTTATGGCAACTGGCCTGAAGTATTTTGATTCAGGCTGATGCCTTGTAAATTCTCCCGAACTGAATTTGTAAAACACCAACAGATCTTTAAAGTAACCAATCCACAACCCGTCTGACGTTGCTGTAAGAGACCTTACAGCACCTGGATCCTCAATGCCATTGAAAACAGGAATATTTAGTTTTTTTGCCTTCTTGTCAGAATTAATCTGGATGATAGAATTTTTGTTTCTCGTACCAACCCAAAGCCTGTCAAACTTATCTTTGGTTATTGAATAAACCGAAACGACATCATTCTTTTCAACAGGGATGTCATAGTTTGTAAAATAATCAGGAGTGAAAACAACACGACTGAGACCAAGTGCAGACCCGGTCATTGAGTTGTTTGAAAACCAAACAAGATCTTTATTCTGGCAGATTATTCCTTTTACCAGCTGACAAAATTGCCCGGGTATGTTAGACAGTTTAGTTTCCTTCAAATCATAAACATAAATTCCTTTATCTATTGATGACCAGGAAAGAAAGCCATCACCGGTGAATTCACTTAAAGGGGGTATACCATTGAACTCCCTGAACACTCCTGCTCTCTCATCAAGCATGAATAATCCGGCGTTTGAAAAGAGCCATTTCTTGCCTGATTCTGAAAAATAGATCCTGTACCAGTACAAATAAGTGAAATCAGAATTCTTAATATGATTCCGGCTGTCAACGCTGTATAACTTTTTCAGGATGAGCTTATTTTCAGGGGTTTTTTCAAATTCAAAGATGTTCTTATAAACCAGCCATATCCTGTTATCCCCATAAGTTGAAACTGAGGGAACCACGTTAAACAAGTTCTCATTGGTATCCACAAGCTGATCAGGTATGTCGTACTTTTCAAATCTGTCTTTCCTGGGATCGAATCTTATAAGCATGTCAGGATTTATAAGCCAGAGGCACCCCGATTCATCGATGCTTATGCTCGTGTAAAATTCAGGCAGATTATCATAAAGCTTATCAATCCTATCAAAAATGTCCCTGTTTGGATCATATTTGACAACCAGCTTATCATCTGTCAGTAACCATAAATTATCTGCTCCGTCAACCATAATATTCAATATTGAAAAATATGGAAGCGATAATGAGTCATCTGTTTTATGGTAGTAATTTTTAAAAGTGTAACCATCATACCTGCTTAGACCGTCCCATGTTGCAATCCACAAAAATCCCGAACTATCGACAACTGCAGCGCGTACATCATTATGGGATAGCCCATCCTTAGTTGTAAATGTCTGGATATTAAATTGCTGAGAAAATAATGTATTACTGAAAATAAAAACCAGACAGACAAAACAAAATGAAATCAACTTTCTTATCAGCACGTGCATCTTTAAATAAGATTTCTGTAAACCTCTGAAGCAAACCTGAATTCAGTAAGTCAAAAGAAATAAAAAAAAACAGTATAATGAAAAGAACCGCTATTTTTGATGTGAAATGGAATTTAAACTCATATCTGATTTTCAGCCGACAGGGGACCAGCCCGAAGCAATTGCTCAGCTCGTTAACGGACTCGATAAAGGTATTCCATACCAGACACTTTTAGGTGTGACAGGATCAGGCAAGACTTTCACTATTGCAAATGTCATTGAAAAAGTCCAGCGCCCGGTTCTTGTTTTAAGTCATAATAAAACGCTGGCGGCCCAGCTTTATGGTGAATTCCGGCAGTTTTTCCCGGAAAACAGGGTTGAATATTTTGTCTCATATTATGATTATTACCAGCCTGAAGCATATCTTCCGGTTACGGACACTTATATCGAGAAAGACCTCTCAATAAATGAAGAGATAGAAAAGCTCAGACTTAGCGCCACATCTGCACTTCTTTCAGGAAGAAAGGATGTCATAGTCGTTTCATCAATATCGTGCATCTATGGTATCGGAAACCCAGATGATTTTCATTCGAACACTATTCATATCAGGCAGGGACAGAATATCGCAAGGAACCTGTTCTTAAGAAAGCTTGTCGATAGTCTTTATTCACGGAACGAACTTGAATTCAAACATGGAACTTTCAGGGTAAGGGGAGATACAATTGATATAATGCCCTCATATGCTGATATAGCTATTCGGGTGGTATTCTTTGGCGAGCAGATTGAGGAAATCATTTCTTTTGACCCTGTCACTGGTAACAGGATTGACACCTTAAGTGAATATATTGTTTATCCGGCGAATATCTTTGTCACTACGAGGGAAAGAATTAACCTTGCTATAGGTCAGATTCAGGATGACCTTGTAAAACAGGTTACTCATTTCAGGGATATAGGCAAGAGAGAAGAGGCAAAAAGACTTGAGCAAAGAGTATTGTATGATCTTGAGATGATTAAGGAACTTGGATACTGCAGTGGTATTGAAAATTATTCCCGGTATTTTGACGGCAGAAATTCAGGAACAAGACCATTCTGCCTTTTAGATTATTTCCCCGAAAACTTTATAACAGTCATTGACGAAAGCCACGTCAGTGTCCCGCAGATCAGGGCAATGTTCGGGGGAGATCATTCAAGAAAACAGACTCTCGTGGAGTATGGTTTCAGACTGCCAGCTGCTCTCGACAACAGGCCGATGCGTATAGAGGAGTTTGAAGCGCTTACCGGCCAGACAATCTTTGTCAGCGCTACGCCGGCTGATTATGAGCTTGTGAAGAGCGAAGGAGTTATTGTCGATCAGGTTTTAAGACCAACCGGCCTGCTGGATCCTCCGATAGATGTAAGGCCAAGTCTTAACCAGATCGATGACCTGATGGCAGAGATAAGGAGCAGGGCAAAGGCAGGTGAAAGAACCCTTGTCACGACAATTACAAAAAGAATGGCTGAAGAACTTTCTGCCTATCTCTTAAGATATGACATAAAATGCCGGTATATCCATTCTGATATTGAAACCCTTGAGCGTATTGATATAATGGAAGGATTGCGGAATGGAGCCTTTGACGTGCTCGTAGGGGTCAATCTTCTTAGGGAGGGTCTGGATTTGCCTGAAGTGTCACTCGTAGCAATACTCGATGCTGATAAGGAAGGCTTCCTTCGTTCTGCAAGATCTCTTACCCAGACTGCAGGACGTGCGGCACGTAACCTTAACGGCAAGGTAATAATGTATGCAGATATCATTACAGGGAGCATGCAGGAGACCATTAATGAGACTAACCGGCGAAGGGAAAAACAGCTGAAATATAATGAGAAGATGGGTATCACACCCAGGCAGATAATCAAGAAGACAGGGACAATTCTGAGCGGACTGAGTAAGAAAGGCATTGCGGTTAAAGCCTATATTGAGCCTGAAAGACCTGATATTGCTGCTGATCCGGTCGTCAAATATATGGACAGGGGAGCTCTTGAGAAAGCAATTGAAAAAACAAGAAAAAACATGGAAAAAGCTGCCTCAGAGCTTGATTTTATACAGGCTGCAAGATTAAGGGATGAAATATCAGATCTGCAGACACTTCTGAGAAATAAGTCTCAGTAATATTGATAGTGAATTTTTATCTGGTTGCAATCCAGTCACTCATTGTCCCTGTCGAGGCGTTAGTTACGGTTCCCTTAATTAGTTTCTCACCAACAGTACCTGAGTACTTTTCATTATTGATTGTAAACGAGATTGAATTACCATTCAACCTTCCGTCAGTCATTGTCAGGGCTTTCCCTCCTGAATTAAATACACCGCGTACAAACTGGAATTCCTGCACAAGTTCCAGCTCACCGTTTCCAAGTTTCCAATTTCCTGCGACTTTTGCAGGTATTATCCACAGGTAAGCCGTGTTCCAGCTATTCCAGTTCTCCTCAGTTGTAGCTTCCTGGTCAGCTTCCCATTCTCCCATAGTAAAGGTGTTTGACACGATCCGCGTTCCGGGCTTGAGATCGAGCAGCCTGGGGCGAAGCTTAAGATTTATTTCAGGCAGGAGAAACATTGTTATGACAGTGGCTTTTGAAAGATCAGTCTCGTAAAGATCTGCTTTAATGAATTGGGCTTTATCACCGACTCCCTCTTTTTTTGCATTTTCTTTTGATAATGCGACCATGTCGGGATTATATTCAATCCCCATTGCCTTTGCTCCGAGTTTTGCCGCGGTTATTACTGTTCTTCCGTCGCCAGAACCCAGGTCAATTAAAAAATCATCTGGTGTGACTTTTGCTATTTCAAGCATTTTATTAACCAGTTCCTGCGGCGTAGGGACCCATACAACATCCTTGCCCTGCTGACCAACCTGTGGAACAAAGACATTTCCTGATTGTTTTTCCTGGGCAAGAAGACCGGTCGTCATTACTGACAGTGACAGTAAAATTACTCCTGAGATTAAGTAAGTTTTTGTTTTCATAATTGTTAAAATTATTTTTCAAAGAATTTGAAAGGATTAAAATTATGAAATTTATATCAGATACTGATCAGCTTTTTGACATAGTTTGCTATGGCAAGGGACGAAGTTAATCCGGGTGATTCAATCCCGATAAGATTTATAAATCCCGGACAACCTCTTTCAGTCTCTTCTTTAATATAAAAATCCTTGACAGGATCACCAGGTTTCTGGATCTTTGGACGAATACCGGCCATTTCCGGCGATAAATCATCAAACTCCAGAAAAGGGAGGAATTTCCTGACAGACTTAAAGAACGTTTCCTGTTTTGAAGGTGTGACTTTATAATCGTAAGTATTAGATTGAAGATAAGTTACATCAGGTCCAAGCTTAACTCCCCCGTTCATTTCAATCGTAACATGAATGCCGATCCCTTCCAGGTTATGGATAGGCACAGGGTAAACCAGCCTGTTTATTAAACGGTTCTTGGGAGGATTTAGCCTGAAATATTCTCCTTTGCAGAACATAATCTTAAGCTTATCATCTTCAAGACCAGCCATTTCTGAAACTTTGTCAGAAGTCAGTCCTGCAGAATTAATTACTATCTGACTGGTAAACCTGTATGTGTTTTTATCCGAATCAAGCAAAGTAATTTCGTACCCGTTTCCGATTTTCCTTATCCCGGTCACCTCGCTTCCATACACTATCTGTCCCCCGTTATTGATCGTACCTGTTTCATAACACTTCATAAGGGAATGTGAATCGACAATACCGGTTGATGGTGAAAAGATTGCTTTCAGAGCAAAAACTGAAGGCTCCAGTTCAGCGATCTGCCTCTTGTCTATTATTACAAGATCTTCAACTCCGTTATTGAATGCCGTCTTTTGTATTCCCTCAATAATTTGAATTTCATCTTCAGAAGTCGCGACAATCAGCTTACCGCAATTCTTAAAGGGTACATCATTTTCTGTGCAATAATCATATAGGAGCCTTTTCCCTTCAACACACAGCCGTGATTTCAGACTGCCCTTCGGATAATAAATACCTGCATGGATCACTTCACTATTCCTGCTGCTTGTCTCCTGTCCGAATGAAGTATATTTTTCAATCAGGAAAACATCCTTGAAATCTTTCGTAACTATTTCAGCAATAGCCAATCCGACAACTCCGGCCCCAATAATTGTTATTTGTGCATCCATCATTTTACATCCTGATGATAATTCACAAAACTAAAATAATATATTGTATTCCTTCATGGACCATTCAGTAACACTATATTGTGTTCGGCAAAAAAAAACTAAATTTGTCTTTCATGCCTTAAAAATGAAAAATCATATTCCCATTTTCCCTCTAAAATGGTCCCTGGTATTTCTATCTATTTCAATTATTTCATTTATCATTTCCGTATGCACTTGTTGTAAGAAAAATTCACAAATCGACCGGTTCTCCGTTGTTACCCGTCACAACATAGAAATATCGGTAATTGACTGTCTGAATTCATTATCAATTGGCAACGGCGAATTTGCATTCACGACCGATATAACAGGTTTACAGACTTTTCCGGAATATTACTCAAAAGGCATCTCCCTTGGAACTATGTCAAACTGGGGATGGCACACTGGTGATAATCCGACGGGTTACAAGCTATCGGATGTTTACAAGACTTATGAGGTTCATGGGAGGGAAGTGAATTATGTGCATCAGTTCAGGGGGAATGAAGACTCTGTAAAAACAGCCGCTTCTGAATGGTTAAGGAGCAATCCTCACCGTATTCATTTGGGGATGATCGGACTTATGATAATTAAAGAAGACGGGAATGAAATAAATATCGATGATATTAGAAATCCTGTTCAGAGGCTGGATTTATGGACAGGAGAGATAAAAAGCCGGTTTTTGATAGGAAATACACCTGTAGATGTCGTTACTGTTTGTCATCCCGACAAAGATATTGTTTCTGCAAGGGTGACCTCAAAACTGATATCAGATAAAAGGCTGAAGATCAGGATCAGTTTTCCTCTTGGCGTTTCATCACCTTCGGGTTATGATTTCAGTCAGCCGGATAAACACTCGACATTAATATTATCTGATTCAGATAACGAAACGCTTTTTGAGCGGAAACAGGATAATGACAAATACTTTGTAAAAGTGCATCACGAGAATGCCGGATTAAAAATCTATGGTAAACACTTATTCTTACTTGAGCCTGCTGGAGATACTGTTCTTAAGTTTTCATGTCATTTCACGAAAAAGATCTCTGATGAAAACACAGACAGCTTTGACGAAGTTGCTGAAGCCTGCAAAAAGAGCTGGTCTGACTTCTGGATGACCGGAGGAGCAGTCGATTTTTCAAAGTGTACCGATCCTCGTGCTTTAGAACTTGAAAGACGGGTCGTGCTTTCGCAATACCTTACAAAGGTACAATGCAGCGGTTCTCTTCCCCCTGCAGAAACAGGCCTGACCTATAACAGCTGGTACGGAAAATTTCACCTTGAAATGCACTGGTGGCATGCTGTACATTTTGCTCTTTGGAAGAGGGAACAGACACTTGAAAGACAGATGGATTATTATCGCAAAATATATGAAAATGCCAGGCAAACAGCACAAAATCAGGGTTATGAAGGAGTGCGATGGCCAAAAATGGTTGGTCCTGATGGAAGAGAGAGTCCAAGCAGCGTCGGAACTTATCTGATCTGGCAGCAACCGCATATTATATTCTTTTCAGAACTGCTGTATGAGAATTCGAAAAACAGGAGAGAGATACTGAAAAAATATAAGGATCTGGTATTTGCAACAGCTGATTTTATGGCCAGTTATGCCTGGCATGATACCGTTACCGACAGGTATGTTCTTGGTCCTGTTTTGATACCGGCTCAGGAGAGTCTGAAACTTGAGACAACCATTAATCCCTCATTCGAGCTGGCCTACTGGTACTGGGGACTAAAAACAGCACAGCAATGGAGATTGCGGCTGAACATGGATCCTGATCCTAAATGGACTGATATACTGAAAAAAATATCACCTCTTCCTTTATTAAATGGGCTCTATCTTTGTTCGGAGGACACAAAAGATTCATATGAAAACCAGAGATACTTAAGTGATCATCCAATTGTTTCCGCTGTTTCCGGGGTGCTTCCAAAAACAAAAATGGTCGATGACAAAATTCTTACCAATACTCTTGATACAATTATGAAGAAGTGGAACTGGAAGTCGACCTGGGGATGGGATTTTCCGATGCTTGCCATGTCAGCCGCGTCGGAAGGAAGATCAGAACAGGCTATTGATTTCCTGATGATGGATGTTCCCAAAAACCGCTACCTTATAAATGGCCATAATTATCAGGATGCCAGGCTTGCAATTTATCTTCCGGGAAACGGAAGCCTGTTGACTGCAGTGGCAAAGATGTGCGTTCAGAGACAATTCCCTGATAACGGAAAATGGAAGGTTAAGTATGAAAACCTGAACAGATATGTCGAATGAGATTTAATCAACATTTAAATACTAATTTATATGAAAAAGCTGCTGTTCCTGTTATTGGTGCTGATTGCATGCAGTCAGAGTAAGAATCCCAATTGGAATCTTGTCTGGTCCGATGAATTCAATAATCCGGGGTTACCAGATTCTGCAAACTGGATAAATGAAGTCGGATTTATCAGAAATCATGAGCTTCAGTATTATACATCGCGCAGAATAGAGAACTCCGTTGTTAATAATGGGAATCTTCTTATAATAGGCAGGAAAGAACCTTATGACTCAGCCGGTTACACTTCAGCAAGCCTGACAACCGACGGAAAACTCAGCTGGACTTACGGAAAAATTGAGGCAAGGATGAAACTGCCGAAAGGGCAGGGGATGTGGCCCGCATTCTGGATGCTTGGTCAGAATATCCATCAGGTCGGATGGCCCCGATGCGGGGAGATTGACATAATGGAACATATAAATACTGAGGATATTTTGTATGGAACCCTTCACTGGTACAATGACAGGCACGTTTCTTCAGGGAAAAAGATCCCCTGTTCGATGACACAGTTTCATAACTATTCTGTTGAATGGGATACTGATTCAATAAAATGGTTCCTTGATGGTTCAAGGTATCATGGCGTCTGCATAAAGGACAGTATTAACAGTACATCCGAATTTCATAAACCTCACTATATTATTCTTAATCTGGCAATTGGAGGTGATTGGCCAAAAAACCCTGATGAGTTCACGCAGTTTCCTGACACGGTTTTTGTTGATTATGTAAGGGTTTATCAAAAAACCCCCTGAAAAACATTATATAAGATCAACACATACATTTGTAAACTCAAAACTGCAATCCGTCGAACGGAATATTGACATTTCTTCTTAATGTAATATCTTAATGCGCAGTTAAAACACCTGACCATATCGGCCTTATTGAATTTTTTAACTTTGTATTGAGTATTTAATCTGTTGCAAATGTCATGAAAGCCATTAAACTGATTATAACACTCCTGATTCTTATTCAGGTATCTGCTCTGGCAGCAGAAAAACGAAATCCTTCTCCTCCGGTATTAAAAATTAAATTTTCTTCTGTATCACAGAAAGATACTGCTGCCATTAACGCATTTGTCAGAAAAGGTACAAAATATCTTTCTTCAAAGGAAAATACTCTTGATATAGTCAAAACCTGTATTGACAGTGCTATTCTGATTTGCGAGAAAAAGAAAATTGATGTTCCTGCACGACTGCACCTTCTCCTTGCACAATATCACTATGTTACAGGAGATCTGAGGAGTGCTTCGGAAGAAGCTGCAATAGCACTTAAAAAGTCAGCTGGTTCAGAGGAATCTGATGTTTTAGCCCGGACTAATATTTTTCTAGGCAAATATTACCTCAGGACGGGATTTTTTGCAGAAAGCCTTGAATATTTTGATAATGCAGTGACAATTTCAAAAAAGGAGAAAATAAAAGGTCTTATTCCAATGGTTTATTATGGAAAATATGAAG
>Ga0326726_10004761_pt1 | contig 12368 bp, 15 predicted proteins | sample MHFenrmetagenome_2_FD_207603 | JGI IMG/M metagenome (GOLD analysis project Ga0326726, IMG submission 207603) | Lab enriched peat soil microbial communities from Michigan Hollow, Ithaca, NY, United States - MHF15MN | ecosystem: Environmental > Terrestrial > Soil > Wetlands > Peat | place: USA...
CCTCTACAGCTCGCTCGTCCGCTACCAGAACCCGGACATGTCGTCGTGCGTCGCGACGGCCACGCTGATCATGCTCAATGAGGTTGCGAAGGTCGGCCACCGAGGATCGGGGTTCACCTGGACCACCTCGACCTCGCTCGCGAGGCAGCGCTCGATCATGAAGTGGGCACGGGCGCACGACACGCTGGAGCCCGGACCCGGCGGGACCGACCCGAATGGTTGGCGGAACGCGCTCAACCAGTATGGCTGGGCCGACTACCAGAACCCCGACACGATGACCTACCAGGTCCAGACGTTTACCTCGTACACGGCCGCGGTCAAGGCCGCGGTCCGGGCCGTGGCCCGCTTTCACCGGCCGGTCGGGATCCTCGGCTGGGCGGGCGGCCACGCACAGGTCCTCAACGGCTACACGGTCTACGGCCAGGACCCGGCGACCTCGTCGTCGTTCACCGTGCGTTACGTGTACCTTACCGACCCGCTCAAGCGCGACGCGCTGCGGAACGCGCGGATCACCTTCACCAACTTCGTCACCGGCCCGCTCAAGTACCGCCTCCGCAAGTACCGCCAGACCGACAGCCCAAAGGACGACCCGTACATCCCGGGCGTCGTTCCCTCCGACAGCCTCTGGTACGGTCGCTACGTGATCGTCGCGCCGGTCCGATAGCCCGAACACGGGCGCCCGGCCGAACACGGGCGCCCGGCCGTGGACCGCGACGACCCGACCGCGATCCCGCCGTGCCAGGCCTCACGCAACCTGACGGCCGACGGAGGTGTGCCCTGCCCGGACTGAAGCGTGAGACGGCCGGTCGGTACCGGACCGAGGACGGCCGGTTCCGGGTCGAGCAGTCGTCCGGCGGCTGGGTGGTCGTGGACGAGGCCGAGACCGACGACCTCGGGCTGCCGCTCGTACGTGGATTGTTCCCGACGCTCGACGGGGCCCGCGATTCGATCGAGCTGGCACGGACCGGACCCGCCCCGACCTCCGGCCTCGCCGAACGGGTCGCCGCGCATGCGAAGACCCGTCCGACCGAGGTCCCGTCGGCCGTGGGTCGTGCTCACCGCCCCGCGGCCGAGCCGGCGCCTGCTCTGGAACCCGAGCCGGAATCTGAGCCCGAGCCGGAGCCAGTCGTCATCCGACCGTACCGCCCATCGGACGGGGACGCGCTGCGCGCGCTGTGGATGGCAGCGGGGTTCCGCTCGCTGGGCGACGATGACGCGAGCCTCGGGGCCTTCGCCGGTCGGAACCCGGGACTCCTCCTGGTCGCCGTCGAGGGCGAGACCGTCGTGGCCACGGCGCTCGGCGCGTGGGACGGCCGTCGGGGCTGGATCTACCACGTGGCGACGGCCGCGAGCCACCGCCGTCGGGGGATCGCCCGGGACCTCATCCGGCAGATCGAGGAGCGCCTGCGCGACCTCGGGGCACCGAAGGTCAACGTCATCATCCGCGATGACAATGCCGACGGCACGGCCTTCTGGGAGGCGCTCGGCTACGCTCCGGCTCCCGCCCGCCAGTTCGGCCGCGAGCTGTAGCCTCGAAGGGCTACCATCCGTCCATGGACTTCATGCTCGTCCATGGCTCATACCACGGCGCGTGGTGCTGGGACCGGCTGCGGCCGGAGCTCGAGCGGCTGGGGCACCGGGTCATCGCGATGGATCTGCCCATCTCCGACCCCACCCTCGGGGCAGCCGATTACGCCCGCGTGATCGAGGGAGCTCTCGACCCCGGGAGCGAGCCGGTCCTCGTCGGGCACTCGATGGCTGGTCTCGTCATTCCGGTCGTGGCCGCTCATCGCCCGGTCCGCCGGCTGGTGTTCCTCGCCGCGTTCCTGGCCCAGCCGGGCATGAGCGCGACCGACCAGCGCGCCGCCGAGCCCATCGACGGGCGGGTCGCGCCGACGACCGCCGAGTGGACCGACCTCGGTGACGATGTCTGGGCGATCGGACCGAACACGGCCACCGAGCTGTTCTTCGACGATGCGCCACCCGACGTCGCCAGGTGGGCGATCGAGCGACTCCGGCCTCAGTCGTACCGGGTCATGCGGGAGACGACGCCGCTCACCGAATGGCCCGATGTCGACAGCCGCTCGATCGTCTGCCGCGACGACCGGGCGATCAACCCGGACTGGGTACGGACGGCCGCCCATGAGCGCCTCGGCGTCGAGGCCATCGAGCTGGACGGCGCCCACTCGCCGTTCATGACCCGCCCCGCCGAGCTCGCCGCGGTGCTCGACTCGCTCGCCTGAGGGGGCGACTAGAGGAGGCGAGCATGTCGTACCCGGAACCTCGTTACCTGGGCCAGTCGGGGCTGGCCAACGCCACGTTCCGCCCTGCCGATCACGAGCCGGAGCTGCGCTACCCATCCGGCGGCGCCGTCCACTACCTGGCCACCGGGGCGACGACCGACGGGCAGTTCGGGCTGTACCGCTGGGAGATGGCGGCCACCCAGGGCGGGCCGGGACCGCACTTCCATCGCACGATCTCGGAGTCGTTCTACGTCCTGTCCGGGACGATCCGGCTCTACGACGGGACCCGCTGGATCGACGGCCGGACCGGGGACTGGCTGTACGTACCCGAGGGCGGTATCCACGGCTTCAAGAACGAGTCCGGGGCCGCCGCGACGATGCTCATCCTGTTCGCCCCCGGCGCGCCGCGCGAGGACTACTTCGAGACGACGGCCCGGATGGCCGCCGGCCTGTCACTCAGCGACGAGGGGCGGACCGCGTTCTACCTCCGTCACGACACCTTCTGGCTCCCGACGAGCTAGACGCCTCAAGCGCCGCATGTACACTTGAGCCGTGGCTCAAGTATTCGCCTCCGAGATCGACGGCGATGGCTGCGCGACGGAGTGCCTCCACCCCGAGGTCGTCGCGCCGCTCCTCGGCCGCTCACTCGGGCGCGACGGCGCGCAGGCCGTGGGCGATCTGTTCTCGACGCTGGCCGATCCATCGCGGGCGAGGATCGTCCACCTCCTGGCGATCAGTGAGCGCGACCTGTGCGTCTGCGACATCGCGCTCGTGCTCGGGATGACCGTGTCGGCCCTCTCCCACCAACTCCGATTCCTCAGGGAGCGGGGAGCGGTGGAGCGTCGCAAGGCCGGCCGGATCGCCTACTACCGGCTCGTGGACGCCCACCTGCGCGAGCTCGTCCTGGGCGCGGCCACGCATGTCGCGGAGCGCGCATGAGCGTCTCGATCGGGTCGGGTGGCTCGACCGGGACGGCCGCCGCGGCGCATCGGCGCAGGTTGGTGGCGGTCCTCGTGCTCAGCATCGTCATCCTCCTCGTCGAGGTGGGCGGTGCGATCGTCTCGAACAGCCTCGCGCTCTTCGCTGACGCGGGGCACATGCTCACCGACATCTCGGGGATCGGGCTGTCGCTACTCGCAATCTGGTTCGCGACTCGCCCTCCGAGCAGCGGGCGGACGTTTGGGTACCTCCGACTCGAGATCCTTGCCGCCGTCGCCAACGCGGTCCTGCTGTTCGGGGTTGCGGCACTCATCCTGATCGAGGCCTGGCGGCGGCTGTCGAACCCACCCGAGGTTGCCTCGGGCCTGATGCTCGCCGTGGCCATCGTCGGCCTCGCCGCGAACGCCGGCTCGCTGTTCCTGCTCCGCGACGCCCAGCGCGACAGCCTCACCCTGCGGGGCGCGTACCTCGAGGTCATGGGCGACTTCGCGGGCTCGGCCGCGGTCATCGTGGCCGCGCTCGTGATCGCGCTCACCGGATGGACGTCGGCGGACGCGATCGCCTCGATCGTCATCGGCCTCCTGATCCTGCCACGTACGTTCGCCCTGCTCCGGGACGCGACCGACGTCCTCCTCGAGGCCACCCCGAAGGGCGTCGACATGGCCCACGTCCGCCGGCACATCCTGGAGGCACCGGGCGTGATCGACTGCCACGACCTACATGCCTGGACGATCACGTCGGGGATGAACGTCGTGTCGGCCCACGTCATCCTGGCCGAGGGTGCCGACGCCTCAGCCACCCTGGACGCGCTGTGCGCCTGCCTGTCGGATGACTTCGACATCGAGCACTCCACCTTCCAGCTCGAGACGGCCGACCGCCGCCGGCTCGAGGAACGGAGCCACGCCTGACGCTCGTCCGGCGCGCTACGCTCCGCGAGTGGCCATCGACGGCACCCCACTCGACGGGCTGACGAACTGGGCCGGCAACCACGCCTACGCGGCGGCGCGGCTCCGCGAGCCCGCGTCGATCGGGCAGCTCCAGGAGATCGTCCGCGGCAGCCGGTCGCTGCGGGTCCTCGGGTCGCGCCACTCGTTCAACGACATCGTCGACACGACCGGCGATCTCGTCTCGCTCCATCGGATGCCACGCCGGTTCGAGCTGGACCGGACCGCGCGGACCGTGACCGTCGACGGCGGCGTCCGCTACGGCGAGCTGTGCGGCCCGCTCGACGCGGCCGGGTTCGCCCTTCATAACCTGGCCTCGCTGCCGCACATCTCGGTGGCGGGCGCCTGCGCCACCGCGACCCACGGTTCGGGCGACGGGAGCGGCAACCTGGCGACGGCGGTCACGGCGCTCGAAGTCGTGACCGGGAACGGGGAGGTGGTCGCACTGTCGCGCGATCGCGACGGCGAGGCGTTCGCGGGCGCGGTCGTCGCACTCGGCGCTCTCGGCGCGGTCACGGCGCTCACGCTTCGGGTTGAACCCACCTTCCGGATGCGCCAGGACATCTACGAGGACCTGCCGCTCGCCCGGGTCGCAGACCACTTCGACGAGATCACCGCGAGCGCGGACAGCGTGAGCCTGTTCACCGAGTGGCGCGGGCCGCTGTTCGAGCAGGTCTGGCTCAAGCGCCGTGTCCCCGCCGGTGACCGGTTCGAGCCACCGGCCGAGCTGTTCGGCGCAACCCGGGCGACCGTCCCGATCCACCCGATCCGGCGATTGCCGGCGGACGCGTGCACGGAGCAGCTCGGCGTGCCCGGACCGTGGCACGAGCGGCTCCCGCATTTTCGGATGGACCACACCCCGAGCAGCGGCGCCGAGCTCCAGAGCGAGTACCTGGTCCCGCGCCACCGGGCGGTTGAGACCCTGCTGGCGCTCGATGCCGTTCGCGACCGGTTCGCTCCGCTCGTTCAGGTCTCGGAGGTGCGCACGATCGCCGCCGACGACCTCTGGCTGAGCACCGCGTACGGCCGGCCGTCGGTCGCGCTCCACTTCACCTGGCAACCCGACTGGGAGGCGGTCCGCCGGGTCCTGCCGACGATCGAAGCCGCCCTCGCGCCGTTCGAGCCACGGCCGCACTGGGCCAAGCTGTTCACGCTGCCGCCCGAGGCGGTCCGATCGGCCTACGAGCGGCTCCCACAGTTCCTCGAGCTCGCGGACCGGCACGACCCCGAGCGACGGTTCCGGAACGCGTTCCTGGACCGCTGGCTGGGCGGTGAGCGAACGGGGAGCGCCGAGGAGTAGCGTACCGGCCCATGGGGGACCACTGCGGCGAGAACATGGCGATCCGCCAACGGCTCGGTCATCGGCTGCTGCCCCAATTCGTCGGCAACATCGACGACGAGGCGCCGTACCGGCCCGCGGGAACGTGACCGAGCGCGTCCTGACCCGCCGCGCCCTGAACCGCGCGCTGCTCGCCCGCCAGCTGCTGCTCGAGCGGGCGTCGATCCCGCTCGAGGACGCCGTCGAGCAGGTCGGCGGGCTCCAGACCCAGTACGCCCCGTCCGGCTACGTCGGGTTGTGGACCCGTCTGGAGGGCTTCCGCCGGGCGGCGCTGACCGAGGCCCTCGAGGAGCGGGCCGTCGTCCAGGCGACGCTCATGCGGACCACGATCCACGTCGTCTCGCGGCGCGAGTTCTGGCGCTACGCCCTGGGCGTCCGGCAGGCACGGCGCGCGTGGGCGCTCCGGCTCGGGGTCGGCGGCGCGGATGAAGCCGCCGCGACCGCAGCCGCCGAGCGGCTTCGCCGAGCGCTGTCGGACGGCCCGCGGACCGTCAAGGAGCTCGGGGAGCTCGGGGCCGGGTTCGTGGGCAGCCTGAGCGTCTGGATCGACCTGGTCCGCGTGCCGCCCTCGGGGACCTGGGAGCGGCGCCGGGCCGACCGACTGGCGCTTGCGGAGGACTGGGTCGGGCCGCCCGACGCGACGGAGGAGGAGGGACTGGCGCACATCGTCCGGGCCCACCTGCGCGCGTTCGGGCCGGCTCCCTGGCGCGACATCGCCGCCTGGGCCGGGGTCCCGGTCGCCGACGCCCGACGGGGCGGGGAAGGACTGGCACTTGTCCGCTACCGCGACGAGGCCGGTCGAGAGCTGGTCGATCTGCCCGACGCGCCGCTCCCGGATCCCGGCACGCCGGCGCCGGTCCGGTTCCTGCCGCACTGGGACGCGGCGCTCCTGACCCATGCCCGCCGGACCGGCCTCCTGCCCGAGGAGCACCGGGCGATCATCTTCACGTCCGGTAACCCGTTCTCGGTGGGCACGTACCTCGTCGACGGGCGGGTGGCCGGCGCCTGGTCGATGCGGGACGGCCGGGTCGTCCTCAGCCCCCTCGAGCCCCTGTCGACCCGCGACCAGCGCGCGGTCGAGCGCGAGCGCGAGGCCCTCGAGGCCTTCCACGCCTGACCGGGAAGTCCATACTGGCGGGACCGCCCACGTCACCAGGGAGCGTTCGACATGTCGACAGAGCAGAACAAGGCCGTCGTCCGCAGGTTCGTCACGGAGGTCCTGGTCGGCGGCAACGTCGATCTGGTCGACGACCTGCTGGCCGCGAACTACGTGAACCGCGGGATGGGGGACATGGACCGGGCCGCCTTCAAGGCGTGGCTGGGCGCCAACTCGGCCGGTCCGGGTGGCCGGATGGAGATCAAGGACCTGGTCGCCGAAGGAGATGCGGTGGTCGCTCGCTTCACCTATGCGATCACCCTCCCCAGCGGGGAGAACATCTCGGCCCGGGGCCTGACCTACTACGGCCTCGCCGACGGCAGGATCGTGGAGGACGACCCCATCACCACGCCGGATCTGATGCAGGCGTTCGCCGCTCAGATGACGACACCCGTCTCCTGACGGCGGCTGCGAGCGCTTGGACTCGCTCAGCGCCGGCCTCGTGCCCGTCGGCTGGACGGCGGGCGCAGGCGAAACGCGCCTTCGTGACGGGCTCCAGCTGTCGTACCGTGTGGCTCGCGCTTCAGCGACGTCGAATGCATTGGAGCGGTGAGGGGAGCATTGGTCGGGCGCGTCGCCGGGCACACGGTCATTCGAGCCAGGGACGAGTCCAGGGACCGCCCCGTCCTCATCGACGTGTGGTATCCGGCGGAGCAGGGAGCGCTCGAGACGGACCACGACTACGGGCTCGGCCGGGGACGGGTGGCCGAGGGCGCTCCCGCCCTCGATACCGCCTGCCCGGCGATCGTCCTGTCGCATGGGGCCTTCGGCGCAGCCAACAACTACTCGTGGCTCGCCGAGCATCTCGCGCGCGAGGGTTACCTGGTCGCGGGCGTCTCCCACTTTCGGGAGTCCTACATGTACGGGGTGGACACGATCGACCCGGCCTCCGCGGCACGGCCGTGGCTTCGCCCGCCTGACTGCACGTTCGCCCTTGACCACCTCGAGTGCCATCGGGAGTTCGGGCGTCGCGTCGACGCCGGCCGGATCGGTGCCCTCGGGCATTCGTCCGGGGGAGCGACCGTCATCGCGCTCGCCGGGGCCGTCTACGACCCAGGGGCGATGGAGCGCTACTGCGCCTCCGACGCGGCTCGGCTCGACCTGGGCTGCGCCTACGCCAGGAGTGGCCCACCGCCGAGCAGCGCGGGCGAGGAGGCCCGTCGGTCGTACCGGGATGGGCGAATCAGGTCGATCGTCGCCCTCGATCCGGCGCTCGGCCCGGGCTATCCTACGGAGGCGCTGGCGGCCGTGGCCGTGCCCGTCCACGTCGTCGGCGCCGTCGACAACGACTTCCTGCCGTTTGCGTCGCATGCCGGCCACTACGCCACGGCAATTCCGGGAGCGTCGCTCACCGCGCTCACCGGCGGCGAGGGTCACTTCGTCTACCTCGACGCCTGCAGCCTCGACCGCGAGGCGAACGGCGTTCCGTTGTGCCGCGATCGTCCCGGCGTCGACCGCGCCGAGGTCCACGCCTCGCTCGCCGGCGTCATCACCGATTTCTTCGAGGCGCACCTGGCACGACCCTGAGGCGAGGGGGGCGCGGTCCCAGGAGCGCAGGAAGGAGGATGTCGTGGACTACAAGCTCGAGCTCGTCGTCGTCCCGGTCTCGGACGTCGACCGCTCCAAGCACTTCTACAGCGAACAGTGCGGGTTCGTCGTCGACGTCGACCAGAGCTTCGGGGATGCCTTCCGGGTCGTCCAGCTGACGCCGCCCGGCTCGGCCTGCTCGATCTCCATCGGCAAGGGGCTCGCCGACTCGGTGCCGGGCTCGCTCCAGGGGATGCAGCTGGTCGTCGCCGACATCGACGCCGCTCACGCCGACATGGCAGGGCGTGGCGTCGGGGTCAGCCCCGTGCGACACATCGAGGACGGCACCTGGCTCGACGGCAAGGGTGGGCCATGGAACTCGTTCTTCTTCTTCAGCGACCCTGACGGCAACGGCTGGGCCGTGCAGGAGAAGCCGGCCGACGCGTGAGCGGCGGACCGACCGTCGCCGCGGCGAAGGCCCAGATCGACGCCGAGCTCGCGGCTCTGCCGGAGGGCATGCGCGCGGCGATGGACGCGCTGCGGAGGACGATCCAGGTCGCGGCGCCGGACGCCGTCGAGGCGATCAGCTATGGGGCCCCGGCGTTCCGGTACCGCGACCGGCCGCTGGTCGCGTACCGCGCGGCGAGGAGCCACTGCTCGTTCTTTCCGATGAGCCCGGCCGTCATCGAGGCTCACCGGACCGAGCTCACGGGCTACGAGACTGCGAAGGGCACCATCCGGTTCACGCCGGAGCGGCCCATCCCGGACGCTCTTGTCAGGGCAATCGTCCGCGATCGGATGGCCGAGATCGACGCTGCCGCCTCCCGGAAAGCCGAGCCACGAGGATGACTCACTCTTGGGACCAGCAATCTCTCGCGCCACCGATCGGGAGTCCGGTCCCCGGCTAGACTTTCCGTCGATGACGTTCCTGAGGCGGCTGTTCGGCCAGGGCGAGGAGTCGCAGCCGGACGACGATACGCCATCCGAAACCGAGCCCGCCGAGGCCGAGGAAACGCAGCACGAGCTCGAGGTGCTCCGAGAGGAGCAGGCTCGCCACGACGAGCTGACCGAGCGCCAGCTTCGCTATTCGCAGTACGCATGGCAACCGCCCGCCCAGGGTGGCGAGCGGCGCGCAGACGACAGGGACTAGTGGCCCACCCGTCCGCGGCCTTCGTCGGGTCGCTACTTCAGCTCGATCGAATCGACGATCGCTTGAACCTCGGCCGCGACGCCCGGCGGCGCGTCGAGCCTGTACGAGGCGTCGATGACGAACCGAACGCCGTCGATGTCGAGGATCGACAGCCGGTGGATCCAGCCCGGGTCCCACGAGTAGCTCCACTGCTCCCCGCCGGAAGGGGTCAACCAGCCGTGGAGCGGCCGACAGTCGGAACTCGGGTCCGGGATCGCGAACTCCACCCGCTTGCCTCGGTACGCACCGATCGTAAGGTCCGCGACGTGGACGTCGGCAACCGCCTGCAGACTGGTCACGAGGTCGTCGATGGACGGGCCCGGTTGACGTAGCGGTGGGGTGCATGGATAGGGCTTCGGCTGGAGAGAGCCGAGGCGGCCGAAGACCAATCGCGCCGTCGCGGCCCCGGGGTCCATGTCCCTCTCGATCCCTCCTCCACGGACCGAGCTATCCTGCGTCCAGCCGGCCGGGACCGTGAGAATGACGTGACCAACGGGCCACGGGCCGGCGAGGTCCGTGTTGGGTTCCGGCATGATGTATCGCCCCGGCGGCAACGGCTCATACGGCGCTCCGTACTTGGCCGCCAGGGTGGGGGTGGGGATCGGCGATCGTGATGGCGCCGCCGACGGCGACGACGTGGGGGAGCCGCTCATTCCGGGACCGGAAGACGCCGGACGCAGGGCGATTTGGCCGACCGCGAGGACCCCGATGACCGCCACGAGGACGCCGCCGACGGTGACCAGCCGGACTGACCTGCTCGCCACGAGTCGCCTCCAATCCTGCAGGAACGTGGGTCGACGCCGTTGGGGAGCCTCGCGAAGGTCGCGAAGCACCGATGTCAGAAGCCGATCCGGCGCGGTCGTCGGCGATCCGTCGAGCACGTCCTTCAGCAACGCGATGACGCGGGCATCGTCGGTCATGCCGTTCGTCCTTCCGAGACGACGGGGCGCTCGTCGGCCTCGATCGCGCCGCGGAGCGTCCGCAGTGCGTAGTGGAGTCGCGACCGTGCTGTGCCGACCGGGATCCCAAGCGCCTCGGCCACCTCGGTGAGCGGCAGCGCCTCGTAGTGGTGCAGGACGATCACGGCCCGCTGCTCGATCGGCAGCCGTCGGAAGGCCCGCTCGAGTTGATCGCGGTCGGCGAAGTGGCCGGAGCCATCAGGCTCTCCCGGCTCAACCGATACGAAGCTGACGTTGGCTGTATGCGCCCGCTGCCTGCGCGCCTCGTCATAGCACGCCCGAACGACCAGCCGATACAGCCAGGCGTCGAACCGCCCCGGGTCGCGCAGCGACGGCAGGTCAAGCCAGGCTTGCAGGAGCGCAGATTGCACCGCGTCCTCGGCCCGGTCACGATCGTGGATCACGCGGACGGCGAGCGCATACAGGCGATCGATCGACGCCGCGGCGAGCGTCCCGAACGCGTCGCGGTCCCCGGCTCTTGCGCGGCCTACGAGATCGAGCACTGGCAATCCACGCTGCGGTTCGTCGCTATCACAAGGTATGGGGTCGAAGCGCATCCAAACGTTCGAACACGGGACCACAGGCCCCTCCGCAACGGTCGGCGGCGCGCCGACGACAGGGACGAGGCCGCCTCCAGCTGACCGCGCGACGCCGCCGGTCGAGTGGTAGCGTCGGGCCGTGCATCGCCGTCGACCTTCGGTCCTCCTCGTGGCGATCGCGCTGGTCCTCGCCGCCTGCGGCACGAGCGAGCGATCTCCGGCGCCGTCAGGGACTGAGTCACGGTCGCCCGGACCCTCGGGCGCCGTGGACTGGCGCGATCCGTCGGTCGCTCCGGAGACCCGAGCGAGCGCTCTCCTCGCCGAGATGACCGTCGACGAGAAGATCGGCCAGATGACCCAGCTCGAGAACGGCTCGGTCGATCCGGCCGCCGTTCGCGACCTGCTGCTCGGATCGGTCCTGAGCGGCGGTGGGGGAGCGCCCGCCCAGAACGACCCAGCCTCGTGGTACCGGATGGTCAAGGCGTACGTGGACGCCTCCCTGGCGACGCGGTTGGGCATCCCGATCCTTTATGGCATCGATGCCGTCCATGGGCACAACACCGTGGTCGGCGCCACGATCTTCCCGCACAACATCGGGCTCGGGGCAGCATCCGACCCCGGGCTCGTCGAACGAATCGGGCGAGCGACCGCGATCGAGATGGCGGCCACCGGGATCCGCTGGGACTTCGGGCCGGTGGTGGCCGTGCCACAGGATGTCCGATGGGGCCGGACGTACGAGGGCTACGGCGAGGACCCGACGCAGGTCGGCAGGCTCGCGTCGGCCTTCATCCGGGGCCTCCAGGGTCCGGACCTGGCCGCTTCCGATTCGGCTGCAGCGACCGCCAAGCACTTCGTCGGCGACGGTGGCACCACCTTCGGCTCGTCGACGACCCGCGGCTACCTCCTGGACCAGGGCGTGACCACCGTCGACGACCCGACCCTGCGGGCCATCCATCTTGCCCCGTACAAGGCGGCGATCGCCGCCGGGGCGCGCATCGTGATGGCCTCGTTCTCGAGTACGACGAACGGCAAGGTCCACGCCGACCATCACCTGATCACCGACGTCCTCAAGGGCGAGCTGGGCTTCAGCGGGTTTGTGGTGTCGGACTGGGGAGGCGTCGACCAGGTCGATCCCGATTACCCCACCGCGGTCGCTCGGGCCATTGCGGCCGGCATCGACATGGTCATGGTCCCCTACGACGGGCGTCGCTTCCAGGACGCCGTCCGGGCCGGCCTCGCGTCTGGATCGATCGCTGGCTCACGCGTCGACGACGCGGTGCGCCGGATCCTGCGGGTCAAGTTCGAGCTGGGGCTGTTCGAGCAACCGATGCCGCCTGAGGGGAACATCGCGGCGGTCGGATCGGCTGCGCACCGGGCCCTCGCCCGCTCGGCCGTGGCCGAGTCGCTCGTCCTGCTCAAGACCACGCCCGGCGCCCTGCCCATCGGCGAGCACGACACGGTCCTGCTGGCCGGACCCGGCGCCGACGACGTTGGGCTCCAGTCCGGCGGCTGGACGATCACCTGGCAGGGGCA
>Ga0326726_10004762_pt1 | contig 12365 bp, 9 predicted proteins | sample MHFenrmetagenome_2_FD_207603 | JGI IMG/M metagenome (GOLD analysis project Ga0326726, IMG submission 207603) | Lab enriched peat soil microbial communities from Michigan Hollow, Ithaca, NY, United States - MHF15MN | ecosystem: Environmental > Terrestrial > Soil > Wetlands > Peat | place: USA...
CATGTCCCGGCCGATGCCCGTCTGGTACGAACTGCCGCCTTGCGGCTGACGGAGGCAGCGCTCACCGGCGAGAGCCTCCCCGTGGACAAGGACGCTCACGCCCTGCTGCAATCCGCCACGCCCTTGGCCGAACGAACGACCATGGTGTACCTGGGCACCGCGGTGGTCGCCGGCACCGGCCTCGCGGTCGTCACCGCCACCGGCATCGCCACTGAGCTCGGCCGCATCGGCCAGTTGGTAGCGCTCGCCGGGGTGCGCGAGACGCCTCTCGAGCGGGAGGTCGAGCGGCTGGGCCGTCGCCTCATGGTGGTGGCGCTCGGCGTGTGCGCGATCGTCGGCGGCGCGGGCGTTCTCCACGGCCAGCCCATCGGCCTCATGCTCGAAACTGCCATCAGCCTGGCCGTGGCCGCCATACCCGAAGGATTGCCCGCCATCACGTCGGTGGCGCTGGCCGTGGGGCTCTGGCGGCTCGCTCACGCGGGCGCTCTTGTCCGCCGGCTCCCTTCGGTGGAAACCCTTGGCTCGACAACCGTCATCTGCGCCGACAAGACGGGGACCATGACCGAGAACCAGATGACGGTCACGCGCGTGCATCTCGACGGCCACACGCTCACCGTCGAGGGCGGCGGTCGATCAGCGGCTGGCCGCATCTGCGAGGGCGGCGCGCCCGTGAGCGCGGCCGCCGACACCCACCTTCGACTGCTCCTCACGGCCGGCGCCCTCGCCAACGACGCGCGTGTGACGGCCGAAGGGAATGAGCTCGTGCTGGACGGCGATCCTACGGAGTCCGCGCTGCTCGTCGCCGCTGTCAAGGCGGGGCTCGACCCGCAGGCGCTCGATGGAAAGTGGCCACGGCGGCGCGAGATCCCCTTCGACTCGAGCACGCGGCTCATGGCGACATTCAACGAGACGGCGGACGGGCATCGGGTGCTTTTCGTCAAAGGCGCGCCCGGAGTGGTATTGGATCTGTCAACCCGGCGGCAGCAGGATGCCGGCGCCGCCGTCATGACGGACGCCGACCGTGCGTCCTTTCTCGGGATCAACCGCACGCTCGCGGAGGAGGGACTGCGGGTGCTTGCCGTCGCGTGGCGGCCGGAGGGCTGGCCCGACGACGGCCGGCCGACGGATCTCACTTTTCTCGGCCTGGTCGGTCTGGCCGATCCTGTCCGCTCGGCCGTGCCACAGGCCATTGCGCGCTGCGCGCAGGCCGGTATCCGTACCGTGATGCTGACCGGAGACCAGCGCGCTACCGCGGAGGCGGTAGGGAAGCAGCTGGGGTTGCCCGCGGAGGCCATCCACAGTCGCGTGAGCCCCGAAGGCAAGCTCGCGCTCATCGAGGATCTCCAGCGCCGGGGCGAGGTGGTGGCGATGACCGGGGACGGCGTCAACGATGCGCCCGCCCTGGCTCGCGCGGACATCGGCGTGGCGATGGGACGCCAGGGTACCGATGTGGCCCGCGAGGCGGCAGATCTTGTGCTGACGGACGACAACTTCGCCACCATCGTCCGGGCCGTCGAGGAGGGGCGCGTGATCTACGCCAACCTCCGCAAGGTCATCCACTTCCTCTTTTCCTGCAATCTCTCCGAGATCCTGACGATCTTCGTGGCCATCCTGCTCGGGTATCCGGCGCCACTCCTGCCGCTGCAAATCCTCTGGATCAACCTCGTCACCGATATCCTGCCCGCCATGGCGCTGGTGCGCGACCCTCCGGAGCCGGATATCATGGCGCGTCCGCCGCGCGATCCCGACGAGGCGCTCGTGACGTGGCGCTTCGGAGGCCGCATGCTGGGCGAAGCCTCGCTACTGGCGGCGGGCGTGCTGAGCGCGTACCTGTGGTTCACCTGGAGCCAGGGGCCCGGACCCAGAGCCACTACCGTCGCCTTCGTGGCCATCACGCTGATCCAGCCTCTCCAGGCCCTGCGGTGCCGCTCCACGCGCTTGCCGTGGTGGCGCCTGCCACCGAATCCGCTCATCTGGATTTCTCTCGTGGCGCTCGCGGGAGTTCAGTGGCTCGCAGTCGCGACGCTTCCCTTCCAGCGCCTTCTCGGGACCGTGTCGCTCGACGGCCGGGACTGGCTCGTCGTGGCCCTGGCAGTTCTCTGGCCGGTGTGCATCATGGAGGCGTCCAAGGCCTTCCGCGGCGCTGGGACCCCAACGGGGCATGGCCGTCCCAGCGCTGCCCCGCCATAGCAGACGAAAGCTCGCGGAATTCTTGAGTGGGCCTTTGGCACCACGGTTGCTCTCACGGGCAGAGGCCATATGATCATGCGATGCGAACACACTGGAGGGCCCGCATGGGACGCAGGAAGGACAGGATCCCGGCCGGTGCGACGCCGGCCGCGATGAGGCGGAGCAGCGTCGTTGTCGGACTTGACGGCTCGCGCCATGCCAAGCGTGCCGTCGCGCATCTGGCGCGATGGTCGGGTGGCGGGCGCATCACCGTGGCACGGGTTATCGAGCCCGGGAGATTGCCCTCGCTTGCGTTGCTCCCACCTGGCGTGCGAGCCACGGTGGAGGGTCTGGCCCGCGCAGAATTGGATGCCCGGCTCCGCCGCGCCCGGCGCGAAGCGGAAGCTGCGGCCTTGCGGCTCAGGCACGCCGGTTGGCGGGCCCGGGCCGTCGTCCGTGTTGGAGCGCCTCTGCCCGAGCTGCTGCGAACTGTGCGCGAAGCGAGGGCGGGACTCCTTGCCCTGGGCGCCAGGGGCGCCGGCGGCGTTTCGAAGCTTCTTCTCGGCAGCGTGGCTGACGGAGCGCTCAAGCAGGCGCCGGTGCCCGTGCTCATCGTGCGGTGATGGCGGATCACAGCTCGCCATCGGCAACCTGATCGGCGGCACGGCCTCGTGGGCGTCGTCTACTGGTTCGTGTACCTCCTGCCGCGGCTCAAGGACTGAACCACCGTGATGGTCGCCGCTGAACCGGACCGGCAGTCGCTCCGCGGGCTTACCGAGGCTGAAGTCACCGACCGGCTGCGGCGTGACGGATACAACGACCTGCCCACGACCAGACAGCGCGGGCTCCTCACGATCGCGACCGACCTCCTTCGTGAGCCCATGTTCCTCCTGCTCGTCGCCTGCGGGGTGATCTACGTCGCCCTCGGTGATCCGCCGGAGGCCTTCATGCTGCTGGGCTTCGTCTTCCTGATCACGGGCCTGACGCTGTACCAGGAGCACAAGACCGAACGTGCCCTCGACAGGCTCCGCGATCTGGCCAGCCCGCGCGCCCTCGTCATCCGGGACGGCCGCCAGCTGCGGATCCCCGGCCCGGAGGTGGTCCGTGACGATCTCCTCCTGCTCGGCGAGGGAGATCGTGTCGCGGCCGATGCCGTCCTCGTCACCGCTTCCAATCTCTCCGTCGATGAGTCCCTGCTGACCGGAGAATCGGTACCGGTCCGAAAGGCCGCGGCCGACGGGACAGTCACCGCCGCCCCACCGGGCGGCGACGATTTGCCGTTTGTCTTCTCGGGCACGCTCGTGGTTCAGGGTCACGGCCTCGCCAGGGTCGAGCGGACTGGCCCGCGCACGGAGCTCGGCAAGATCGGCAAGGCCCTCGCGGCGGTCACGCCGGAGGCGACGCCGCTCCAGCGCGAGACGCAGCGGGTCGTCCACGTCCTCGCGGTTGTCGGTGTCTTCCTGTGCATCCTGGTCTCGGTGATCTACGCGCTCAGCCGGGGGCAATGGCTCGAGGGAGCGCTCGCCGGTCTGACGCTCGCCATGGCCATCATGCCGAACGAGTTCCCCGTGGTCTTGACCTTGTTCCTCTCGCTGGGCGCCTGGCGCCTCTCGCGCGTGCAAGTCCTCACCCGCCGCGTCCCGGCCGTCGAGACCCTCGGGGCGACTACGGTGCTCTGCGTGGACAAGACGGGGACCCTGACACTCAACCGGCTGTCGGTCGCCATGCTGTTCACCGGCGGTGAGTACTACGATCTCCGCGCCACGTCTGGGACGCCGCTTCCCGAGCCCTTCCACGAGCTGGTCGAGTTCGGCATTCTCGCCAGTCAGCGCGATGCGCTGGACCCGATCGATCACGCGTTGAAGACGCTCGGCGACGAGCACCTCGCGGAGACCGAGCACCTCCACCACGACTGGGCGCTCGTGCAGGAGTATCCGCTGTCCAAGCGGCTCCTCGCGCTCTCCCGCGTCTGGCGATCTCCGGACGGCGACGAATACATCATCGCCGCGAAGGGCGCTCCGGAGGCGATCGCCGACCTGTGCCACTTCGACGATGACCGGGTGCGGACGCTGACGACCTCCATCGCGGGAATGACCGATCACGGTCTCCGCGTCCTCGGGGTCGCGCGGGCCCGCTTTCGCCGGGCACAGCTGCCGTCCGAGCAGCACGATTTCGACTTCGAGTTCCTCGGGCTCGTGGGGCTCGTCGATCCGGTGCGCCCCGCTGCGGCGTCCGCAGTCCGCGAATGCTACGACGCCGGCATCCGGGTCGTCATCATCACCGGCGACTATCCGGCCACCGCGGCGTACGTCGCCCGGCAGATCGGGCTCAGGTCACCCGACCGTATCGTCACGGGGCCCGAGATCAGTGCGCTCGACGACGCCGGTCTCCGGGAGCGGATCACGTCGACGGATATCTTCGCGCGTGTCGTCCCGGATCAAAAGCTGCGTCTCGTGAACGCCTTGAAAGCAAGCGGAGAGATCGTCGCCATGACCGGCGACGGGGTCAACGACGCTCCGGCGCTCAAGGCGGCGCATATCGGGCTTGCCATGGGACAGCGGGGAACGGACGTCGCCCGGGAGGCCGCGGCGCTCGTCCTGCTGGACGATGACTTCTCGTCGCTCGTCCACGCCATTCGCCATGGCCGCCGGATCTTCGACAACCTGACGAAGGCCATGACCTACATCCTGGCCATTCACATCCCGATCGCCGGCCTGTCGCTGCTCCCCGTGCTCCTCGGCTGGCCCCTGATCCTGCTGCCTGTCCACATCGCCTTCCTCCACCTGATCATCGATCCAGCCTGCTCTGTCGTCTTCGAGGCGGAGCCGGCCGATCCGAGCATCATGAGGCGGCCGCCACGCGACCCCACGGAGCGGCTGTTCGGGCGCCGGCTCCTGAGCGTGAGCCTGCTTCAAGGGCTGTCCACGCTTCTCGTGCTCGGCGTCGTCTACGGCATCACCCTCTATCGGGGCCAGGGGGAGCTCGAGGCGCGCGCACTGACCTTCACGGCATTGATCGTCACCAACCTCGGGCTCATCCTGACGAATCGGTCGTGGTCCGCTCCGATCTCGGCGATGCTGCGGGTGCCCAATGTCGCTCTGTGGTGGGTGGTGGGAGGCGCGGGGCTGTTCCTCGGGGTTGTTCTCTACGTGCCAGTCGTCCGGGAGCTCTTCCGGTTCTCTCTTCTCCATCCCGACGACTTGGGGATCTGTCTCCTTGCGGGCATCGGCCCGATTGTCGTGTTCGAGAGCTTCAAGCTGCGGGGCCGCAGGGTGATCGCGCGACTGGCGCGGCGTACCATGATGGAGAAACGCTGAGCAGCCCACGAGCAGCACCAGGATCAGAGCCGAGGTGAGCGCCGTGTCACGAAAATCACGATCGAGGACGCCGCAACGGGACGATGGGATGTCGGGCGGCGTCCTGCCGCCGCTCCTCCGAGTCCGCCGGTCGAGCCAACCGCTTTGGAAGCGAGTGTGCTATTTTGCCGGAGCCGGCGTCGCTTTTGGACTGGGGATCGTCGGCTGGCTGATGCCCGTGGTGACCGGGATTCCCTTCTACATGGTGGGGCTCGTCCTGCTTGCAAAGGCGAGCGGTCGGACGGTGAAGTGGATCAACTGGGCGGAATCCAGGCTAGCGCCCAGACGCCGCCGTCAGCTTCGTGCGGCTATCAGGAAGATTCCGATTCGCTGGCTCCGGGAGTCGGTACAGGCAGGCTAGTCACGCCCCATTCCCTTGACTATGACTGACCACGGATTTTCCGAGGACGATGTCGCGCGCTACTGGAACGACAATGCCGCCTCATGGGCTCAGGAGGTGCGCCGGGGCAACGATGTCGCGCGGGAATGGCTCAACAACCCGGCCTTCCTGAGCTTCATCGGCGACCTGCGTGGCCGGCAGGTCCTCGATGCCGGGTGCGGGGAGGGGCACAATGCGCGCATCCTGGCGCGCCGCGGAGCGCAGGTGACCGGCGTGGACATCTCCGAGAGCATGATAGGGCTGGCGCGGGAAGAGGAAGCGCGCGAGCCGCTCGGCATCGTCTACATCCGCGGCTCCTACGCCGACCTCGGCGTGTGTGCCGACGCGAGCTTCGACGCGGTGGTCTCGTTCATGGCCCTGATGGACGGTCCCGGTTTCGAGCGCGCGATGCGAGAAGGCTTTCGCGTTCTGCGCCCTGGCGGCCTGCTGGCCTTCAGCATCCTGCATCCCTGCTTCCTCACCAGGGGCGCCCGGTGGCTCCGCGATGAGCAGGGGATCAAGGTGAAGTGGGTGGTGAGCGAGTATTTCAGCTCCACCGGCTGGGTCGACCGGTGGCGCTTCACGGATGCGCCGGCGGAGGCGCCCGTGTTCTCGGTGCCGCGATTCGACCGGACGCTCTCCGAGTACGTCAAGGGTGTCATTGCGGCCGGCTTCGTGATCACGGGGATGGAAGAGCCGCGCCCGTCGGAGGAGTATTGCCTGGCGCACCCGAGCCAGCGGGGATGGCGAGACCACGCCGCCCTGTTCCTGTACGTACGCGCCGAGAAGCCGGCGCGTTGAGGCATCGCTGAGTGCAGATCTGGGTCGATGCCGATGCGTGCCCGCAGGTCATCAAGGAGATCCTCTACCGGGCCGCCGAGCGGGCGCAGGTCCTGACGACGCTGGTGGCCAATGCGGAGCTCCGCACGCCGCCTTCTCCGTTCATCCGGAGCGTCCGCGTGAAGAAGGGCTTCGACGTGGCCGACGACCGCATCGCGCAGCAGGTGGAGCCCGGAGACCTGGTGATCACGGCCGACATCCCCCTCGCCGCCGCGGTGATCGAGCGCGGCGCGACCGCGCTCGACCCGCGCGGAGAGCTCTACTCCGAGGACAATGTCCGCGAGCGCCTCGCCATGCGCAACCTGATGCAGGACCTGCGCTCCACGGGAACCGTCATCAGCGGCCCCGCGCCCTTCAGCCAGAGCGACCGGCAGCTCTTCGCCAACCAGCTCGACCGCTTTCTGACCCGGCGTTCGCCGCCGTAGAATGAGGATGAGCGCCCTCAACACCGCTGACCGGAGCCACTCCATATGAAGCAGGTGGTGATCGATCGTTATGGGCAGCCGGAAGAGGTCGCGAGCTGTGTGGAGGCGCCCGACGTCGGCGCGCCGGACGCCGGCGAGGTGGTGTTCGACGTGCTCGCGTTTCCGATCAATCCGGCCGATGTCTCGTTCTGCAAGGGCAGCTATCGCCTCAGGCCGACGCTGCCGGCCACGCCCGGAGCCGAATGCATCGGCCGCGTGATCGGGGTGGGCGCCGGCGTGACACACGTGAAACCGGACGACCTGGTCATCAACCTGCAGCGTGAGAACTGGGCGCAGCGGCGGCGCGTGAAGGGCGACGACGTGATCGCGGTGCCTCCGCGAATGGATCTGCGGCAGGGGGCCATGCTGCGCATCAATCCTCCCACGGCGCTGCTGATGCTCACCGACATCGTCGACCTCAAGCCGGGCGACTGGGTGATTCAGAACGTCGCCAACTCGGCGGTGGGGCGGCTGTTGATTCGCCTCGCCCGGGGGCGCGGACTGAAGACGATGAACGTGGTGCGGCGCGAGGCGCTGTTCGCGGAGCTCGAGGCTCTTGGGGCCGACGCCTGCGTGGTCGACAGCGCGGATCTGGCCGAGAGGGTCAAGGCACGCACGGGCGGCGCGCCGATCCGACTCGGCCTCGACGCGGTGTCCGGGCGGGCGACCACACGGCTGTCGGCGTGTCTGGGCGACGGCGGAGTGGTGTGCAGCTATGGATCGATGACCGGCGAGGATCCGGTGATGGCGCGCAGTGCGCTGATCTCCGGCGGACAGACCCTCGTCGGTTTCATTCTCGGGCGGGCGCTGTCCACGCGCTCGCTGGCCGAAGTGCGGGCCATCTATGCCGACCTCGGCGGCCAGATCCTGGACGGCACCCTGTCGGCGCCCGTCGAGCAGGTGTATCCCATCGAGGAGATCAAGGCAGCGCTGGCGCACGCGCAGCAGGGCGGGCGCAGCGGCAAGATCCTGGTGGCTCCGAACGGCCCGCTGTGATCGGCGTTGGACACTTGCTGTCCGGCCGGGCTTCGGGGTAAGGTCTTGGCGGCGCGCCGGTCGCGCGCATCCTGAAGCCCAAACGGAGGAGCCACTCATGAGGCGATTGAGCCGAGGCGTCGCTGTATTCCTTCTGGCCCTGGTCCTCGCGGCCCCGACCATGGTCGGACAGGCCTGGGCGCAGGCCAAGCCGGACTTGACCATCGCGCTGTCGAGCTTCTCCACGGAGACGCTCGACCCAGCCCTGGGCGGCCACCTCGTCAAGTACTACCTCTCCATGATGTTCGACTACCTCGTGGGCACCACCCTCGACGGCCAGCCGTCGAAGGACGGTGGCATCGCCACGCGCTGGGAGAACTCGCCGGACTACAAGCGCTGGACCTTCTACCTGCGCAAGGGCGTGAAGTTCCACAACGGCGACGACGTGACCTCGGAAGACGTGAAGTTCAGCATCATGCGGAACATCGGCCCCCGGTCCACCACGGGCTATGCCGGGCCGCTCCGCACGCTCATCCAAACCATCGAGACGCCGGCGCCCGATCGCGTGGTGATCGTCACCAAGGACCCGACGCTCATCATCCCCACGTACCTCTCGCGCTCGCTCTCCACCGAGGGCATGGTGCTGCCCAAGAAATACATCGAGCAGGTCGGCGACGACGTCTTCGCCCGCAAGCCGGTGGGCAGCGGCCCCTACAAGTTCGTGGAGCAGGTGACGGGCTCGCACATCAAGCTCACCGCCGTGGACAATCACTGGCGCATCGGCACACCGAAGTACAAGAACATGATCTTCAGGCTGGTGCCCGAGGAGACCACGCGTATCGCGCTCCTGCGCCGGGGCGACGTGGATGTCGCCGACGTGAGCCGCGAGCGGGTCAAGGAGCTGGAGAAGGAAAGCTTCCCCGTCCACTTCCGCCGCGAGGAATCCATCCTCACCATGTGGTGGATTCTTGGTCCCGACGGCCTGCCCGCACCCATGAAGGACAAGCGGGTGCGCGAGGCGATGAACCTGGCCATCGACCGCGCGGAGGTCGCGCAGTCCGTCTTCGCGGGCAAGGCGGATCCCGCTGCCGTCCCGCTCGGGCTCTCGTGGTCCTTCAAGGACATCGGCTTCAAGGTGACGCCGGAGATGGCGTACCCGTACGACCCCGCCCGGGCCAAGAAGCTCCTGGCCGATGCCGGATTCGCCGCGGGATTCCCCCTGGACGTCTACGCCTATCAGCTCCCTGGGCTGCCCGAGGGCAAGACCTTCGCCGAAGCGGTGTCGGGCTATTGGGAGAAGATCGGCATCAAGATCAAGCTGGTGCCCGTGGACTACCCGGCGTTTCGCAAGAACTGGGTCGACCGGAAGACGCCGGGCTCGGTCGGCTACTTCAACATCGCCAATCGCGACTGGATCGGCACCTATGCGCTGCTGGAGAAGATGGCGTATACGCCGGCGAAGGCGAACGACACGGTGAACGACCCCGAGGTGGACGGCATGATCGCCCAGATCATGCGCCAGACCGACAAGGAAAAGATCAATACCCTGATGCGGAACATCTACACGCGCATCAGGAGCGAGCACTCCGGCATGCCGATCGTCTACCTGCACTCCGCGTACGCCACCGGGAAGAAGCTCGGCAAGTGGAATACGGGCTCGGTCATGTACGATCTGTTCTTCGACGAGCTGGCCTCGGGCAAGTAGCGCGCTCTTTCGTGTGATTCGGTTCGTCCTCTCGCGGCTGCTTCAGTCGCTGGTGGCTCTCGCCATCCTGTCGGTTGTCGTCTTCATCCTGGCGAGGGCCACCGGCGATCCGCTCCAGCTGATCCTCCCCATGTCGGCCACGCCCGAGGACTACGCCGAGGCACGACGGTATCTCGGTCTCGACCGGCCGTACCTCGAGCAGTACCTGTCGTTCATCGGGCACGCCGTGACGGGCGACTTCGGCATGTCGCTCCGCGCCCGCCGCCCGGTCAGCGAGCTCATCCGCGAGCGGCTGCCGAATTCGCTGAGCCTGGCCGCCTTCGCCATGAGCGTCTCGCTCGCCATCGCGTTTCCGCTCGGCGTTCTCGCGGCGGTGAAGAAGGGAACCGGTGTCGACCGGGCGGCCCAGGTGATCGCGGTGCTGGGGCAGTCGCTGCCCACCTTCTGGGTCGCCATCGTCCTCGTCGAGTTCGTCGCGGGGCGGCTGCAATGGCTGCCCGCCGCCGGCAACGAGGGATTCTCCAGCTATATCCTTCCGGGCTTTACGCTGGGCTGGTTCGTGGTAGCGGGCATGATGCGGCTCCTTCGCTCGGCCATGCTCGAGGTGCTGGACTCCGAGTACGTCAAGCTCGCGCGGGTCAAGGGCGTGGTGGAGGGCAAGGTGGTGTGGGTGCACGCGCTCAAGAACGCGCTCATCCCCGTGATCACCTTCGCCGGGATCTACTTCGCGATCCTGGTCACCACCGCCATCGTGGTGGAGACGGTCTTCGCGTGGCCCGGCATCGGGCGGCTGGCCTACGAAGGCATCAGCTCGCGCGATTTTCCGGTGATCCAGGCGGTGGTGCTGACCACCGCCGCCATCGTGGCCGTGGTGAACCTCGGCGTCGATTGTCTCTACGCCGTCATCGATCCGCGGATCCGCTATGCCCGGTGATTCACCGGGCGGCGCGCTCGTTCTCTCCGAGGTCGCCGCTTCGACGGCGCCCGCGTCCCGGAGCCGGAACATTCCTTACGTCTCGCTCGGGATCATCACGGTGTTCGTTCTCTTGGCCGTGCTCGCGCCGCTGCTGGGCCTGGCCGATCCGTTCAATCAATCGCTCCGGAACCGCTTCAAGCCGCCGGTCTGGGAAGAGGGCGGGAGCTGGACGCATCCGCTCGGCACCGACCGACTGGGACGTGACATGCTCTCGCGCATCGTCTGGGGCTCGCGCGTCTCGCTGGCGGCGGGCGTGGTGACCGTCCTCGTGGCCAGCGCCTTCGGAGCGGCGGTGGGGCTGGTGGCGGGCTACTACGGCGGGCAGGTGGACACCGCGCTCATGCGGATGACCGATGCGACGATGTCTTTTCCCGTGATTCTTCTCGCGCTCATCCTGGCCGTCACCGTGGGGCCGAGCTTCACCAATGTGGTCGTGGCCATCGCGGTGATCCTCTGGGCGCGCTACGCCCGCGTGATCCGCGGCCAGGTGCTGACGCTGATGCATCTCGACTTCATCGCGCAGGCGCGGCTCGCTGGAGCCGGCGCCTGGCGCATCATCACGCGGCACCTCTTCCCCAATACCCTCAATACGCTGGTGGTCCTGGTCACGCTGCAGATCGGCTACGTGATCATCGTGGAGGCGTCGCTGTCCTTCCTCGGCGCCGGCATTCCGCCGCCCACGCCCGCCTGGGGCTCCATGATCGCCGAGGGCCGCGAGTTCGTGACCAGCGCGTGGTGGGTCTCCATGTTTCCCGGGCTCGCCATCCTGCTCGTGGTGCTCGCCTTCAACCTGCTCGGTGACTGGCTCCGCGACACCTTCGATCCGAAGCTCCGCCAGCTCTGAGCGCGATGAAAGGGTCCGATCTGCCGACAAGCCGGCACGGAGAGACCGCAAACCGGTGGGGGGGTCTGGGGGAGGAGCGGCGGCCGCTCCCCCCCAGGTCCGGTTGACCATGCGGCCCGTATTGGAAGTTCGAGACCTCCACACGCATCTGGTCACCCGCTGGGGCACGGTCAAGGCGGTGGACGGCGTGTCGTTCACGGTGTCGGCAGGGGAGACGCTGGGGCTGGTGGGCGAATCCGGATCGGGCAAGAGCATGACCTGCCTCAGCATCGTGCGGCTGGTCCCGCGGCCGGCCGCCCGCATCGTGGGCGGGTCCGTCCTGCTCGACGGCGAAGACCTCCTGACCAAGACCGAGCAGGAGATGCAGCGTCTCCGCGGCCGCAAGGTGGGCATGATCCTGCAGGATCCGATGTCCTCGCTCAACCCGGTGTTCTCGATTGGAAGACAGGTGCGGGAGCCGGTGTCGATGTACCACGGGCTGCGTGGCCGGGCGCTCCAGGAGCGCGCCGCCGGCCTGCTCGCGTCGGTACGCATCCCGTCGCCGGCGGAGCGCCTCCGCGCCTTTCCCCATCAGCTCTCCGGCGGCATGCGCCAGCGGGTGGTGGGGGCCATGGCCATCGCGGCACCGCCGCGCTTGCTCATCGCCGACGAGCCGAC
>Ga0326726_10004763_pt1 | contig 12364 bp, 8 predicted proteins | sample MHFenrmetagenome_2_FD_207603 | JGI IMG/M metagenome (GOLD analysis project Ga0326726, IMG submission 207603) | Lab enriched peat soil microbial communities from Michigan Hollow, Ithaca, NY, United States - MHF15MN | ecosystem: Environmental > Terrestrial > Soil > Wetlands > Peat | place: USA...
TGTGAATCGCTCGCGCACGCGGGCCAGACCGGCGTCGCCCATCCGCCGCCGGGCGTCATCGTCTTTGAGGAGGCGCGTGATGGCGTCGGCGAGCGCATGCGCGTCGCGCGGCGGGACCAGCAGGCCGTTGACGTCGTCCTCCACGATTTCCGGAATGCCGCCGGCGCGTGTGGCGACGATTGGACGCGCGCACGCCATCGCGTCGAGCAGGGAGGTCCCGAGTCCTTCCGTCACGGAACTCATCACGAACACATCGAAGCCCTTGATGCAGCCGAGCACGTCGGTGCGGAAGCCGGGCAGCAGGACGTGCTTCTCGAGGTGGTGCTCCTTCACGTGATGCTCGAGATGCTCGCGCAGCTCGCCTTCGCCGAGAATGACGAACCGCGCGTCGGGGATCTGCTGGACGACGAGATGCGCCGCGTCGATGAGGTAGCGCTGGCCTTTGTGTGGCACGAGCGCAGCGACATTACCGACGACCGGCGCGTGGTGCGGCAGCCAGAACGCTTCATGGACGTTGACCGGCGGCGCGGCGAGCACGTGGTCGACGTCGATGCCCTCATGGACGGTGACGGTGCGATCGGCGGACACGCCGTCGGCGACGAGCATGTGCCGAATCGCTTCGGACGCCGCGATGAAGCAATCCACCTGCCGGTACTTCCAGCGCGAGAACGAATTGCCTTTGAGATGAAAGTCCACGCGACGCGACGCCACCAGCGCAGGCACGCGGCCCTGCGCCGGCCCGCCCTTTGCCGATGAGGCGGACGCTGCCCCAAGGGACAGCGCGAGCGACGCCATGGCGACGCCGTGAGGGTCGTGCGCATGGATGACGTCGGGCGCGAGTTTCTTGACCAGCCGCGCGAAGCGCCACGCAGCCGTCAGGTCCATCTCGGTCTTCGGCGCGATCGGAATCAGCTCGAGGCCTTCCGCGACGCGCTTCCTCAGCTCGCCGTCGGGGTGCGCGACGAGCGCGGCGCGCTGTCCGATCGCGCGGAGACCGTTGACGGTCAGCAGGACCTGATTCTGTCCGCCGCGCCAGGTTCGAGCCGTGTCGACGTGGAGCGAAAACATGGCTACGGGATATCACGAAGACACGAAGCGCACGAAGAACACGAAGACCTCATTTTGTCTGCTTCGTGTCCTTCGTGCACTCCGTGACTTCGTGATTCACAGACGTTGACTGCAGCTCCCACAGTTTGGCGAATTTCAGGAAGACGTAATACGCGTTCATCGCCGAGATGATCAAGCCGGGCGCGCCGTCGCGGATGCCGCCATGCGCCAGATAGTTGCGAAGAAACGCGAGCGGCGGATGGCCGATCATCTCCAGCAGGCCGCTGCGCCTTCCCGCTTCGCGCATCTGTCGCGCGGCGTACGTGGTGTAGCGATCGATGGTCTCGAGGTGATCGGCGATGTCCCGGAACGCGTAGTGCTGCAACTCGCCGCGCAGGTGACCGATCTCGCCGTCGACGGTCACCGCCTCGTGCACGTAGACGCCGGTCCATCGCGCGCGGCGCCGGTCGTAGAGGCGCAGCTGATGGTCCGGATACCAGTCGGTGGTCCGGATCCATCGACCGAGATGCCACGTCACGCGCGGAATCCGGAAGCCGGCTGCGGGCGGCTCGCCGGACATCAGCGTCTTGATCTCGGAGGCGAGCTCGGGCGTCACGCGCTCGTCGGCGTCGAGCGAGAGGATCCAGTCATGGCTCGCCAGCGACGCGGCGTGATTCTTCTGATCGACGTAGCCGGCCCAGTCGCGGACGACGACACGGCCAGTGTGCCGCTTCGCAATCGCCACGGTGTCGTCGGTGCTGTGCGAGTCGACGACGACGATCTCGTCGGCCCACGCCACGGATTTCAGCGCGTCGCCGATATCCGCCGCTTCATTCTTGGTGATGACCGTGACCGAAAGCCTCGGCACGAGACAGAGTCTACTTGAGGGCAGGTGGGGCAGGTAGGAGAGCGGGTGGCTGGTGACTTGTGGCTGGTGACTGGAGTAGGCCGGGTCCTTTCGGACCCGGCGGCTCGTCTCTAACGTCCAGCGATCGTGATGCCGCCGCCGCCGCCGTTGAGCGGGACTTCCTGCACGGCTTCGAAGTCGACGAGCGACTTGTTGTAATCGGCAATCGCCTGGATCTCGGCCGTGCGGGCGAGCGCGAGGTCGCGCTGCGCCTGGAAGACGAAAAAGCTCTGCGACATGCCGGCCGCGAGCTTCTTCTCCTCGGCCTCCAGTTTCTTCTCCTGCAGCTCGCGCGACGCTTTCGCCGACTGGACGCGCTTCTGGTTGGTCTGCACGTTGCGCGCGGCCGTCCGCACCTGTGTCGCGACCTGCATCTGGAGGTTCTTGAGCTGCGCCTGCGACTGCTCGTACTGCAGCTTCGCTTTCGCGAGATTCGCCTTGGCGATGTTCAGGCCGAGCGGATATCCAATCTGCACGCCGACGGTCCAGTTCGGGTACGAGCTCTTGAGCACGTCGCCGAGCACGCTGCCGAAGCCGACGTCCGACACGACGGTGCGGTTGACCGTGCCACCCGAAGCGATGGCGGCCAGGTTCACGCCGCTCAACTGCGAGCCGCCGGCGGCCAGCGACTGGTAGGAGACCTGCGCGTTCACGTCCGGCTTGATCTGATTGTTGAAGAACCGCATGTTGATGTCGCTCTGGTCGAGACTGTTCTTGGCTGTGTGCAGGTCCGACCGCCTGTCGAGCGCGTTCCGGACGGCGGCGTCAACATCGATCCCGCGCTCCGCGAACGACGCCGCATCGCTCGGCTCGAAATTGATGTTCCAAAAGTCCGCGGTCCCCGGGTCGAGCACGAGCGCGCGCAGCGCGTCCTGTGCCTGCTTGATCGCGGCGTCCGCGATGATGACGCCCTGCTCGTTGGCGGCGACTTCGGCCTGCGCCTGGACGATGTCGATGGGCGCAAGCGTCCCGATCTCCACGCGCTTCTGGTTGTCCTTCAGAAACTGCTGCGAGAGCGCGAGCGACTGCTGCTGCGCCTTGAGGTTGTCGATCGAGTAGACGAGATCCCAGTACGCGTCCTTGACGCTGCGCAGCGTCCCGACGACGACCGCCTGCAATTGAATGTCGGACAGATCGCGCGTCTTCCGGCTGCTCTGCACCTGCTGGCGGATCTGGTCCATTGAATAGTTGCGCATCAGCGGCTGCGTGTACTGGAGGCTCAGCGTCGAGTTGAGCTGCGGGCTGAAGCTGCTGAACAGGTTGGTCGTCGTGAAGCGCGAGTTGTTCCAGCTGCCCGTGTAGCTGCCGCCCCACGGCAGCGTCTGGTTCATGCCGACCTGCGTGGAGAACGTGCCGTTGTCGATGCTCGTCGTGCCGCCGGAGAGCGCGCTCGTCGACTGCTGGGTCTGGCTGTTGCGCGAGAAGGTCGACGTCAGTTGCGGCGCCCACGATGCCTGCGCCTGCGCGACGCCCATGTCCTGAATCTGCGGATCGATGCGCTGGATGCGGATGCCGAGGTTCTGCTCGAGCGCGAGCTTGACCGCATCGTCGATCGAAAGGCGGCGGACGATGTCGCCACCCGATTGCGCGGCGGCCTGCGCGGTGGCGGCTTCCAGGCTGCTCGCGAACCGCGACTGTTCGCTTTGTGCGAAAACGGACGCTGGCAGCAGGGCGATCGCCGCGGCGATCACGGCGACTGAGGTGCGGCGGATGGTGTGGAACAGACGCATTTCTGACGCTCCATCAGGAAGAAGAAAGTCTGGCATTGGACTGATCTGTAGACGTCCGGCGGGGAAATATGGTTCAGGCAATTGTATACTTAGGCCCCGTTTTTTTGAGGATTCCATGCACATTTCTGCCTCTCGTCTGACCTGCGGCCTCGCTGCGCTGGCGCTGACGGCCGCCTCGGCGCATCTGGCCGGGACATCGGCGGCCGGCGCCCTCCGTGCGGCTCAGCCGTCGAAGCCCGCCGCCTTCGATTTGACGGTCGACAGCGTGATGCGCGGCCCCAAGCTCGTCGGCTATCCGCCGACCGGCCTGCGCTGGTCCGGTGATTCCGCGCGCCTCTACTTCGAATGGCGGCGGCCGCAGGACGACGAGGCGGGGACGTGGGTCGTGTCCCGCGACGGCCGCGATCTCCGCAAGCTGACGGACGAGGAACGGCGCAGCGCGCCGCCCGTCAACGGCGCGTGGGACGCCGCGCACCGCCGCGTGCTGTTCGTCGATCGCGGCGACATCGTGCTGCTCGACTCGGTGTCCGGCACCCGCCGCCAAATCACGCGCACGGTCGGCAACGAATCGAACCCGCGGTGGGCGCGTCATGAAACGGCGGTCACGTTCACGCGCGAGAACAATCTCTTCCTCGTGCCGCTGGACAGCAGCGCGCCGGGCGGGATTCTCCAGCTGACCGACGTCGAGCCGCGCAAGCGGGACGCGCGCGACACCGACAGTCAGAAGTTCGTCAAGACCGAGGAAGCGCAGCTCATCGAGCACACGCGCACCGAGGCCGAGAAGAAGAAGAAGGCCGACGAGAAGGACAAGGCGAACGCGCTGCCCAAGCTCGAGCTCGCGGACCGGCAGTCTGCCGGCGATCTCCAGCTCTCACCTGACGGCACGCACGTGGTGATCCTGGTCGTCGAGCGCGCCGACGCCGCGAAGCGCCCGAACGTCCCGAACTACGTCACCGCGACCAGCTACACGGAAGACATTCCGGCGCGGACGTACGTCGGCGACGCGCAGGACAAGCGCACGCTCGCCATCATGAATCTCGAGACGGGCAAAACGGTGTGGCCCGAGAGCGCGTTTGCGGGGAAGCGCGACGTGCGCTGGGCGATGCCGCAGATCTCCGAGGACGGCGCGATCACGGTCGCGCACGCGCGATCGCAGGACAACAAGGATCGGTGGCTGGTCAGCGTCGATCCGGAGACCGGCACGACGCGCGTCCTCGACACGCTCCACGACGACGCCTGGGTCCGCGAGCTGGGCGGGTTCGGTCCCAGCGATCCGTCGTTCGGCTTCCTGCCGGACGGGAAGCGCATCTGGTTCCTCTCAGAGCGCGACGCGTGGATGCATCTCTACACGCTCGACGCGACGGCGGAGCAGCCGGCCGCGCGCCAGTTGACGCAGGGCACGTGGGAGATCGAATCGCTGAGCCTGTCGCCGGACAAGCAGAGGTTCTACATCACGAGCACCGAGGCGCATCCCGGCGAGCGCCACATCTATTCAATGGCCGTCGATGTGTCCGGGGGCGGCGCGCGCACGAAGCTCACGTCGCTGACGGGCGGCAGCGCGGGCATCGTCTCGCCGGACGACACGACGTTCGGCATCATCTATTCGGCGAGCACGAAGCCGCACGAAGTCTACGTGATGCCGAACCGCGCGGGCGCCGCGCTCACGCAGATCACCACGACGCCAACCGAGGAGTGGCGGGCGCACAAGTGGGTCGAGCCGCAGCTCATTACCTATAAGACGCGCGACGGCGTCGACGTCTACGCGCGGTTGTTCACGCCGGAGATGATGGGCGCGAAGCGCGATCCTGCCGCGCCGGCCGTCGTCTTCGTGCACGGCGCGGGCTACGCGCAGAACGCGCACAAGTACTGGCCGAGCTACTACCGCGAGTACATGTTCCACAACGTCCTCGCGTCGAAAGGTTATGTCGTGCTCGATCCCGATTACCGCGCGAGTTCGGGCTATGGCCGCGACTGGCGCACGGCCATCTATCGCCACATGGGCGGCAAGGACCTCGACGACGTCGTCGACGGCGCGAAGTATCTGGTCGAGAAGCAGAAGGTGAACGCGAAGCATCTCGGCGTGTACGGCGGCAGCTACGGCGGCTTCATCACGCTGATGGCGATGTTCACGTCGCCGGACACGTTCGCGGCCGGCGCGGCGTTGCGGCCCGTGACCGACTGGGCGCACTATAACCACGGCTACACCTCGAACATTCTCAACGAGCCGCAGAACGATCCCGAGGCGTACCGGCAGAGCTCGCCGATTTATTTCGCGAACGGCTTGAAGGGCGCGCTGCTGATCTGCCACGGCATGGTGGACACCAACGTCCTCTTCCAGGACAGCGTGCGCCTCGTGCAGCGACTGATCGAGCTGCGCAAGGAGAACTGGTCCGTCGCCATGTTCCCGGCCGAAGACCACGGGTTCGAAGAAGAAACGAGCTGGGCGGACGAGTACAAAAGAATCCTTAAACTGTTTGATGACAAACTGAAAACAGAAAACGGAAAAGCGAGAAGTTCGAATTGATGACCCGCGATGAGATGCTCGACCTTTTCCGCCGCTCCGGCGCGCTGCTCGAAGGACACTTCCGTCTGTCTTCGGGGCTGCACAGCCCGGGCTATCTTCAGTGCGCGCTGGTGTTGCAGCATCCGACGCATGCCGAGGCGTTCGGGCGGGCCATTGCGGATCGCACCCGTGATCTCCGTCCGAGCCTGGTGCTCTCTCCGGCGCTCGGCGGCGTGGTCATCGGCCACGAAGTGGGCCGCGCGCTCGGCGTGCGTGCCATCTTCGCCGAGCGGCAGGACGGCACGCTCGCGCTGCGCCGCGGGTTCGTCATCGGCGAAACCGATCGCGTGCTCGTGATCGAGGACGTGCTGACGACCGGCGGATCGACGCGCGAGACGATGCAGGTCGCGAAGGCCGCGGGTGGACAGATCGTCGGCGCGGCCTCGGTCGTCGATCGCAGCGGCCCTTCGACCGGCTCAGGGCGAGCGGCCAACGACCTCGGCGTGCCGTATGTCGCGCTCCTTGAGATCGCGCTGCCGACGCACGAGCCGGATCAATGTCCGCTGTGCGCGCAGGGACTGCCCGTAGTGAAACCGGGTTCACGGCCTGTTGTAGCTTGAGGCGCCTGCATTTCACGAAGGCACGAAGAACACGAAGCGCACGAAGCAGGTTTCGTACAAGACTCCCTTCGTGATCTTCGTGTCCTTCGTGTCTTCGTGATAAACAGGCTGAAGCCGTGCCGACGTTCAAAGTCACACTGGCGTATGACGGAACGGATTTCGTCGGCTGGCAGCGGCAGGCGACCGGCACCTCCGTGCAGGGATTGCTCGAGGATGCGCTGCGCGCGCTCGACGATCGCGACGTGACCGTCCACGGCGCCGGGCGCACTGATGCCGGCGTGCACGCCCTGGGGCAGATCGCGTCGTTCTCGCTCGCGCGTGCCATAAGCGCCGACGTGGTTCAGCGTTCGCTCAATGCACACCTGCCGCTCACGGTCCGCGTGCTGTCGGTGGAGGACACGCCGGACGACTTTCACGCGCGGTTCAACTCGCGCGGCAAGACGTACCGCTATCGCCTATGGAACGCCGACGTCCTCGATCCGTTCGAGCGCCGCTACGCGTGGCACGTCTACGGCGCGCTCGACGTTCCCGCGATGCAGGCCGCGGCCGCGCTCCTCGAAGGGACGCACGACTTCGCGGCGTTCCAGGGACAGAAGAGTGCAATCAAGTCGACCGTGAGGACCGTCGCGACCTCCACATTGCGGATTGAGGATTGCGGAATGCGGATTGGGGAAAGAGGCGGTCTGCAATCCGCACTCCGCAATCCTCAATCCGCATTGCTGACTTATGAGATCACCGGCTCCGGCTTCCTGCGCCACATGGTGCGCACCATCGTCGGCACGCTCGTGGAGATCGGGCGCGGGCGGCGGCCGGTGGACTGGATCGGCGACGTGCTCGCGTCGCGCGATCGCGCGGCCGCCGGACAAACCGCTCCGGCCGAGGGACTGTTCCTCGTCGCGGTCCACTATTAGCGACGGCCTCCTCTGTACATCGGCGATAATGTGCCGTTTGCCGCGACCGTATTTCCATGAGGTGCCCCGTGAACGAGATCAAGATCCTGCGAGCGGCCCTCGGCTCGGCCGTCCTCCTCGTGGCGTGCGGCGCCGTCACCGTCGCGCAGCAGCAGGCGGCTGAAGCGCCCGCGACCGATCGGCGCGTCCAGACGCGTCCAGCCGTCGCCGGCCTGCACGGTCTGGTGACCGCCGGCCATCCCATCGCGTCCTCGGCGGGACTGCAGACGCTGCTGAAAGGCGGCAACGCGTTCGACGCCGCCGTCGCCGTCGGGGCGATGATCGCGCTCGGCGAGCCGGAGATGAACGGCATCGGCGGCAACGGCTTCGCCACGCTGTTCGACAGGAAGACCGGCAAGGTCATCTCGCTCGCGATGACGGGCGCGGCGCCGAAAGGGCTCAAGCCGGCGGAGATGACGCCGGAGACCTTGAATGCCGGAATGAACGCCGGCATCGTGCCGGGCAATCTCGGCGGCTACCTCTCTCTCCTGGATCGCTACGGCACGATGAGCGTCGCGGACGTCTTCTCGCCCGCGATCGAGTACGCGGAGAAGGGCTACCCGATCGATCCGATGCTCGCGGACGACATCAATCGCGGCAGGAACAACCTGTCGAAGTATCCAACGACCGCGAAGATCTACCTGCCGGGCGGGCAGCCGCTCAAAGCGGGCGAGCTGCTGAAGAACCACGACTACGCGACGACGCTGCGCAAGCTCGTGGACGCGGAGGCCCAGGCCAAAGCGAAGGGCGCCACGCGTTCGGCGGCGATCAAGGCCGCGTTCGATCGCTTCTACAAGGGCGACATCGCGCAGGAGTTCGAGCGCTTCTTCACCGCGAATGGCGGCGCGATGCGCGCGTCCGATCTCGCGGCGTACGAGCCGAAGTGGGAAGAGCCGCTGCACACGACGTATCGCGGCTACGAGGTGTACAGCAACCCGTCCACGTCACGCGGCGGCTTCGAAGTGCTGATGCAGGCGAATCTCGTCGAGGGCTTCGACCTGAAGTCGTTCGGGCCGGGTTCGGCGAAAGCGCTGCACGCCGAAATCGAGGCGATCAAGGTCGCCAAGGCCGACATCTATCGCTACGTCGCCGACCCGAAGTTCACGATCATTCCTACCGCGGGCATGCTGGCCAAGAGTTACGCCGCGACCCGCCGCGCGCTGATTGACATGGCGAAGGCCGGTCCGTATCCGGGCGCCGGCACGCCGCAAGGCGCGTCGACCACCGCGGCGCCGGCGAGCGGAAAGCCGTTTCAAGACGACTACGACGCCGAGCAGCACACGACGAGCTACTCGATTGCCGATGCGTTCGGCAACGCGATCGCCGTCACGCCGACGCTCGGCGGCCTGTTCGGCAACAACGTCGTCGTCGGCGACACGGGGCTGTTGCTGAACAATGGCATCCGGCTCGGCTCGACGTCGCCGTATCCGACCGACGTGAACTACGTCGGCGCTGGCAAGATTCCCATTCTCAACAACTCACCGGTCGTCGTCCTGAAGGACGGGAAGCCGGCGTTTGTCTTCGGCTCGCCGGGTGGTGAAACGATCGGGCAGACCGAATTCCAGATGCTGGTCAACCTGATTGACTTCGATCTGCCGGTGCAACAGGCGATCGAGGCGCCGCGATTCGTGGTGGACGCCAGGCCGAACTTCTACAAGCCCGGCGCCGCGATGCGCGTGCAGATCGAGAGCCGTGTCTCACCCGAGACGACCGCCGCGCTGAAGGCGATGGGGCACGACGTGCAGGTACTGCCGGGCTGGGGGTCGCTCGGTCACATGCAGGCGATCCGCTTCGATCCGAAAACGGGGACGATGATGGCGGGCGGCGATCCGCGACGGACCGCGTACGCGATGGGTTATTAGGTAGAATCAACGCTTGCGACGTTTGCCCCTTGGGAACCGTCATGTCGCTTGAGCAGCTGCTGGCGTGGATTCCGCCGGGGTCGCCCGACGAGACGCTGGCGCGGCAGGTGAACTTCGAGCAGCTGCCGACGCACGTCGCCATCATCATGGATGGCAACGGGCGCTGGGCGGCGCAGCGCCATCTTCCACGCGTCGAAGGCCATCGCGCGGGCATCGATTCGGTGCGCGACGTCGTCGAAGCGTCGGCGCGGCTCGGGATCGGCGTGCTGACGCTCTACGCATTCTCGGTCGAGAACTGGAAGCGGCCGCGCGCGGAAGTCAACACCCTGATGATGCTGCTCAAGCGGTACATCCGCCTCGAGCTCGGCACGCTGCAGAAGAACAACATCCGCTTCCAGGTCATCGGCCGGTCCGACGAATTGGCGCCGGACGTGCGGACCGAGCTCGAGACCGGCATCCGGCAGACGGCGACCAACACCGGGATGCTGTTCAACATCGCGCTCAACTACGGCGGCCGCGCGGAAATCGTCGACGCGGCGCGCCGCGCGATCGCGTCCGGCATTCCCGCCGACGATCTCGACGAGCGGCGATTCGGTGAGTTGCTGTATACGGCGGGCCAACCGGATCCCGATCTGCTGATTCGCACGAGCGGCGAGATGCGCGTCAGCAATTTCCTGCTCTGGCAAATCGCGTACGCCGAGATCTGGGTCACGGACACGCTGTGGCCGGATTTCCGCTGCCGTCACCTCCTCGAAGCCGTCCTCGCCTACCAGAAGCGCGACCGCCGCTACGGCGGGATCAAACCGTCGCCGGTGGCGCTCAGCGCCAAGTGACCCGCGTCCTGAGCGGCGCCGTGCTGATCGCGGTCGCCGTCGCGGTCGTGTGGTTCGCGCCCGCGCCCGTCTTCTTCCTCGTGGCGGAGCTGCTGCTGGTGCTGGCGTTCATGGAGTACGCGACGCTCGCGTCCGCGTGCGATCTGCCGGTCTCGCTGGCGCCCGCCGGCGTCGCGACGCTGCTGGCGTCGGTCGGCGTGTCGTCCACCTACTGGATCGGCGATCAACTGGCGGCGACCGCCTTCGCGCTCGACGCGGCCCTGATGTCCGCGTTCGTCGTCCTCGCGGCCATCACCCTGACGACGTGGAGGGGCGGCAAGGACGCGCTGGGCCGCGCCGCGGCGAATGTCTTTCCGATGCTCTATCTCGGTCTGCCGATCGGCGCGATGGTGTCGATTCGCGCCTCGCGCGGCAGCGCCGCCGTTTTCCTGCTGATGCTGACGGTCATGGTGAGCGATACCGCGCAGTACTATTCGGGCCGCGCCTTCGGCCGCCGGCTGCTCGCGCCGGCCATCAGCCCGAAGAAGACGGTCGAGGGCGCGATCGGGGGCTTCGTCTTCGGCACCGCGGTGCTCGTGGTCGCCGGCGCGTGGTGGCTGCCGGACCTGCCCGTCGTGCTGCGCGCCGGGCTCGGCCTGACGATGGTCGCGCTCGGCATCGCGGGCGACCTCTTTGAATCGATGCTCAAGCGCAGCGCCGGCGTGAAGGACAGCTCGGCGCTGATTCCCGGTCACGGCGGCGTGCTCGATCGGATCGATGCGTTGCTCTTCGCTGCGCCCGTGTACTACGTCGTCCTGAAGTACGTATGAAGCGCATCGCGATCCTTGGATCGACGGGCTCGATCGGTCAAAGCGCGCTCGCCGTCGTGGATGCGCACGTCGATCGGTTGCAGGTCGTGGGCCTCGCCGCCGGCGAGAACGCCGAGCTGTTCGCGGCGCAGGTCGCGCGGTATCGCCCGCGTGTGGCGGCGATGGCGACAGGCGCAGCGATCGATCGCTTGAATCAGATCGGCTGTCCCTCCGGGGTCACGCTCGCCGGCACGGGCCGCGACGGCCTCGTCGCGGTCGCATCCCATCCGGACGTCGACCTCGTGCTCTGCGCGTCGAGCGGGACCGAGGCGCTCGAGGCTGTCCTCGCCGCGATCGCACACAGCAAGACGATCGCGCTCGCCAACAAGGAAGTGCTGGTCATGGCCGGCGGCATCGTCACAGACGCCGCGGCGCGGCATGGCGTCGCCATCCTGCCAGTGGACAGCGAGCACAACGCCATCCATCAATGCCTTCACGGAAGGAACCCGTCGGAAATCAAGCGATTGGTGCTGACCGCGTCGGGCGGACCCTTTCGCGGCCGCGCTGCGTCTGATCTCACAGGGGTGACCGCGGCGGACGCGCTGAGACATCCCACCTGGCGCATGGGCAGAAAAATCACGATCGATTCGGCCACGCTGATGAACAAAGGCCTCGAGGTGATCGAAGCGCACTGGCTGTTCGGCGTGCGCGCGGATCAGATCGACGTCGTCATCCACCCGCAGTCGGTCGTGCACTCGATGGTCGAATTGACGGACGGATCCATCATCGCGCAGCTCGGCCTGACCGACATGCGGCTGCCGATTCAGTACGCGTTCTCGTACCCGGAGCGCTGGCGCGCGCCGCTGCCGTCGCTCGATCTCGCGGCGGCGGGACGCCTGGAATTCGAGGCGCCGGACACCGCGGCGTTCCCCTGTTTGCGCCTGGCGTACCGTGCGCTGGGCGCCGAGCGGAGTCTGCCCGTCGTGCTGAACGCCGCGAATGAAGTGGCCGTCGCGAGATTTCTCGACGGCCGCATCGGGTTCACGGAGATCCCGCTCGTCATCGAGCGGACGATGGACGCCCACCGGCCGGACCCGCTCTCGGACAAGGTCGCGACGTTGGCG
>Ga0326726_10004764_pt1 | contig 12363 bp, 12 predicted proteins | sample MHFenrmetagenome_2_FD_207603 | JGI IMG/M metagenome (GOLD analysis project Ga0326726, IMG submission 207603) | Lab enriched peat soil microbial communities from Michigan Hollow, Ithaca, NY, United States - MHF15MN | ecosystem: Environmental > Terrestrial > Soil > Wetlands > Peat | place: USA...
GAGCGCGGCTTCGCGGCGGGTGAGCGTCTGCGCCAGCGCGTCCGCCTCCTGGCGATCCTGCCGGGCCTGGCGCTCGGCCTCGCGAAGCAGCTCGTGGGCCTTCTCCTTGGCTTCGAAGAGGGCTTCCTTCTTACGAGCCTCGGCGTCCCGCGCGGCTTCCTTCGTGACGCGGAGCGCCTGTTCTTCAGCCCGCCCGATCGTTTCAGCCGCGATGCGCTTGCGATTCGCCACCCAGACGGCGTACACGGCGGCTGCCGCGACGACCGTGATGACGGCATTGACGACGTAACCGAGTATCGGCAACACGCGTGACGTCCTTTCCCGTGACGCAGCGTGAACTAAGTACTGAGAACAGTGAAGTTAGAACGTAGAGCCTGAATGGTTCCGCTTTGCCGTGTGGGGAGGTCGATGAACCTGCGTAAGCAGGTGGAACCGCTCAAAAAAGCCACGCTTCAGGCTTCCTCTTGCAGAGGCATGCGCACCACGTGGCGTCGCGACTCACTTGGATGAAACGTTGGCTCAAACGAGCCTACCGCCATCACGAGCAAAGCAGAAACCGAAGGGATCTTAATGGTTCCAGGTTCCTGGTTCAAGGTTCCTGGTTCAGGCGAGCAGCACTCTGTCGAGGAGGCGCTCGAGCTCTCCGGCGCGTTCGGCGAGGCTTCCGTCCCGGGCCCGCGTGCTCTCGCGGCAGCGGAACAGTTCGTCCGCGATGTTGAGCGCGGCCAGGACGGCGAGCCGCTGCCCGTCGCCGCTCGACGCCGATTCGCCGGCGGCCCGAATCTTCTCGTCCACGTAGCCGGCCAGCCGGCCGACGTACTCCGCGTCGAGGGTGCTCCGGATCGGGTACCGCTGTCCGCAGATCTCGACCGAAACCACGCCGTCGGAATCAGCCATTACAGGTTCAAGGCTTCGATCTGCTGGAGCATTTCGCCGACCCGGCCGCGGATCACGTCGCGCTCGCTTCGGAGCGAGGCGATCTCGGCGGTCAGCGAGTCGGCCGAGGACGCCCGAGACCGCAGCGCATCGATCTCGCCCTTGAGCCGCTGGTTTTCCTCGGACGCCCGCGCCTGCTCGCTCTTCATGTGATCGACCAGCGCCACGAGGCGCTTGAGTTTTTCTTCCAGCCGGTCGAGCGGCTCGAGCTCGACCTCCCGCGTCGCCATCTTGGTTGCCATGGATTCCTGTTCCGTTCCTCGTAGTGCAGGCCCTTAGGCCTGCCAGTGAAGCGAACCTGAGGGTCCGCACTACATCAGTCAGCGCTGCACCGCGCCGTGCTCGCGAATCAACGCGGCCAGCAACTGATCGAAGCTGCGCTGCACGTCGGCGTCGGTCAGCGTGCGATTGGGCGCCTGAAACGTGAACCGCAGCGACAGGCTGATCTTGCCGTTCGGCACGCCCTTGCCCTGGTAGCGATCGAAAATGCGGACACCTACCAGAGGCGCGAGGGTCCCCTCGCTGGCCGCCCGAATGGTGCCACGAATGATCTCCGCAGGCAAGGCATCGTCCACGACGATCGAGAGATCGCGGACAACGAACGGATGCTTCGGCAGCGGCCGGACCGATTCAAACCGGACACTTACCGAGGCCGACATCGCGTCGAGGTCCATCTCCGCGACGAAGATGGCGTCCTGCCGCGGAGCACCTCGCGTGTCGGCGATGGCGGGCGTCAGAAGGCCGGCACACCCGAGGGTCGTTCCGTTCGCGGAGATGGCCGCCGTCTGACCCGCGACAAGATACGGACGCGTGGCCGTCTCGAACTGAACAGGAACGCCGAGCGCTTCGCCCACGCGCTCGACGACGCCTTTGACGTCGAAGAAGTCGACCTCGCGAGTGCCGCCGGTCCAATGCGGGGCGACCGCGCCCGTCCAGGCGATCGCGACGCCGCGAGTTTCGCCGCGGGCGGTGAACCGGGTGCCGATTTCGAAAAGCCCGACGTCACGCCGGCCGTGCCGGCGATTGTGCGCGACGGCGTCAACGAGCCCCCCGACGAGAAGGGGACGCAGCGTGTCGAACTTGCCGGAGAGCGGATTCGAGATCGCGACGGCGCCTGCAGCTCCGCCGTCGAACAGCGCGGCCGCCTTGGCTTCGACGAAACCAAAGGTCACGGCTTCCGACAGACCAGCCGCCGTGAGCACGTGGCGCAGCAACTGGTCGCGGGCGACGCGTGGATCCGGCGCCGGCGCGGGCCGCGTGAGCACCGGAAACGTCGCGTCGAGCCTATCGAAACCGTAGTGGCGCCCGACCTCCTCGATGAGGTCGACTTCCCGCAGCAGATCGACACGGTAGGTCGGCGCGAGCACGTCCCAGCCGTCCCCGGCCGGCGTGACGTCGAGTCCGAGCCCACGCAGGATCCGCACGACGTCGGCATCGGGCACGGCGGCGCCCAGCAGAGAGGCGAGGCGCGCGCGCCGGAGATGGAGCTTCGTTGCCTGCCGCGGAGCCGGGTACCGGTCCACGATCGGCCCCGAGACTTTGCCGGCACCGATGAACTCCATCAGCGCAATCGCGCGCTGCATGGCCGCGAGGGCGCCGTTGACGTCGGCGCCGCGCTCGAAGCGCGCGGATGCTTCCGTCTTCAGGCCGAGCCGCTTGCTCGTCTTTCGGACGGACGACGGCTTGAAGTACGCGCTTTCGAACACGATCGCTCTGGTCGACGCCGAGACCTCAGAGTGCGCCCCGCCCATCACGCCCGCGACGGCCTGCGCGCGGTCGCGGTCGGCAATGACGAGCATGTCGTCCTCCAGCTTCCGTTCCACGCCGTCCAGCGTCGTGATGATCTCGCCCTTCTTCGCGCGCCGGACCCTCACTTCCGCTCCGGCCAGCTTCGCGAGGTCAAAAGCATGCATCGGATGGCCGCGCTCGATGAGCACGTAGTTCGTGATGTCGACGATCGCACTGATGGGCCGCACGCCGGCGGCCTGCAGCCGCGAGGCCATCCACGAAGGCGTGGCGACGCTGGTGATGTCGGCCACGGCGCCGACGTACCTCGGTCCCAGCGGCTCGTCGTCGATCGTGATCGTGATGCGATCGGAGTCACCGTCCGGCACGGCCGCGCCGTTGGTCACATGCGTCGGCGCGTACGGAATCTGAAACGCCGTGGCGACCTCGCGAGCGAGGCCCATCACGCTCAGGCAGTCGGGACGGTTCGCGGTGACTTCGAGATCGATGACGCCGTCGGGCTGCTCGGGATGCGTCTCGTGATTCGGGAGCGATTCGACCGAGGCGACCTCGAAGCCGCGCAACGCCAGCGTCGCGGCGATCTCTTCGGCGGATGCCTTGATGTCGACGAAATCCCGCAGCCAGTTGAGGACGAGTCGCATCAGTACGGGAACTGCTCGAGGAATCGCAGATCGTTTTCGAAGAACAGCCGGATGTCGTCGACCTGATAGCGCAAGATCGCGACACGCTCGATGCCGATGCCCCACGCGAAGCCCGTGTATTTCTCGGGGTCGTAGCCGACTGCCTCGAACACGGCCGGATGCACCATGCCGCAGCCGAGGATCTCGAGCCAGCCGGACTTCTTGCACATGCCGCAGCCGTCGCCGTCGCACGACCAGCAGCTGATGTCGACCTCGGCGCTCGGCTCCGTGTACGGGAAGAAGCTGGGCCGGAACCGCAGACGCGATCGCTCGCCGAACATCGCCTGCGCGAACGCGAGCAGCGTGCCCTTCAGATCCGAGAGGGAAATCCCTTCGCCGACGACGAGGCCCTCCATCTGCGTGAACATTGGGGTGTGCGTCAGGTCGAGGTCGTCGCGGCGATAAACGCGGCCCGGCGCGATAATTCTGATCGGCGGCTGGTGCGTCTGCATGTACCGGATCTGAATCGAAGACGTGTGCGTCCGCAGCATCGTCCGGAGATCATCGGCGCCGGCGCCGGGCATCGGCGTGGCGAGATAGAGCGTGTCCTGCATGTCGCGCGCGGGATGCTCGGCCGGCATGTTCAGCGCGTCGAAGCAGTGCCATTCGTCTTCGACTTCCGGACCTTCGACCGTCGTGAAGCCCATGCGCGTGAAGATCTCCTCCATGCGGTCGCGAACCAGTGTCAGCGGATGGCGGTGACCGAAGGGCGATTCGCGGCCGGGCAGGGTGACGTCGATCGCGTGAGCGGGCGCAGCGGTTGCCTGACGCGCCTCGAGGTAGGAGGCCCAGCGATTCTCGAGCTCCTGTTTCAGCGCATTGGTGAGCTGGCCCATCTCCCGCTTATGCGCGGGCGGCGCGGCGGCCAGGCGTTCCATCCACTCGGCGAGCACGCTGCCTTTGCGTCCGAGGTAGCGGTCGCGAACGGCCTGACCGTCCTGACTGGACGTCGATGCGTACAGGTCCTCGTGGAACCTGGCGAGCACGCCCTCGATGGTGTGCATGTTAGGCAGCGGCATCGGTCACACGATAAACCAAATCAGACACGGCGACACGACAGACGCACCACGTCCGTCACAGGGCGCGCCAGTCGATTGCGTCGAGCCGTGGGGGGCAAGAGCCCACGCCGGGTCAGGCGCGGGCGGGGGCCTTCGAAGCGGCCTTCGATTCCCGGGCTTGCTGCGCGAGTTTGGCAAACGCGGCGGGGCTGGCGATCGCGAGCTCCGAGAGGCTCTTGCGATCGAGCGTGACGCCGGCGTTCTTCAGCCCGCTGATGAACGTGCCGTACGTCAGGCCATGTTCGCGAGCCGCGGCGTTGATACGCACGACCCACAGGCGGCGGAAGTCGCGCTTCTTGCGCCGCCGTCCGACGAAGGCGTATTTGAGCGCCGTGTCGACGGACTCTTTCGCGGCGCGATAGAGCTTGCTCTTGTTGGCGTAGTACCCCTTCGCCAGTCCAAGCAGCTTCTTGCGCTTGGCGCGGCGAACCGTCCCTCTCTTTACGCGTGGCATCTTCGATGGCCTCTCTACTTGTAAGGAAGCATGCGCGCGAGCTTCGGCGCGTCGACGTCCGCCACGGTCGTCGTTCCGCGAAGCCCCCGCTTGCGCTTCGTCGTCTTGCTGCTGAGGATGTGCTGCTTGAACGCGTGTCCTCGCAGAAATTTCCCGTTCTTCGTCCGCTTGAAGCGCTTCGCCGCGCCGCGGTGGGTCTTCAGCTTGATCTTCTTCACTTTTGACATGGTTTCCTGCGTTAGCTCTTCGCCGCAGCCGATGCCGCGGGTTTGGCCTTGCCCCCGCCCTGTGGCCGCCGGCTCAGGATCGTGTGCATCTGGTTGCCTTCGAGCCGAGGCATCGTTTCGGCAATTGCGAGATCCGCAAGCTCCTCGACCAGGCGTTCGAGGATTCGGCGGCCGATTTCGGGATGCGCCATCTCGCGACCCCGGAAGAAAATCGTCGCCTTCACCTTGTCGCCGTCCTCGAGGAAGCGTTCGATGTGCTTCTTCTTGAACTGATAGTCGTGCTCGTCGACCTTCGGGCGGAACTTGATCTCCTTGACCTCGATCACCTTCTGGTGCCGACGCGCTTCGCGCGCACGCTTCTGTTCCTGGTACTGGTACTTCCCGAAGTCCATGATCCGGCAGACCGGCGGAACGGCCGTCGGCGAAATTTCGACGAGGTCGAGCCCTTTCTGCTTGGCGATCGCCAGCGCCTGGGGCGGCGGCATGATGCCGAGCTGTTCGCCTGTGTCGTCGATGACCCGGATTTCGCGGACGCGGATTCGTTCGTTGACGCGTGTACGATCGTCCCGTCGTGGACTTCTATCGAAAGCGATAAAGCCTCCTACGTTGTTGCCATTGCCTTGCCCTTGTGGGCGATTTCCTCTCGCGCCGAGCCGATGAAGGCGTCGATCGCTCTCGAACCCTGATCCCCGCCCGCGCGTGTCCTGACCGAAACCGTGCCGTCGGCGCTTTCGCGGTCGCCGACTACCAGCATATAGGGGATCTTCTGAAGCTGGGCCTCTCGAATCTTATATCCGATCTTCTCCTGGCGTTCGTCGAGCTCCACGCGCAGGCCCGCTGATTTCAGCCGGTCGCGCGTCGCCCTGGCGTAGTCGAGATGACGGTCGGAGATCGGCAGCACGATCGCCTGCACCGGCGCGAGCCACAGGGGGAACGCGCCCATGAAGTGTTCGATCAGAATGGCGATGAACCGCTCGAAGCTGCCGAAAATCGCACGGTGAATGACGATGACCGGGTGCTCGGCGTTGTCGGCCCCGACGTACTTCAGGTTGAATCGTTGCGGCATCGCGTAATCGAGCTGGATCGTCGCGCATTGCCACTTGCGGCCGATCGCGTCGGTGACGTCGAAGTCGATCTTCGGGCCGTAGAACGCGCCGTCCTTCTCGTTGAGCGTGTACTTCATGCCGGCCCGCTCCAGCGCCGTGCGCAGCTGCGCCTCGGCGTTGTCCCACGTCGCGATGTCGCCGAGGAATTCGTCCGGCCGTGTCGAGAACTTGGCCTCGAACGAGAGCCCAAGGTCGTCGTAGACGCGCTGAATCAGCCGCAGCATCCGCTCGACCTCGTCTCCGATCTGCTCCGGCATGACGAAGCAGTGGCCGTCGTCCTGCGAGAACTGACGCACACGGGTGAGCCCGCCGAGGACGCCCGACGCTTCGTTCCGATGCAACGGCGTCTGCTCGTGGAACCGGATCGGCAGTTCGCGGTAGCTGTGGACGTCGCTCGCGTACAACAGAAAATGGCCGGGGCAGTTCATGGCCTTGACCGCCATCTCCTCGCCGGCTTCGCTCCCTGGCGGACCATTGAGGTCCGCCCTGATCTGGAACATGTTCTGCCGGTAGTGCGCCCAGTGTCCGGACGTCTCCCACAACGCCTTGTTGTAGATGAGCGGCGTCTTCACTTCGACGTAGCCGTTCGGCAGAAGCACGCCGCGCATGTAGTCTGCGAGCAGGTTGTAGAGCGTCGTGCCCTTGTCCTGCCAGAACGCCGCGCCTGGGGCCCACTGGTGGAATGTGAACAGTCCCAGTTCGCGACCGAGCTTCCGGTGATCGCGCTTCTTGGCTTCCTCGATCTGCGTCAGGTGAGCCTTGAGGTCTTTCTCACTAAGGAACGCGGTGCCGTAGACGCGCTGCATCGGCTGATTCCGCGCGTCGCCCTTCCAGTACGCGTTCGATGTGCTGAGCAGCTTGAACGCCTTGAGCTTCCCCGTGGACGGGACGTGCGGCCCGACGCAGAAGTCGATGAACGTCTCCTTGTCCTTGATCGTGTAACAGGAGACTTCGCGCTGGCCCTCGGTCTTCTCTTCGATCAGCTGGACCTTGAGCGGCTCCCCGCGGCCGGCAAAGAATGCCTTCGCTTCCTGACGCGGCCACATCTGCCGCTCGTAGATCAGATCCTGGCTGGCCAGCTCCTGCATTTTCTTCTCGATGGTCTCGAGATCCTCCGGCACGAATGGCCGCGGGACCACGAAATCGTAGAAGAAGCCTTCGTCGGTGGCGGGACCGATGCCGCATTGCGTGCCGGGAAACAGGTTCGTGACGGCCGCCGCCAGCAGGTGAGCGGTGCTGTGACGGAACAGAGGCAGCGCTTCCGGACTCCGGTCGGTGACGATGCGGACGCTCGCGTCGTGCTCAAGAGGAAACGAGAGGTCGACCAGCCGGCCGTCGACGATGCCGGCCAGGGCCGCCCTGGCGAGCCCGGGCGAGATGCTTTCGGCGACCGCGCGTACCGGTGCACCGGCGGGCAGTGCCCGGCTCGATCCATCCGGAAGTGTGACGGTGATCTCGCTCATGCGGCCGATAGCGTGGGATGGCTCAATAACGAGTAATTGGTAGGCGCGGGTGGACTCGAACCACTGACCTCCTCCGTGTCAGGGAGGCGCTCTAACCAGCTGAGCTACGCGCCTGCACCGAAAACACAGCAGTATATCAGGCGGCTTTCTTTTCGGCGAATCGCTCGAGGGCTTTGTCGAGTTCGGGATCGCCCGCCGGAGCAGGCTGTCCGAATTCGACCTCGGGAATCTCCACGCCAACCGTCGGCGCGAGACCCTTCTCGTGCAGGGGAGTGCCGGCGGGCGTGAGGTAGCGGACCGTCGTCAGCCACAGGCCGCTGCCGTCGGGGAGCTTGATCAGCTTTTGCACGCCGGCGCGTCCGATCGTGTGCTCGCCGACGAGATCGGCGCGCTGGTTGCCGGCAAGAGCCGAGGCAAAGAGCTCGGCGGCGCCGGACGTGCCGGCGTCGACCAGAAGAATCACAGGCGCGGTGATGGCGCCGTCGCCCGTGTTCGACACGATCATCTCGCGTGCCGGAGCGCCTTTCGAGTCGCGCATCGCCAGCGTGCCCTTGGCCACGAAGAGACGCGCGAGAGCGATGCCTTGCTCGTACGTGCCCGTCGACGTGCGGCGGACGTCCACGATCAGCTTCGCCGCGCCGGATTTCGTGACGTCGGCAATCTGCGTCTTGATTTGATCACCGGTCCGGGGGCCGATCGACGGCACCCGCACGTACCCGATGCCGGCGCCGGCCATGCGCCCGGTGACGTCGGCCGGCGGCATCACCTCCCGCGTCAACTCCACGTCGTGCGGGTCGGCCTGGTTGCTGCGGAAGACCGTGAGCTTCACTTTCGAGCCGGCCGCGCCGCGCAGCGCGCGCACGCCCTCCCACACGCTCATATCGCGGGTGGGCACGTCGTTGATGGCGCGCACGTAGTCGCCCGTCCGGAGACCGGCCTTCGCGGCAGGCGAGTTCTCGCGCGCGGAGATGATGCGGAGGTAGTACTGCCGCGTCAGTTCCATGCCGACCTCGGCAGGCGCGAGCGGCGTTCCCGCTTCCACCTGTTTCACTTCGTCGACCGTGAGGTACGCGCTGTCGGCGTCGAGCGAGTCGGCCAGACCGTTCATCGCGCCGCGCATGACCTTGTCGAGGTTCACGGGTTCGACGTAGTTGCTCGAAATCAGACTGACGACATCGTCAAAGATCTTGAGATGCTGATACGTGTCCTCGCGGGCCATGACCCGGCCGAGCAACCCGCCGACGATCGCAAAGACCACGACCGGCGCGGTGATGGAGAGGACAATGGCTCGTGTGCGAGAAGTCATAGGCACTAACGCTTTCTGAGCCATTGTAGTGGATCGACCGACTGACCGTCGATGCGAAGCTCAAAGTGGAGCTCAGGCGGTCCGGCCGGCGCGGGGCCGACGGTCCCGACCGTGTCGCCTCGCTCCACTCGGGCGCCTTTCGCCACCGACACCTCGAGCAGATTCCCGTACAAGCTGAAGCTCTGCGCGCCGTGGTCCACAATCACGAGGTTGCCGAAGCCGCCGAAGGCATCGGCGAATGCCACGACGCCGTCATGAACGGCAGCGACCGGCGCGCCCTCCGCCGCGTTGATGTCGATCCCCGCGGAGGAGGGCGAACTGGCGGAGCGGCTTGAGCGGCGAGCGCCGCTCGACATCACCGGCCAATCGAGATCGCCGCGGAACGGACGGATCGGCAACGTGGCCGCGTCGGCCGGCGCGCTCGAGAGGTCGCGCAACGTCGCCTGAAGCTTCTGGTTGGCCGCCTGCAGCTCGCCCACGAGCTGCGCGTTGAGGTCGCGGCGCGAGTCGATGTCGTGAACGAGGTCGTTGCGCGCTTTCGCCGAGCGGGCCAGGGCCGTCTCGGCGCTCTCGGCTTTGGCGCGAAGGCCCTCGAGTCGTCGCCGGCGTTCTTCGAGTGTCATATGCGCCCGCCGCAACTCCTCCAGCGTGCGTTGACGCGACACGATGCGATCGTGGTCGAGCTTCGCCAGTGCGCTCAACGTCCTCGCCGCCTGCCCGACCTGCCGGATGTCTGTCGTCGACAGGAGAAGACGCAGATACCGGCCCTGGCCGAGCTTGTAGATGTCCACGAGGCGGCTGCGTAATTCGGGCCGGCCGGAGGATTCCTGGCGTTCCAGATCGCGCGTTCGCTGCATGTTGGCCGACAGCTCCGCGGCGACCTGTGTTCCATCGGCTACGATCTGACGCAATTCCTCCACTTTGAGCTGCCGATCGATTTCGAGCGTCCGCAGGTCTCCGAGCAGCGTGCGTTCCTGGGAAGCCAGCGCGTCCGCCTCCTGCTGAAGTGCCAGCAGACGATCGGTCGCACGCCGGGCCAACGCCTCGGTGCGCGCGCGGTCCGACGACTGCGCGAGCAGTGCAGGCGCAAGGGCCACGAGAACTACGGTCGCGAGGCTGCCGCGTAAGCCTGTTCGTGGCGGGATCCTGGAGGTATGCGTCATCGGGGCTTTTATAAAGGTATCGGCACACGCGGTCGAAATCAGTAACATCCCGGCAGGGAGCATCAGACCAAACCGATCATGCGCATACTGGCAGTTGACGTCGGCGAACGGCGAATCGGCCTCGCGATCAGCGATGTCTCGCGGACGCTCGCGCGTCCCTTGCTGACGTTGAAAATCAGGAATGCCGGCGAGGGGGTCGATCAAGTCGCCGCCGAAATTGCGCGTCTGAAGGCGGAGGACGATGGGCTGTCGACCGTGGTGGTCGGCCTGCCTGTCCGTCTGGATGGGTCGCCGAACGCTCAGACGCCTCGCGTGACTGCCTTCGTCGATGCGCTAAAAGCGCGTACACCTGTTCCAATTCTCACGGCCGACGAACGGCTCAGCAGCCGCGAAGCCGAAAGCCTGCTGGCCGAGCGCGAGCGTGACTGGCGGCAACGGAAGGCACGGCTCGATGCTGTCGCTGCCGCCGTCATCCTGCAGGATTACCTCGAGGCACATCGGGCATGAAGAAGACACTCGCGGCTCTCGTCTTGCTATTGGCTCTCGGCGCTGGTGCCGCTGCGGCATGGGTTTATCTGGGGATCGAGCGGCCGTTCCGGGGATACACGTCGGACGAACAGTTCGTCGACATCCCGCCAGGTCTGAGCACGCGCGCCATTGGCGCCCGGCTCGTCGCGGCGGGCATCGTTCGAGATTCGCTGACGTTTCGCGCCGCGCTCTGGAAGAGCGGTCGGAACACGCGGCTGAAGGCCGGCGAGTACCGCTTCGCTGAACCGATCTCGCCGCTGGCGGCGATCGACCGGCTCAATCGCGGAGATGTCTTCGTCGTCCGCATCACGTTTCCGGAAGGCCTGAACGTCTTCGAGATGGCCAAGGTCTTCGAGTCGAAGGGATTCGGTTCCGCCGAGTCTTTCGTTGAGGCCGGCCGCAGATTCGAAGGGTTTCTGCTTCCCGAAACGTACGCCTTGCCGCGGCACACGGACGCCCCCAAGCTCGTACATCAGATGAACCAGGCATTCGAGCGCGCGCTCACGCCGGAGATCCGGGCGGCCGCGGCCGCACGCGATCTCAATATTCAGCAGCTCGCGACGCTGGCGTCGATCGTCGAGAAGGAAACGGGAAATCCGGCGGAACGGCCACTCGTCGCGTCCGTGTATGAGAACCGGCTGCGCATCGGTATGCCGCTGCAGTGTGATCCCACGGTGATATACGCGCTCGAGCTCGCGGGCCGGTACAACGGCAACATTCGCCGCGACGATTTGTCGCTCGACTCGCCGTACAACACCTACCGGTACCCCGGATTGCCGCCGGGCCCCATTGCGTCGCCGGGCCTCGCCTCACTGGACGCGGTGGTGCATCCAGCCGAGTCCGAGTACCTGTACTTCGTCAGCAAGAACGACGGATCGCATGTGTTCTCGAAAACGCTCGCGGAGCACAATCACAACGTCCAGCACTATCAGGTGGACTATTTTCGGGCAGCGAGGGTAGGAGGGTCCGGCGCGGCAGGAAAGGCAACAACGGCAGGACAGACGGGAGGGGCAGGAAAGGCTGGACGGGGAGGACACTGAGGTTCCCGTCCCGCCTATCCTGCCTGTCCTGCCCTTCCTGCCAGCCCGGCGTCTATCTCTTCCCCCAGTTCAGTTTCTCGTGCAGGACGTCGAAGTAGCTTCGTGTGGCCGGTCGAATCAGCCTGATGGGCTGTCCGGCGCGGCAGACGCTGATTTGGTCGCCGGCACGCAGCTCGAAACCCGCCTGGCCGTCGAACGTGACAAATACCTCGTCGCGTTCTCCCAGCATGGGCGTCACACGGACCGTCGACGACGAAGGGATGACGATCGGCCGGTTGGTCAGCGTATGAGGCGCAATCGGCGTCAGCACGATGGCTTCGACGTTCGGCTGGACGATCGGTCCGCCCGCGGCAAGGTTGTACGCCGTTGATCCCGTCGGGGTCGCGATGATCAGGCCGTCGGCACGCACGCGAGTCACGAGGCCGTCTCCGACCGACACGGAAAGGTCGATGAGACGCGAGCGCGCGCCCTTGTTGATGACGACGTCATTCAACGCGACTTCGCTCGTCGACGGCGCCGACGCTCGCAGCGTGGTCGCGCGAAGCATCAGCCGCTCCTCGACGTGAGCCTGGCCATCGAGGGCCGCCTGAAGCGCGTGATAGAGCTCCGGGAGCGTCACCTCGGTGAGGAACCCGAGGCTGCCGAAATTCACGCCG
>Ga0326726_10004765_pt1 | contig 12358 bp, 9 predicted proteins | sample MHFenrmetagenome_2_FD_207603 | JGI IMG/M metagenome (GOLD analysis project Ga0326726, IMG submission 207603) | Lab enriched peat soil microbial communities from Michigan Hollow, Ithaca, NY, United States - MHF15MN | ecosystem: Environmental > Terrestrial > Soil > Wetlands > Peat | place: USA...
TTGACCGAGTCGCCTCCGGCAAAGACCCCCGGGAGGTTGGTGGCCAGGGTGCGGGGATTCACTTCGATTTGCCCCCGTTTATCCAGCTTGAGTTTGCCCCCGTTCAAACCGCCGCTCAGCTTCTGGCCGAGACAGAGGATGATCGTGTCCACCGGGATGGTGAACTCGCTTCCCTGGATGGGGACGGGTTTCCTCCGCCCCGATGCATCGAACTCTCTCAGCTCGGTCCGGATGCAGGTGAGGCCGGTCACGATCCCGTTTTTCCCCTCCACCTTTACCGGGTTCACCAGGAAATCCATCTGAATTCGCTCTTCGTCGGCTTCCTCAATTTCCTCCGGCCAAGCGGGCATCTCGGCCCGGGTGCGGCGGTAGACAATCTGAACCGACTCGGCCCCCAAACGTTTGGAAACGCGGGCGGCATCCATGGCCGTGGATCCTCCGCCGATGACCACCACCTTTTGTCCCACATCCACTTTTTTCCCCAGGTTCACCTCGCGCAGGAAATCGATCCCCGAGTGGACGCCTTTCAGATCGATTCCGGGAACGTCCAAGGGTTGAGGCGTCCAGGCTCCGGTTCCCAGGAATACGGCCTGGAATCCCTGCTTCTGCAGGTCTTCGATGGATTTCACCGGGCTGTTCAGGCGAACCTCCACGCCCGCCCTTTCGATCACCCCGATCTCCGCGGCCAGCTTTTCCTTGGGGAGGCGGAAATCGGGGATGCCCAGCTTCATCATCCCCCCGGGCACCGGCATGGCCTCAAAGACCACGGGTTTGTACCCCATCCGGGACAAATAAAAGCCGCAAGCCAGTCCTGCGGGACCCGCTCCGACGATGGCCACCCGCTCCTTCTTGGGGTTCTTGGGCGGCAGGAACCCGATGTCCTGTTCCACGGCCCAGTCGGCGAAGGTCCTTTTGATTTCCCGGATGGCGATGGCCTGGTCGTACTTGCCCCGGGAGCATTTTTTTTCGCAGAAGGCCGGGCAGACCCGAGAGCAGGCGATGGGGAAAGGGTTGTTTTCCATGTGCCGCAGGTAGGCCTCCTGCAGCCGGCCTTCGGCCATGTAGGAGACGTAGGAGGAGGCGTCCACATTGGCCGGACAGGCATTTTCGCAGGGGGCGTAAAAGAGCGCCGCGCAGACCCCGGCCCGGCAGGCCTTGTCCTGGATGTGCTCCAGGTACTCATGGCGGAAATACTGGAGGGTGGAGATGACCGGGTTGGGCGCCGTCTGGCCCAGGCCGCATAGGGAAGTGTTCTTGACCCAGTGGGCCAGCTTTTCCAGCTTATCCAGGTCTTCCAGGGTTCCCAGCCCCAGAGTGATTCTTTCCAGCAGGTCGCGCATCTGTTTCAGACCGACCCGACAGGGGACGCACTGGCCGCAGGATTCCTCCATGGTGAAATCGAGAAAATACATGGCCATGTTCACCATGCAGCTGTCTTCATCCAGGACGATCACCCCGCCGGACCCCATGATGGAGCCGATCTGCTTCAGCGATTCGTAGTCGATGGCCGTGTTCAGGTATTTAGGCGGGATGCAGCCTCCCGAGGGGCCGCCGGTCTGGACCGCCTTGAAGGCCTTTCCATCCGGGATTCCGCCGCCGATGTCGAAGAGCATCTCCCCCAAGGTGGTGCCCATGGGGACTTCCACCAGCCCGGTGTTGTTTACTTTTCCGGAGAGAGCGAAGACTTTGGTCCCCTTGCTGGTGGCCGTGCCGATGGAGGAGAACCATTCCCAACCGTTGAGGAAGATATGGCGGATGTTGGCCAAGGTTTCCACGTTGTTGATGATGGTCGGCTGCTGCCAGAGACCCTTGCTGGCCGGGAAGGGGGGCTTCGGACGGGGAAGTCCCCGCTGGCCTTCGATGGAGGCAATCAGCGCGGTCTCCTCCCCGCAGACAAAGGCTCCGGCCCCCATGCGCAGTTCCAGGTCAAATTCAAAGCCGGCCTCGAAGATGTTTTTTCCCAAAAGCCCCATCTGCCGGGCCTGCTGGATGGCGATGTTCAGCCGGTCGATGGCCAAGGGGTACTCGGCCCGCACGTAAATGTATCCCCGGCTTGCGCCGATGGCATACCCCGCGATGGCCATCCCTTCCAGCACCGCATGGGGGTCGCCTTCGCAGACCGCCCGGTCCATGAAGGCCCCCGGGTCCCCCTCATCGGCGTTGCAGATGACGAACTTCTGGGGCGCTTGATTGGCACGGGCGAATTTCCATTTCAATCCCGTGGGAAACCCGGCCCCGCCCCGTCCCCGAAGGCCGGACTTGGTCATGATGTCGATGACCTCCTCCGGTTTCATGGTGGTGAGGATCGTTCCCAGGGCTTCGTAGCCCCGCTGGGCGATGTACTCCTCGATGTTTTCCGGGTCGATCCTGCCGCAGAGGGACAGGACGATCTTCTTCTGCTTCTCGAAGAAGGGGACCTGTTTTTGTTCCTGCACGATCTTGCGGGCCTCGGGGGTCGTCCAGAGAAGGGACTGAACGGGGCGGCCCTTGAGAAAGTGTTCCAGGACGATTTCTTCGGCATGCTCTTCTTTCAGGTTAATGTAGAAGGACCCATCGGGGTAGACCACCATGACCGGGCCGAGCTGGCAGGGGCCCATGCATCCCGTTTCGATGAGATTGACTTCTTCGGTCAAGCCTTTTTGGTTGATTTCCTCGGAAAGTTTATTCTTAAACTCGCGACTGTGGGAGGAGATGCAGGCACCTCCCCCGCAGACGAGAATATCCAGTCTCGGTCTCATACCATCCTCGCAATCTATTTTTGGGTTTCGATCACATAATCAGAAACCGGGTTGCCGTTGACCACATGTTCGGCCACAATCTTCCGGGCGATGTCGGCGGAAACGTCGCCGTAAACGACCGAAGGTTTTCCTTCCACCGCGACGGTCACGATGGGTTCTTTGGAGGAGAGCCCCCGTTCCCCCGACTGGGTCACGATCACGTCCTTGAGCCCTCTCCTCTCGATCTCCTCCAGAAAGGCCTTCATGGTCTGCCGGGCGCCGGCGGCAATGCCGCTCGTTCCCATGCTGACTGCAACCTTCACCCTGGCCTTCCCGTCCCGGAGAAACATATCTTTTTCTCTTTTTTCCCTGAGTTTCTTCAGGTCTTCGAGGTTCATTCTCTCCTCCTTTGATCGAATTATGCCGTATGGATGCTGCTCTTGATTTCCTGGATGATCTGGTTCGCCTTGGTGGGGTTCAATCGCCCGTACACTTCGTTGTCAATCATCATGCAGGGAGCCAGCCCGCAGGCCCCGAAACAGCGCGCGGAGGAAAGGGTGAAGAAGCGGTCCACCGTTGTTCCCCCCATTTTTATGGCCAGGGATTTCTCCAGGGACTTGATGATTTCCGAGGCGCCCTTCACGTGGCAAGCGGTCCCCAGGCACACATTGATCAGATGGTCGCCCATGGGCTCGGTGCGGAAAAAGTTATAGAAAGTGACTACCCCGTGGACTTTGGAAAGGGGCAGGCGGAGTTCCCGGGCCACAAACTTCTGCACCTCTTCCGGCAGGTAGCCGAAAATTTTCTGCGCCCGGTGGAGCACCTGAATCAGCGGGCCGGCGATCTGGCAGTTGGCGGCGATGAACTGCTGCAGTTCCTGGTATCGGGCACTGTCCGGTTGTTGGACCTGTTGGGTCTCCATAAAAGCCTCCTCTAGGGATGAAATCCGCGCGATTCGCCGGGATCCTCCGGATGAGTCTGGCTCCTTCGAGGCTCCGGATCGAACGCGGGATACGATTTTGCCGGCTCCGGCTTCTTCCTTTCCGCAAGGAAGAAGCGGAATCCTGCAGGAAAAGGAAAGAATGCTTTTCTCATGAGGAAGAGCGCGGAAGAATCGAAATCGTCGAGGAAAATCTTTCGCCGGGACGGGGTGATGGTTGGAATCATTTCAACGGCCAGATGCCTGTACGACGATCGACGGTCTCCGTCCGCTTCAAAATCCTTATTTTTTCCCGAAGCGAGACATTGTCCGGGCGGCGGACCAGCCCCGCCGAACCAAGCTTTCCTTAACCACTCTAATTCTTAAGCTTTTCTTTCCTCAGCCGGCTTTAAAAAGCGATATATTTATATCAAAAAAGAAATCATTTTGTAAAGAAAAAATTGTTCGGATTCGAACTTTTTTTGATTCCATGATCTGGGCCCCCGGGCCTTGCAATAAACAGGTTCAGAAGGGCGGAAAATCTCTTCCGCCCATCCAGAATCTCATCCCGGCGACGAGTCGGGGAAAACCAGTTTCACCACTTTCCTTCCATCTTTCCCATGGAAGGCCATCCGCAATTCTTCCAGACTTGGTTCGGCCAAGAGAAAAACCGTACGAGCCCGTCCGATGTCCTCGGCCTGGTGGGCGTCGGAACAGACAACCCGGGGAATCCCGGCCGAGGGATCGCGGGGGTTGACCGTTTGGGCAGCCTGATTTTTCCGGCCCATCTCCAGCGCCTCCGGCTCCAGATCGAAGGGGACGAACCCCAGTTGGCTGATGAGGCTCAAGGAATCTTTGTCAAAATGGGCGGGGATGAAGAGCCCTCCCCGCTGGAGGACCTGGCTGCGAATCTCATTCAGGGAATAGTCGATGGAATTGATCAGCAGCCGCTCTTCGAATTCCAGGATGTTGCCGTCCTCGTCCACGACGGGCTGGTCGCCGAAGAATTCCGGGTCGTTGGGAATCCCCGGGAGATGCTCAAGAACCACGGCCTCCCAGGCGCTCAGAGAAGGCCAGTCGGGGAAAAGGGTTAGAATATGAATTTCTTCGCGGGACTGGACCTCCATGCCGGGTATGATTTTTAGACCAAATTTTTCGGCCCGATGCATCACCGCGGGAACGTTCTTGGCAATATTGTGATCGGTGATGGCGATGAGGTCCAGCCTTTCCTCCAGGGCCCGCTCGATGATCCGGCGGGGAGAAAGGTCCAGGCTGGCGCACGGAGAAAGGCATGTGTGGACGTGTAAATCTGCGTGATACTCCTTCAGCATTTCTCCCGAACCCGAAAAGGACAGGGTTTTCTCGCCTCTCCCCGGTCCTCCCACCCGGGCAGGGGTCCGCTCCCCTTTCCGAGAGGACCTCTCCGCCGGACCCTGTCGAACCCGATAATATTCTGGCCGGAAAGAAGCGATCCGGATATGACTCACATCAGGGCGAGGACCGATTGCCGGGCCAAATTCAGATAATTCGCAGGGAAGATGCCCATCTGAAGGGTGAAGAAGACAGCGATCAGAAGAGCGATGACCATTCCGGGAGAGAAGTCCAGGCCCCCGGCCGCCTCCTTTTCGGGGCTGCGCATGTACATCATCACCGTCACGCGCAGATAAAAGTAAACCGACAGGGCGCTGTTCAGAACCCCGATAATGGCCAGACCCACGTAGCCGGCCTTGACCGCCGCGCTGAAGATGTAAAACTTCCCCACAAAACCCGCCGTGGGAGGAATGCCCGCCAGCGAGAACATGAATACCGCCATGCCGGCCGCCAGGAGGGGATAACGGGAGGCCATCCCGCTGTAATCGCCGACCAGAATATTCTCCTCGCCCTTCCGGCCGTACAGGATCACCACCCCGAAAGCTCCCAGGTTCATGAAGGCATAGGCCAGGAGATAATAAAGGATACTCGCCGTACTCATTTCGCTGGAAGCAACCATGGCTACCAGGATGTAACCGGCATGGGCGATGCTGGAATAGGCCAGCATGCGCTTGATGTTCTTCTGGGCGATGGCCACGATATTTCCCAAGGTCATGGTCAAGACGGCGAGGACCCAGAGGATCCACACCCATTCGGTCTGCAGGGAAGAGAGGGAATACAGGAAGACTCGCAGAAAAGCGGCAAATCCTGCGGCTTTGGGCCCAACAGACATGAAGGCAGTGACTGCCGTGGGGGCCCCCTCGTACACATCGGGAGTCCACATGTGGAAGGGCACGGAGGCCACCTTGAAACCGAACCCCACGATCAGGAGTCCCATGCCGATGAGCAGCAGGGGGTCGGTGAAAAGGTCCGCCCGGCGGAGGAAATCAAAGATCCCCTTCAGGTTGGTGGTTCCCGTGGCCCCGTAGATCAGGGCGATTCCGTAAAGCAGAAAACCTGCGGAGAAGGCGCCCAGGAGAAAATATTTCAGGGAGGACTCGTTGGATTTCGGATTCGTCCGGAAGAAGCCGGCCAGCGCATAGACGGCGAGGGAGAAGGTTTCCAGGCCCAAGAAGACGATGATCAAGTCGGCGGCCGAGGCCATAAACATCATGCCCACGGCGGCAAAAAGGAGGAGGATGTAATACTCGCCGTAATCGAATCCTTCCACTCTTAGAAACCGAATGGACATGAGGATGGTCAGACCGGCGGTGATCAGGAAGATGGCTTTGAGGAAGAGCGAATAGTTGTCCAGGACCACCATGCGGTTGAAGGCATACTGGGACTGGCCCCAAAGGCTGAAGCAGAGGACCAGGGAAATGGCCACCCCGATCAGGCTCAGGATAGGGATCGCCCCCTTGGCCCATTTCTTGGCGAGGACGTTCAGCAGGAGAAGAACCATGGCCGTCAGGCTGAGGACCAACTCCGGCCCGATAACACTCCAGTTGATGACCGGGATGACCACATTCATGTATTTCCTCCGAATGAAAATGCCTTAAAAGGTAGAAAATGGACTCTTCGTCGTTGAGTCAAGAAAAATCCGAAATTCGAATATCGAAATCCGAAAAGAGTGATTAGTGTCAGTGTCAGTGATTCGTAAAAAAATCCCAAACGACACTGAACACTTACACTGGCACTGCCCTTCCGGGGATTTCGTGCTTCGAATTCCCCTACTTTGCCTTCTCTGAAACCTGCTCCGCTTGGGCCAGCTTTGTCTTTTGCCCCTCCTGCATCTGAACCCCCGCCTGGTATTTCTGCTGCACTTGGACCAGGTAGGCCTTGACCGTGGGCTCCATCCGGCTGAGGAAGGTCTGGGGGTAAACCCCGATCCAGAAGATGAACAAGGTCACGCAGGAGAGCACGAAAATCTCCCGCTTGGAGAGGTCCTTCAGCACTTTGTTTTCTGGCTTGGTCAGCTCCCCGAACATGACCCGCTGAAACATCCAAAGCATATAGGCCGCAGCGAGGATGACCCCTGTGGCCGCGACGACGGCATAAAGCCCATTGGCTTTAAAGGTTCCAACCAGGATCAAAAACTCGCCCACAAAACCGTTTAAGCCCGGAAGCCCAATCGAGGAAAGGGTAACCACCATGAAGAAAGCAGCAAAGATGGGCATCTGCTTCCAGAGCCCGCCGAAATCCTCGATCATGCGGGTGTGCCTGCGCTCGTAGATCATCCCTACCAGGAGGAAGAGGGCCCCGGTGGAGAAACCATGGTTGAGCATCTGCAGGATCCCTCCTTCGACCCCCTGGATATTAAAAGCAAAAAGGCCGAGCATGACGAATCCCAGGTGGGAAACCGAGGAAAAGGCGATCAGACGCTTTAGGTCCTTCTGCACCAGGCAGACCAGGGCTCCATAGATGATCCCGATGATGGCCAGGATGGAGACCAGAGGAATCAGCTGAAAAGAGGCTTGGGGGAAGAGGGGAATGCTATAGCGCAAGAATCCGTACGTTCCCATCTTCAGCAGGACAGCGGCCAGGAGGACCGATCCGACCGTGGGGGCCTCGGTGTGGGCGTCGGGCAACCAGGTGTGGAAGGGGAACATGGGAACCTTGATCGCAAAGGCCAGGCCGAAAGCCAGGAAGAGCCAAACCTGAATGTCCCGGGACACCTGGAGGTTATAGAGCTGGAGGAGGTCGAAGGTGTATTTCCCGGTGGCCGCCCCGTTGTGGAAGTAGAGGACCAGAATGGCGACCAGCATGAGGACGCTTCCCACCATGGTGTAGATGAAGAACTTTACTGCGGCATAGATGCGCCGTTTGGGATTGCCCCACACCCCGATCAGGAGATACATGGGGATGAGCATGACTTCCCAGAAGACGTAAAAGAGGAAGAGGTCCAGGGAGACGAAGACCCCGATCATCCCGGTCTCCAGGAAAAGAATGCAGATCATGAATTCCTTCACCTTATCCTGGATGTCGGCCCAGCAGGCCATGATCGAGACGAAGGTGAGGAAAGTGGTGAGCAGGACGAGAAACAGGCTGATTCCGTCGATCCCCAGGTAATAGGTGACCCCGTACTCCGGGATCCAGGGAACCTTTTCCACGAACTGCATGGCCGCCGTGTCCAGCCGGAAGCTGAAGAAGAGGGGAAGGGAGAAGAGAAACTCCAGCAGGGACACCGCGAGGGTGACCCGGCGGATCGTGTCTTTCTTTTCCTTGTCCAAAACGAGGAGGACCAAAATTCCCACCATGGGGAAGAAGGTAATGAGAGTCAGAAGGGGAACCCCTGCGAGGCTGCTCATGAAAACCGCTCCTTCCATATGAGCGATCAGCTGTCAGCGGTCAAGCTTCAGCTAAAAAAAGTCTTAGCTGACTGCTGATCGCCGACCGCTGAAAGCTATTTACTGTTAATCAATAAGTAACCGACCAGGAATACCACCCCTACAAGGATGGATAGGCCGTAACCCTGGATGTTTCCGGTCTGTAAACGTTTGAAAACCTCGCTTCCGCCCCGGGCTACAGCGGCCACGCCGTTGACCGTGCCGTCCACCAGGATGTCGTCGATGATCCTCCACAGGAAGACGGAGAACCGAATCAGAGGGCCCACGAAGATCCAATCGTAAATCTCATCCACCCAGTATTTGTTGGCGATCAGGGAATAAGGCGTGGGGTATCGCTCGACCATCTGATCGGGCAGCCGAGGATTCTTAATATACATCTTGAAGGCCAGGAGGATCCCCAGACCAGCAATGGCTATGGAAACCAGCATCATGGCCACCTCGAAGCTGGCCGCGTGGTGGGCCGCTTCGGCAGGCGCGCCCTTGGCAAAGACCGGGGCGAGGAATTCGTTGAATTTGTTCCACCCTTCCACGATAGGAAAACCGATGAATCCCCCCACAACGGAAAGCACGGCCAGGATCATCAGGGGAACGGTCATCATCCCCGGGGACTCGTGGAGGTGATGGGCCACATGGGGGTCCACCCGGGAACTGCCGTGAAAGGTCATGAAGACAGCTCGGAACATGTAGGTGGCGGTCATGAAGGCGGCGACCGCTCCGATGAGCCAGAAGACCACCCCGCCCTGGGTCAAGGCCTTCCAGAGGATCTCATCCTTGGAGAAGAATCCGGCGAAGGGGAAGATCCCGGCGATGGCCAGGGTGGCGATGAGGAAGGTCCAGTAGGTGCGGGGCATGTGGGGCTTCAATGCGCCCATCTTTCGCATGTCCAGCTCACCGGCCATGGCGTGCATCACGCTGCCCGCTCCCAGGAAGAGGAGGGCCTTGAAGAAGGCATGGGTCATGAGGTGGAAGATCCCGGCGGTGAAGGCTCCCACCCCGCAGGCCAGGAACATGTATCCCAACTGGCTGATGGTGGAGTAGGCCAGCACCCTTTTGATGTCGTTCTGGGCCAGGCCGATGGAGGCGGCAAAGATGGCCGTGGCCGCTCCGATAATGGCCACGATCAGGATCGAGGTGGGGGCCAGGATGAAAAGAACGTTGCACCGGGCCACCATGTACACGCCGGCGGTCACCATGGTGGCGGCGTGGATCAGGGCACTGACCGGGGTGGGTCCTTCCATGGCGTCGGGAAGCCAGGTGTAAAGGGGGATCTGGGCCGATTTCCCGGTGGCCCCCATGAAGAGGAGGAGAGTAATCAGGGTTACCAGCGTGCTCCCCACTTCGAGCTTTCCCGGAGCCGCAGCGAAGACTTTGGTGAAATCGATGGTCCCGAAGGTCACGAAGATCAGGAAGATGGCCAGAAGGAAGCCGAAGTCCCCGATCCGGTTGACGATGAAGGCTTTTTTGCCGGCATCGGAGGCCGATTTCTTCTGGTACCAGAACCCGATGAGGAAGTAGGAACAAAGTCCCACTCCCTCCCACCCGACGAACATGAGGAGGAAGTTGTTGGCCGCCACCAGAATGAGCATGAAGAATACGAAAAGGTTGAGGTAGGTGAAATACCGGGGGTAGTCCGGGTCGTCGTGCATGTACCCCACGGAATAAACATGGATCACCAAGGAGACGCCGGAGACCACCAGCATCATAACCAGGGACAGGGGATCGACCAGGAAGCCGATATTGGCCTGGAACTCGCCGGAGAGGATCCAGAGGTAAATGATTCTTTCCACGGAGCGGTCGGCCGCGGGCAGCTTCAGGAGGGCGGAGAAGACCCCGAGGGAGACGAGGAAAGAGAGCCCTATGGCAGCGCAGGCAATGAAGCCCACGGCGCCCTTGGAGATTCGCCTGCCCAAGAAGAGATTGATGGCGAACCCGATGGCCGGAAACAATGGTATCAGACCCACATAATCAAGCATCCCGCATCTCCTTACTCGTTACTGGTCGCTCGTTGCTGGTTACTGGTTGCTGGTTATCGGTTATCGTTAAACGTTTCAGGGTATTTGAACGAGTAACCAGGAACGAGCAACCAGCAACTCTCTTTACCATTTCATCAAATTCATCTCGTCGGCGTTGACCGTCTTCTGGGTGCGGTACATGGCCATGATGATGGCCAGGCCCACCGCGGCCTCGGCTGCGGCCACGGACATGACAAAGACCACGATCACCTGGCCGTCCATGGAATTGAGAAAACGGGAGAAGGCCACGAAGGCCAGGTTGGCCGCATTGAGCATGAGCTCGATAGACATGAAGATTACGATGGTGTTACGCCGCAGCAGGAATCCCACCACGCCGATGCTGAAGAGGATCGCGCTCAAGATCAGATAACTGGAAAGAGAGACCATTTCCACTCCTTCTCTAAATTTGGCGTTTGGCCAGGACAATCGCCCCGATGATGGCCACCAGGAGCAGCACCGAGGTGATCTCGAAGGGAAGAAGAAAATCGGTGAAGAGAAGCTGGGCCACCACCTGGGTGTTTCCCAGGGCGGTGACCTTCTCCGGGGGGAACTTCCCCGGGGTCCCCTCCAGAAGGACCCGATGGAGGACCATCCCGATCTGGGCCAGCAGGACCGCGCCGAGGAAAACCCCCACCCCTTTCACCAGCCGGTTGCGGGCCACGGGGCGCTTTTCCTTTTCCAGGTTCAAGAGCATGATCACGAAGAGAAAGAGGACCATGATAGCCCCGGCGTACACGATGATTTGGATGGCGGCGATGAACTCGGCATGGAGCAGAAGGTAGATTCCGGCCAGAGCGAAAAAAGTCAGAATGAGAAAGATCGCGCTGCTCACGGGATTCCGCTGTACGACCACCAGGACGGCGGTTGCCACGGCGATTACCGCAAAAATGACAAAAAGGGCAGTTTCCAGCATGGATACGGACCTCCCTATTTCCGGTCGTAGGCGTGGAGGAGTTGGTCGCGGTTGTAGATCAGGTCCTTCCGCGTATAGTTGGCGATTTCATAGTTGCCCCTTAGGAGAATCGCCCCGTAGGGACAGGCTTCCTGGCAAAAACCGCAGAAGATGCAGCGGCCCAGGTCGATCTCATAGACCTTGGGGAATCGTTTATGGGTGGGGCCTTCGCCCGGCTCCACCCGGATGCAGTTGGCCGGGCACACGGCGGCGCAGAGCTCACAGGCCACACAGATGATCATCCCCTCCGGGTCCCGGGCCAGTTCGTGCAGCCCCCGGAAGCGGGGGAACATGACCATCTTCTGCTCCGGGTACTGGATGGTGATGGGACGGGTGAAGAAAGTCCGGAAGGTTAATTTCAATCCTTTCAGCAACGGCAGTATCATAGGGTTCCTCGCAAAAGGTTCTTCCCGCCTCTATTTGAAGAAAAGGATGATGAACACGGCGGTAACCAGAATGTTCACCAGGGACAGGGGGAAGAGAACTTTCCATCCGAATTTCATCAGCTGGTCATATCGGAAACGGGGGAAGGTGGCCCGAATCCAAATGAAGAAAAAGATGAAGGCGAAGACTTTGATCAAAAACCAGAGGATCGGGGGCAGGAAGGGGCCCTGCCATCCTCCAAAGAAGAGGGAAACGGCCAGGGAGCTCACCACCAGGATGTGGGCATACTCGCCCAAGTAATACAGGCCGAACTTCATGGAGCTGTATTCGGTCTGGTAGCCGGCCACAAGTTCGTTTTCGCACTCGGTCAAATCAAAAGGAGTCCGGCTGCACTCGGCCACGGCGGAGATGAGAAAAATGATGAACCCCAGCGGCTGGCAGAGGACGAACCAGACCGAAGACTGGGCCTCCACGATCTTGGTGAGGGAGAGCGACCCCACGATCATCAGCACCCCCACGATGGAAAGGCCGAGGGACAGTTCGTAGCTGATCATCTGGGCCGAAGACCGGATGGACCCCAGGAGAGAATATTTGTTGTTCGAGGCCCATCCCCCCAT
>Ga0326726_10004766_pt1 | contig 12355 bp, 10 predicted proteins | sample MHFenrmetagenome_2_FD_207603 | JGI IMG/M metagenome (GOLD analysis project Ga0326726, IMG submission 207603) | Lab enriched peat soil microbial communities from Michigan Hollow, Ithaca, NY, United States - MHF15MN | ecosystem: Environmental > Terrestrial > Soil > Wetlands > Peat | place: USA...
GCCTACCGCATTGAAGACGTCCCCGGTGACGACACCTGCTTTTACGCCTTCGTCGCCTATCCGATCGACCTGTTCGAGGAAGGCTCGGTCGTCAACGTATTCACTTCGCTGGTGGGCAACGTCTTTGGCTTCAAGGCGATCCGCGCGCTGCGGCTCGAGGACGTGCGCTTCCCGATCGCCTACGTCATGACCTGCGGCGGGCCGCCGCACGGCATCCAGGTCGAACGCGACAAGATGGACAAGTACGGCCGTCCGCTGCTCGGCTGCACGATCAAGCCCAAGCTCGGCCTGTCGGCGAAGAACTACGGACGCGCGGTGTATGAATGCCTTCGCGGCGGGCTCGATTTCACCAAGGACGACGAAAACGTCAATTCCCAGCCCTTCATGCGCTGGCGCGACCGCTTCGGCTACGTCATGGAAGCGGTGAAGAAGGCCGAGGCCGAAACCGGCGAGAAGAAGGGGCACTATCTGAATGTCACTGCGCCCACGCCCGAGGACATGTACAAGCGCGCCGAATTCGCCAAGTCGCTCGACGCGCCGATCATCATGCACGACTATCTCACCGGGGGCTTCTGCGCCAACACCGGCCTGGCGAACTGGTGCCGCGAGAACGGCGTGCTGCTGCACATCCACCGCGCCATGCACGCGGTGATCGACCGCAATCCGCACCACGGCATCCATTTCCGCGTGCTCACCAAGGCGCTGCGCCTCTCCGGCGGCGATCACCTGCACACCGGCACGGTCGTGGGCAAGCTCGAGGGCGACCGCCAGGCGACGCTCGGCTGGATCGACCTGCTGCGCGAGAAGTCCGTGAAAGAAGACCGCTCGCGTGGCATCTTCTTCGACCAGGACTGGGGCGCGATGCCCGGCGCGCTCGCGGTCGCCTCCGGCGGCATCCATGTCTGGCACATGCCGGCGCTGCTCGCCATCTTCGGCGACGACGCGGTGTTCCAGTTCGGCGGCGGAACGCTCGGGCACCCATGGGGCAACGCCGCCGGCGCCTGCGCCAACCGCGTCGCGCTGGAAGCCTGCGTGCAGGCGAGAAACGAAGGCCGAAGCCTCGAGCGAGAGGGCAAGGACATTCTCACCGCGGCGTCGCGCGCCAGTCCCGAGCTGAAGGTGGCGATGGAGACCTGGAAAGAAATCAAGTTCGAGTTCGACGTCGTGGACAAGCTGGACGCAGCCAAGGCCGCCTGAAGGAGACGACGCAATGAGCGCCATGCAGGATTACCGTTCCAGTCTGTCCGATCCCTCCAGCCGGAGATTCGGCACCTTTTCGTATCTGCCGACGCTGTCGGCGCCGCAGATGCGCAGGCAAATCGAGTACATCGTCGCGCGCGGCTGGAACGCGGCGATCGAGCACATCGAGCCCGAGCACGCCGGCAGCAGCTACTGGTACATGTGGAAGCTGCCGATGTTCGGCGAGAAGAGCGTCGAGCGCATCCTCGCCGAGGTCGAGGCCTGCCACAAGACGCACCCCGCGCACCACGTCCGCCTGGTCGGTTACGACAACGCGCGCCAGACGCAGGGCACGGCGATCGTGATCCATCGCGGCATATCGGTGTAGAAAATTACCATGCTGCGCGCGCTGATCTTCGATCTGGACGGCACGCTCGCCGACACCGAGGAAACCCACCGCCAGGCGTTCAACGCCGCCTTCATCCAGTTCGAGTTGTGGTGGGACTGGGGCCCACAGCGCTACGCCGAGCTGCTGCGCGTTTCCGGCGGCAAGGAGCGCATCGCGCACTATATCGGCACGCTGGATGTTCCGGCGTCCGAGCGCATGCGGCTGCTCGGGTTGGTGCCGTCGCTACACCGCACCAAGACGCGCATCTACACCGAGCTGCTCGAGCGCGGGCAGCGGCCGTTCCGTCCCGGCGTGCTGCGCCTGCTGCGCGAGGCGAAGTCGCGCCGGCTTGCGCTGGCGATCGCCTCGACCAGCAACTCGGAGAGCGTCGCGGCCTTGCTGCGCGCCAATCTCGCCAACGAGCCGGGCATCGCGTTCGACGTGATCGCCTGCGCGGACCAGGTTCCGGCGAAGAAGCCCGCACCCGACATCTATAATCTCGTGCTGTCGAGCCTGCGCCTTTCTCCCGGGGCCTGCGTCGCGTTCGAGGACTCCGTAAACGGTCTGCGTGCGGCCAAGGCGGCGGGACTCGCGACCGTGGTGACGCCGACGCGCTGGAACCTGGAACAGGATTACGCCGGCGCGGACCTGATCCAGCCGTCGCTGGAGGATCCGCCGCTTGACTTGGCGCGGATCGAGCGTCTGCTCGGAGAAACGCATGCTGCCGCTTGAGAAAACCCTGACCGAGTTCATCATCGGCGAGCAGCGCCGTTTTCCGGCCGCGACCGGCGGCTTCACGGCGTTGCTGAACGACATCCGGCTTGCCTGCAAGCGCGTGGCCTACTTGGTCGGCAAGGGCGCGCTCGCGGCGGACGCCGATCTGGCGGGAACGGCAAACCAGATTTTCCTGCGCACCAACGAATGGGGCGAGCACCTCGCCGGCATCGTCTCCACCGCGCTCGAGCAGCCGTACCGCATCCCCGCGGAGCACCCGCGCGGGCGCTACCTGCTCGCCTGCCATCCGCTGGACGGCTCGGCCGGCTTGGACGCTAACGTGCCGGCCGGCTCCATCTTCTCGGTGCTCGCCTGCCCGGATGACCTCGCTGGCGACGAGGAGCGCGCGTTTCTTCAGCGCGGCGCGAGGCAGGTGTGCGCCGGCTACGCGATCTACGGGCCGGTGACGATGCTGGTGCTGACCTTCGGCCGTGGCGTGCATGGCTTCACGCTCGATCGCGAGATCGGCGAGTTCATCCACACCCATCCGGACCTTCGCATCGCGGAGGAAACGTGCGAGTTCGCCATCAACACCTCCAACGCGCGCTTCTGGGAGCCGGCGGTGAAGCGCTACGTGGATGAGTGCCTCGCCGGCAGGAGCGGGCCGCGCGGCAAGGATTTCAACATGCGCTGGATCGCCTCGCTGGTGGCCGAGGCGCACCGCATCCTCATGCGCGGCGGCGTGTTCCTCTACCCGCGCGACGAGCGCGAGCAGGTGCGCGCGGGCCGGGTGCGGCTGCTGTCGGAGGCAAACCCGATCGGCATGGTCATCGAGCAGGCGGGCGGCCGTGCCAGCACCGGATACGGTCCGGTCCTCGAGGTCGAGCCGGACGCGTTGCATCAGCGCATCGGCTTCGTCTTCGGCGCGAAGCGCGAGGTCGAGCGCATCGAGCTGTATCATCGCGACTTCAACGAGCGGCCGTACGACGCCCCGCTATTCGGCACGCGCGGGCTGTTCCGCGTCGAAGCGTAGGAGACGCGAATGTCGGTGAAGCACCCGCTCATCGCCGTCACCGGCTCATCCGGCGCCGGCACCACCTCCGTGATGCGCACCTTTGAGCAGATCTTCCGGCGCGAGGGCGTGAAGGCCGCGTTCGTCGAGGGCGACGCCTTCCACCGCTACGACCGCGCCGAGATGAAGCAGCAGATGGCTGAGGAAACCGCGCGCGGCAATCATCACTTCAGCCATTTCGGCCCCGAGGCAAACCTGTTCGGGGAGCTGGAGGCGCTGTTCCGCGATTACGCGGCATCAGGCCGCGGCCGCACGCGCAAATACCTGCACAACGAGGAAGAAGCCGCGCCCTTCGCGCAGAAGCCCGGCACCTTCACGCCCTGGGAGGACATTCCCGCGGAGTCGGATCTGCTGTTCTACGAGGGATTGCACGGCGGCGTCGGCACCGACAAGGCGAACGTCGCGCGCCACGTGGACCTTCTGATCGGCGTGGTGCCGGTGATCAACCTGGAATGGATTCAGAAGCTGCACCGCGACCGCGCCGCGCGCGGATACTCGACCGAAGCAGTGACCGACACCATCCTGCGGCGCATGCCCGATTACGTCAATTACATCGTGCCGCAGTTTACCCGCACGCATATCAACTTCCAGCGCGTGCCGATCGTCGACACCTCCAACCCGTTCATTGCGCGCCACGTGCCCACACCCGATGAGAGCTTCCTGGTGATCCGCTTCGCTAACCCGCGTGGCATCGACTTTCCCTACCTGCTCACCATGCTGCACGACTCGTTCATGTCGCGGCCGAACACCATCGTCGCGCCGGGCGGGAAGATGGACCTGGCGATGCAGCTGATCTTCACCCCGATGATCTGGCGCCTGATGGAGCGGCGCCGCCAGGCGATGGAGAAGGGCTGACAATGGCGCTGGTGTCGCTGCGGCAGCTGCTCGATCACGCCGCCGAGAACGGCTACGGCGTGCCGGCGTTCAACATCAACAACCTGGAGCAGATCCAGGCGATCATGCAGGCGGCCGAAGAGACCGCGAGCCCGGTGATCCTGCAGGCCTCGGCCGGCGCGCGCAAGTATGCGGGCGAGCCGTTCCTGCGCCGCATGGTCGAGGCCGCGGTGGAGAACTATCCGCACATTCCGGTGGTGATGCACCAGGATCACGGCGCGAGTCCCGCCGTGTGCCAGAGCTCCATCCGCTCGGGCTTCTCCAGCGTAATGATGGACGGATCGCTGCAAGAGGACATGAAGACGCCGGCGAGCTACGGCTACAACGTCGCGACCACGCGCAAGGTGGTCGAGATGGCGCACGCCGTGGGTGTCTCGGTCGAAGGCGAGCTGGGGTGCCTGGGATCGCTGGAGACCGGCGAAGCGGGCGAGGAAGACGGCGTCGGCGCCGCCGGCAAGCTCTCGCGCGATCAGTTGCTCACCGATCCGGAGCAGGCGGCGGATTTCGTCGCAGCGACCGGAGTCGACGCGCTTGCAGTGGCGATCGGCACGTCGCACGGCGCTTACAAGTTCAAAAAAAAGCCCACCGGCGACGTGCTCGCGATCGACCGCATTCGCGAGATCCACGCACGGCTGCCGAACACGCACCTGGTGATGCACGGCTCGTCGTCGGTGCCGCAGGAGTGGCTGGCGGTGATCCGCGAATACGGCGGCGCGATCAAGGAAACCTGGGGCGTGCCGGTCGAGGCCATCGTCGAGGGCATCCGCCACGGTGTACGCAAGGTCAACATCGACACGGATATTCGCCTTGCTATGACCGGCGCCATGCGCCGCGCCATGGCGAAGGACCCGGCCGAGTTCGATCCGCGCAAGTTCTTCAAGGAGGCGATGCTCGCGGCAAAGGCGCTGTGCCACGAGCGGCAGCAGGCGTTCGGCTGCGCCGGGCAGGCCGAGCGCATCAAGCCGGTGCCGCTCGAAAAAATGGCGGCGCGCTACGCGAACTGAGGCGGATCGTCCTCGCCACCTGGGCATTCGCGAACGTGAACGTCGAGATCAAGACCACCACGTGCTACATGTGCGCCTGCCGCTGCGGCATCCGCGTGCACCTGCGCGACGGGGCAGTGCGCTACATCGAGGGCAACCCCGCGCATCCGATCAACAAGGGCGTGATCTGCGCCAAGGGCTCGAGCGGCATCATGAAGCAGGTGTCGCCGGCGCGACTGACGCGGCCCTTGAGGAGAAAGCCGGGAAGCGAAAGGGGCGCGGGCGAGTTCGAGCCGATCTCGTGGGACGAGGCCTTCGCGATCCTGCAAGAGAGGCTCTCCAGGATCCGGGCGAGTGACCCTAAGAAATTCGCCCTGTTTACCGGGCGCGACCAGATGCAGGCGCTCACCGGTCTCTTCGCGCGCCAATTCGGCACCCCGAACTACGCCGCACACGGCGGCTTCTGCTCGGTGAACATGGCCGCCGGCATGATCTACACCATCGGCGGCTCGTTCTGGGAGTTCGGCGGCCCGGACCTCGAGCGCGCGAAGCTGTTCGTCATGATCGGCACCGCCGAGGATCATCACTCGAACCCGCTCAAGATCGCAATCTCGAAATTCAAGCGCAACGGCGGCCGATTCATCTCGATCAATCCGGCGCGCACCGGCTATTCGGCGATCGCCGACGAATGGGTGCCGATCCGCCCGGGCACCGACGGCGCGCTGCTGCTCGCGATCGTGCACGAGATCATCGCGCTCGGCCTTTACGACCGGGAATTCCTCGTGCGCTACACCAACGCCGGGCAGCTGGTGAACCTGGATGAATCGTCCGACGATTTCGGACTGATGATGCGCGACGCGTCGCAGGGTGAAGAGCCCGCCTATGCGCAGAACCAGATGTGGTGGGATCGGCACACCGATCGCGCCGTGCGCACGCACACCGAGGGCGCGGACCCGTTTGTGCTCGGCGAGTTCGCGATGCCTGACGGCCGCAAGGTGAAGCCCGCGTTTCAGCTGCTCGAGGAGCGGGTGAAGGACTACACCCCCGAATGGGCCGAGGAGGTGACGGGCGTTCCCGCCGCGACGATCCGCCGGCTCGCGCACGAGATGGGCATTACGGCGCGGGACGAGAAGATCGAGCTGCCGATCGCCTGGACCGACAGCTGGGGCAAGGAGCACGAGTCGGTGACCGGCAATCCGGTCGCGTTCCACGCGATGCGCGGGCTCGCCGCGCATTCGAACGGCTTCCACACGATACGCGCGCTCGCGATACTGATGACGCTGCTCGGCACGATCGACCGGCCGGGCGGCTTCCGCCACAAGGCGCCCTTCCCGCGCGCCATTCCGCCCGCGGCCAAGACGCCGCGCGGGCCCGAGGGCGTGAAGGCGAATACCCCGCTCGCCGGCCTCGCGCTCGGCTGGCCCGAGACGCCGGACGACTTGTTCGTCGACGAGGCGGGCGAGCCGGTGCGGATCGACAAGGGCTTCTCCTGGGAATATCCGCTGTCGGTGCACGGCCTGATGCACAACGTCATCACCAACGCCTGGCGCGGCGATCCCTACCGCATCGACACGCTGCTCATCTTCATGGCCAACATGGCCTGGAACTCGACCATGAACACGGGCGAGGTGCGGAAGATGCTGAACGACCGCACGCCCGAGGGCGAGCACCGGATTCCGTTCATCGCGGTGTGCGACGCCTTCCAGTCGGAGATGACCGCCTACGCCGACCTGGTGCTCCCCGATACGACTTATCTCGAGCGGCACGACGTCATGTCGATGCTCGACCGGCCGATCTCGGAATTCGACGGCCCGGTCGATTCGGTGCGCGTGCCGGTCGTGCCGCCGCTCGGCGAGTGCAAGCCTTTCCAGGAAGTGCTGATCGAGCTCGGCAGCCGCTTGAAGCTCCCCACCTTCGTCAACCCGGACGGATCGCGGAGGTTTCGCGACTACCCGGACTTCGTCATCAACTTCGAGACCGAGCCCGGCTCGGGGATCGGCTTTCTCTCGGGCTGGCGCGGCAAGGGGGGCGAGAAGTTCATGCGCGGCGAGCCGAATCCCCGCCAATGGGAGATGTACGCGCAGAACGACTGCGTGTTCCATCACAAGCTGCCGCCTTCGTACCAGTACATGCGCAACTGGAACAAGGGCTACATGCAGTGGGCGCAGCGCGTGCGCATCCGGCGCTTCGCCGACCCGGTGATCCTGCAGGTGTATTCGGAAGTGCTGCAGAGATTCCGCCTCGCGGCGCAGGGCAAGTGGGGCAAGCGCCGGCCGCCCGAGCGCCTGCGCTCGCGCGTCGAGAAGTATTTCGATCCGCTGCCGTTCTACTATCGGCCGCTCGAGACGCAGGCGACCGATCTCGAGAAGTATCCGCTCGCCGCGATTACCCAGCGGCCGATGGCGATGTACCACTCGTGGGACTCGCAGAATGCCTGGCTGCGCCAGATCCACGCCCACAACTATCTCTTCATCAATCCGCGCACCGCGCGCGCGAGCGGCATCGAGGACGGCGCCTGGCTGTGGGTCGAGTCGCAATGGGGCCGGGTGCGCTGCATGGGGCGTCACAGCGAGGCGGTCGAACCGGGCACGGTGTGGACCTGGAACGCGATCGGCAAGCAGCCGGGCGCGTGGGCGCTCGCGCCGGAGGCGAACGAGGCGCGCAAGGGCTTCCTCCTGAATCACCTGATCAGCGACACGCTTCCCGGCGACACGTCGAACTCCGATCCGGTCACCGGTCAGGCCGGGTGGTACGACGTGCGCGTGCGCATCTATCCGGCGGAGCAAGAGGGCACCTGGCCCGAATTCCCCACCCTGCCGGGCGCCGACAAGCCCCGGCCGGAGTGGATCGCGTACAGCGCGGGAAGGACGACGGGCTGATGACGCAGCTCGCGCTGGTGATCGACCTCAACGTCTGCGTCGGCTGCCACGCTTGCGTGACGAGCTGCAAGCAGTGGAACACCTCCGGCCCGGCGGGCACCCTCCCGGACGACCGTCCCTACGGCGCCGATCCGACCGGCACGTTCTTCAACCGCGTGCAGACCTTCGAGGTGGGCGAGTATCCCAAGACCGAGACGGTGCATTTCCCGAAGTCCTGCCTGCACTGCGAGGACCCGCCGTGCGTACCGGTGTGCCCGACCGGAGCGAGCTACAAGCGCGCGGAGGACGGCATCGTGCTCGTCGACTACGACAAGTGCATCGGCTGCAAGTACTGCGCCTGGGCCTGCCCCTACGGCGCGCGCGAGATCGACGAGCACCAGAAGGTGATGAAGAAGTGCACGCTGTGCGTCGACCGCATCTGCGACGCGAGCCTGCCGCAAGCCGAGCGCAAGCCCGCTTGCGTCATGGCGTGCCCCACGAGCGCGCGCCTCTTCGGCGATATCCACGACCCGGATTCGGAGGCCTCGCGCGCCATCCGCGAGCGCGGGGGCTACACGCTGATGCCCGAGTGGGGCACGCAGCCCGCGAACCACTACCTGCCGCGGCGCCGGAGCGAGCTGCCGATCCATCCCGACGAGCTCGAGCGGCAGGATAACCCGCTCAAGGTCGACGGCAAGCTGCCGCGCCCGGCGACCAGCGAGCCGTCGCTCGACGACGTGACGAGCTGGTAGGCCATGCGGCCCGCCTGGTCGGTGCTGCTGCTCACCACGCTCATCGGGGCGGGACAGGGACTTTATCTCGCGCTCGCGGCGCTCGACGTCTTCGGCGAAGCGCCATCGCGCCTGCTCGTTGCCGGCGCCGCGCTGTCCGTCGCGCTGCTCGTCGGCGGCCTCGGAGCATCGTTCCTCCATCTCGGCCGCCCCGAGCGCGCCTGGCGCTCGGCGGCCATGTGGCGCACGTCGTGGCTGTCGCGCGAGGTGATTGTCCTGCCCGCATTCATCGCCGTGGTATTGGCCTGGGGCATCGCGCATCATTTCGCCCTTTTTCGCGATGCCATTGTCGGATTGGACGTCGCCGGTGCGCTGCTCGCGGTGGCGCTATTCATCTGCACCGGGATGATCTATGCCTGCCTCAGGTTCCTGCAGGAGTGGCACACGGCGCTTACGCCGATCAACTACGCGGCCTTCGGCTGCGCCTCGGGCCTCACGGCGGCCGCCGCCCTGGCGGCTTGGCTGCAGCCGGCGCTCGCGCGCCCCTACGCCGCCGCGGCGCTGCTCGCCGGCTTGCTCGCCTACCTGACGCGCCTCGCCGCGCTCGCGCGCAACGCGCGCCTTCGCCCCAAGTCCACCCTTGCCACAGCCATCGGTGTGAAGCACCCGCGCATCGCGCAGATCGCCCAGGGCGCCATGGGCGGCTCGTTCAACACGCGCGAGTTCTTCCACGGCCGGCCGCGCGAGGTGGTGCGCGCCGTGCGCTGGACGTTCCTCGCGCTCGTCTTTCCCGTGCCGGGCCTGCTGCTCATCCTTTGGCCGGGATCGGCGCCGGTGCTCACCTTTGCGGTCTTGATCCAGTTTGCGGGCCTCCTCGCCGAGCGGTGGTATTTCTTCGCCGAGGCGAACCACCCGCAGAACCTGTACTACCAGGCGATCAGCTGATGGGCGACGTGGTGAAGATCAAGTTGTCCGATTTTCGGGACGGGCGGCTGTATATGACCAGATTTTAGAAGCAAGGCCTTGGAAACCCGCGCCGATACTGGTATCCCGATTTCATAATAGAATCCGGCGCTCAGCGACATCGCTCTTTGAAATCCCGGACGCAATATGCACCCGATGCTCGGTATCGCGGTCAGAGCCGCGCGACGCGCCGGCGCGATCATCAACCGCGCAGCGCGCGACGTGGACTTGCTGGCGGTGTCGCGCAAGCGGCACGCCGATTTCGTCACCGAGGTCGACCGCGCCGCGGAGCAGGCGGTGATCGAGATCCTGCACCGCGCCTACCCGGACCACGCGATCCTCGCGGAGGAGTCCGGCGCCACGGCGGGACAGGCCGGAGAGTCCGAGTACACCTGGATCATCGACCCGCTCGACGGGACCACCAATTTCATCCACGGGTTTCCGCAGTACGCGGTATCGATCGGCCTCCAGCACAAGGGAATCCTCGTCCAAGGCGTGATCTACGATCCCACCAAGAACGAGCTGTTTACCGCGACGCGCGGGCGCGGCGCCTACCTGAACGAGCGACGTATCCGGGTCTCCAAGCGCACCCAGCTCGACGAGGCCCTGATAGGCACCGGATTCCCCTTTCGCGAGATCGAGAACCTCGACGAGTACCTCGGCATGTTTCGCGAGATCACCGCGCGCACCGCGGGCGTGCGGCGCGCGGGGGCCGCGGCCCTCGACATCGCCTATGTCGCCGCGGGACGGCTCGACGGCTTCTGGGAAATCGGCTTGTCGCCCTGGGACATGGCGGCGGGGGCGCTTCTCGTGCAAGAAGCGGGCGGCCTGGTAGGCGATTTCAGGGGCGATGCCGGCTATCTCGGATCGGGTCGCATCGTGTGCGGCAATCCGAAAATCTTCGCCCAGCTCGTCCATATCATCAGCCCACTCGCGGCAAAGTAGCTGCCCGGCGACGGCATGAGCTCCATTCGCGCCCTGCTTGCGGGTGCCCTCGTCGGGCTCTCCGCCGCGCACGCGGCGGAGCTGCGCATCGGCCTCGCCGCCGACGTGACGTCGATGGATCCGCACTTCCTCAATCTGCAGCCCAACGTCAACATCGGCTGGCACGTGTTCGACGCACTCACCCACGTGGACGAGAACGCGCGCCTCATCCCGGGCCTCGCCGTTTCCTGGCGCGCCCTGGACCCGACCACCTGGGAATTCAAGCTGCGTCGCGGCGTGCGCTTCCACGACGGTGCGGAGCTCACCGCCGAGGACGTCGCGTTCTCGATCGAGCGGACATTGCAGGTCCCGAACGGCCAGTTTCGCATCTTTACCCGGCGCATCGTCGGGAAGGAGATCAGGGACCCGTACACCCTCAGACTGAAGACCGCGACGCCCTATGCGATGGTGCCTTACGACCTCAACTCGGTGTTCATCGTCTCGAAAAAAGCCGCCGCGGGCGCGCGTCCCGAGGACTTCGATTCCGGGCGCGCCATGATCGGCACGGGGCCGTTCCGGTTCGCGCGCTTCGCGCGCGGCGATCGCGTCGAGCTTGCGCGCAACGAGGCCTATTGGGGAGGAAAACCCGCCTGGGAGAAGGTCAGCTTTCGCATCGTGCCCACCGACCCGGCGCGCCTCGCCGGACTGCTCTCGGGAGACCTGGATCTGATCGAACAGATCCCCACCGCAGACTTGCAGCGAATTCAGCGCAACGCGCTCTTCGAGACGGCGCAAAAGGTCTCCTGGCGCACGATCTTCTTCCATCTCGACCAGCATCGCGACCGGGATCCCAGGTTCACCGACCAGGCGGGCAAGCCGCTGGCGCACAATCCTTTCCGCGATGTCCGCGTGCGACGTGCGCTGTCCTGGGCTATCAACCGGCAGGCGATCGCCGAGCGCCTGATGGACGGCGCCGCGCTGCCGGCTTCGAATCTGGTCTCGCCGCCCGTATTCGGCTACGCGCCGGACCTGAAGGCCGACCCCTACGACCCCGAAGGAGCCAAGCGGCTGCTCGCCGAGGCCGGCTATCCCGACGGATTCGCGATGACGCTGTCGGCCACCAGCAACCGCTACGTCAACGACGAGCAGATCGCCCAGGCCGTGGGACAGATGCTCGCGCGCGTCGGGATCAAGGTTCGCGTCGAGGCATTCCCGATAAACGTCTATCTCCCCAAGGGGGCCAAGGGGGACTTCGCGTTCGCCATGCTCGGCTGGGGCTCGTTCTCGGGGGATCTGGCGCTCCGCTCGCTCGTCGCCACGGCCGACGCCAACAAGGGCCTCGGCGCTTTCAACTGGTCGGGATACTCGAACGCGAAGGTCGACGAGCTGCTCGAGCGCGCCTTCTCCACGCTCGACGAGAAGGCGCGCGAGCCGCTCGCGCGTGAGGCGATGCGCACGGCGATGCGCGACGTCGCGGTCATCCCCCTGCACCATCAGGTCACGACCTGGGCGATGAAAAGAAGCCTCGCGTACGCCCCGCGCACCGACGAGTTCACTTTCGCCCACCACGTGCGACTCAAGTAGGCGAGCCGGCATGTTCTCTTACATCGTGCGACGCCTGGCTCAGAGCCTAGTCATCCTCGCGCTGA
>Ga0326726_10004767_pt1 | contig 12354 bp, 10 predicted proteins | sample MHFenrmetagenome_2_FD_207603 | JGI IMG/M metagenome (GOLD analysis project Ga0326726, IMG submission 207603) | Lab enriched peat soil microbial communities from Michigan Hollow, Ithaca, NY, United States - MHF15MN | ecosystem: Environmental > Terrestrial > Soil > Wetlands > Peat | place: USA...
AACGAATTCCGGCCCTGGTTGGAGACATTGGTCGGCAAGAAGTAATCGAACACTCGGGGTGGGCAGTCAATTTCGACCGCCCACTCCTACATCCCGGTGAATAAGTCTTACGCAGCTATGAGCGTTTTTTTCACCCAATCCTCATAGTCGGGATCCGACGCGGCGAACTGGGCAAGCATCCGTTCTCGCACGCTGGCGCTTGCCTGGAAAACTCCGCCGGCGATGTTGCGCGCCAGTTGGTTTCTTCATTCGTCCCGGTTTGTCGGCCGTCACTCACATGGTATTGAGCGGTGCCGGCGTGATCCTGATGCCCCAACTAGCAGTGCCGATCGAAGTCCGCATCAATGACCTTCGCGTGCGCGCGTTCGCCGAGCCCGCACCAAGTCGGACCATTGGACTGATTTGGCGCAAACATTCTCCACTGGGCGATGCGCTGCGCCAGCTGTCCGCGGCCCTGCGCAGCGCTTATCCGGATCGCGCTGCGAAAAATTCAACTCTGCCGCCCAAGCGAACGTCAAGAACAAACCGCCGTGCCGATTAACTCGAAGCGCATTTCGCTAGCATTAAATAATTTTTTTAGTAGAGTAGCCGGCGCGAAACTCAAGCTTCGGAGGTGCGGGATGAATAGGTTTGTCTGGCTGTTGGTCTGGGGTTTTCTCCTCAATGTCACTGGCGCATCCCACGCCCAAGCGCCGTTTTACCAAGGCAAGACCATCCGCGTGATCGTCGGCACGACGCCGGGCAATCTTTACGATTTTTGGGCGCGCCTGATCGTCGACCATATCGGCCGGCATATTCCAGGGAATCCCAACTTCATCGTGCAAAACATGCCGGGCGCCGGTCATGTTGTCGCAGCAAATTATCTCTATACCAATACCAAACCCGATGGCCTGACGCTGATCGGCTCGGTAATCCCGTCGCTCTACTTGAACCAGCTCATCGGCCGCTCCGAGGTCCAATTCGATTGGTCGAAATTGACCTGGATCGGCTCGCCGGCGCGCGGCAATAGTCAAATGTACATGCGCAGCGACAGTCCGTACAAAACCATCGAGGAAGTGCGCACGGCGAAAGAGCCGCCCAAATGCGGCGCCACCGGCGTCAACGGGCCGGACTCCTATTTCCCCAAATTACTCCAGGAAACCGTCAGTGCGAAATTTCAAATCGTCACCGGCTACCCCGGCGGCACCGACATCGACCTCGGCGTCGAGCGCGGAGAAATCCATTGCCGGGCCTTTACCATCGAAGCGTTCTTCGGCCGCGAACCCTATAATACCTGGCGCAAGACCAACTTCGTCCATCACCTATTTCAAAGCGGCAGCAAGCGCGACGCCCGTCTGCCGAATACGCCGACGATTTTTGAAATCATGGAAAGATACAAAACCCCTGACTCGGCCAGGCGGTTAGCGACAGTGCTCCTGGGCGCCGACGACATGGGCCGGCCCATGTTCGGTCCGCCGAATATGCCGGCGGAACGCTTGAAGACTTTGCGCGATGCCTTCGCCAAGACCATGGCCGACGATCAATTCCGCGCCGAGGTGAAAAAGCGCGGTTACGAATTCGATCCGGTCGGCGGCGACGAACTGGAACGATTGGCCAAGGATGTGATCGGCCAGCCGCCGGAAGTTATCGACCGTTTGAAGAAAGTCTTGGGCAACTGAGCGCGACATCGCCCTCTTGACCAAAACCACGAAGAGCGTAAAAGGCCTCGGTAGTTAGTCTAGGAGGCAAGCATGTACAAACCGCGCGCGTGGTTTACTGTTTTCGCAGTTCTATGTCTTATTAATTTGTTTCCCAGCCTGAACTATGGCCAAGCGCCGTTTTTTCAAGGCAAGACGATCACCATCGTTCAAGGCCGCGACCCCGGCGGCACCGGCGACTTGCGCGTGCGCGCCTTGGTGCCGTTCTTACAAAAAAATATTCCCGGCAGTCCGACGATCATCATGGAGTTCATGCCCGGCGGCGGCAGCCGCAAGGCCGCCAATCATATGTTCCGTTCGGCTCGTGGCGACGGCCTGACGATCGGCAACTTGAGCGCAGGAATGGTGTCCCTCGCCATACTCGGCGAATCCGGCGTGTTGTACGACCTCGACAAGTTCCATTACTTGGGTTCGCCCTATAGCACCTATCATTCGGTGTTTGTCACCCGAAAGGACGCCGGCTTCGACAGCCTCGATAAGCTGCGCGCGGCTAGCGGCATCAAAATCGGCGGCCAGTCCCTCGGTTTCTCCACCTATAATGAGGGCCGGCTGTTCGGCTACATGCTCGGTCTCAAGGACCCCCTGTTCATCGCCGCCTTCGGCGGCGCCGAGCTCGATCCGGCCCTGATGCGCGGTGAAATCGACGGCCGCGCCACCGGTCCCGACACCATCCTGCAACGCAATCGCGATTGGCTCGACAAAAATTTGGCGAATTTTCACGCGATCATGGAAACTCCCAAAGGCGATAAGCATCCTCATCCAATCTTTGCCAAGCTTCCCGAGATCGAGAGCTTCGCGAAAAACGACCGCGAGCGAAAGATGCTCGCCTTGCAGCGCGGCTTTCGCGTCACCGGCACGCCGTTCGTGCTCCCTCCGGCCACGCCGAAGGATCGCATCGATATCTTGAAAGAGGCGTTCCGCAAAACCTACTTGGATCCAGAGTTCGCCAAATACTATCACAAGCTCACCGCCGATGATCCGTCGCCGCTGTTGCCGGAGAATCATGAAAGAGCCATCAGAGATATTCCCCGCGACGCGGATGCGATCGAATTGTTCAAGATCATCGCGGGTCCGAAGAAACTGCCGCCAAGGTAAAAATGATGCAGGGGGTTCAAAACGTTTAAGCCGTTCAATCGCTTCGCTCCGTTCAATCCCTCACCTCTTTCCTCCCCCGCGTCGAGGCTGTGTCGTAATGCGCAAAGGCCCCACATCTGTCATCCCGAGCGCAGCGAGGGATCTCGTGTTTTCAGCCACATACGAAGAAGAGATTCCTCGGCTTCACCTCGGAATGACAGTTGCGACACAGTCTCGTCGCGGGGGAGGATGAAGGAGGAGGCTTGAGCGATTTGAACGCCTTGAACGTTTTGAACCTTAATCGTATAAGTGCGCTGCGACTTTTTGCATTACAGCAGAATTGAACCATCGACACTAGCAAAAAAGTTGAATCGACAGCGCCACAAGGATCATAATTCATGGACAGTTCACTGTTCGATGCCGCCATCAAGGGTCTGTTAAATATTATTCAGCTCAAAGTGTTCTTCGCCATGTTTTTAGGCGTTAGCATCGGCACCTTTACTGCCGTCGCGCCACAAGGACTCGGCATGCCGCTGGTCTACGCCATCGCTCTGCCGGTGGTGATCAAATGGGAGCCGGTCACCGGCATCGCGTTTTTGATCGGCGCCAGCTCGGTGAGCGCCATCTGCGCCGCCTATCTGCCGATTCTGTTCGGCATCCCCGGCGGCTCGGGTTCTCAGGCGACCGTGCTCGATGGTTATCCCATGGGTAAAAAAGGCGAAGGCCGGCGCGCCCTCGGCGCTTCGTTCATGGCCGGCGGCATGGGCTGCTTGATCGGTACGTTCACCCTCGTTGCAGCGATCCCCGCCGCCAAACCGTTAATCTATTTGATGGGGTCGCCGGAGCTGTTCGTCATCATGCTGTGGGGCTTGAGCATGGTCGCCGTGCTCGCCGGCAGCCGGCCGCTCAAGGGACTGATCGCCACAGCCTTGGGTCTATTGCTTGCCACCATTGGTCAACAGGCGCAGAGCGGCGTCATGCGTTTCGTTTACGACCAACCTTACTTACTCGATGGTATGTCGGTCAGCATCATGGCATTGGCCCTGTTCGGCGTGCCGTCCGCGCTTGACCTCGCCTTGACCAAACTCGGTGTCGAACAACAACCGGTGCCGCTCAAAGGCAGCCTGTTCGACGGTGTCAAAGATGCGGTGCGCGAGTGGTGGCTGGTGGTCCGCTGTAGCTTTGTCGGCGTCTGGGTCGGCATCGTGCCGGGCTTGGGCTCGCAAGTGGTCGACTGGCTCGCTTACGGCCACGCCGCGCAAACTTGCAAAGGCGGCAGGCAAACCTTCGGCACCGGCGATGTCCGCGGCGTGATCGCGCCGGAAAGCGCCAATGATGCCAAGGACGGCGGCGATTTAGTGACGACTCTACTTTTGGGATTTCCCCAAGGCGTCGTTACGGCGCTGTTCATCGTCGCGCTGTTGGCGTGGGGATTCGTTCCCGGTCCCGAGATGATCAAGAAAAGCCCCGAAGTCATCTATAGCATCGTCTGGCTTCAGGGCATCTCCGGCATCGTCGGCACGCTGATTGGCTTTGGCCTCGCCAGCCAACTCGCCAAGCTCGCCGAGGTGCGCTACACCTTCATGGTTCCGATCATGTTCATGTTCATCCTGATGGGCGCCTTCAGCGTCAACCGCGACCCGTTGGATCTGGTCGTCGTCGTCGCTTTCGGTATCCTCGGTTACTTCATGCGCCGCACCGGCTATCCGCGCCCGGCGATGATTCTCGGGCTCGTGCTCGGCGATCTGATGGAAAAATATCTTTACCGCTCGATGGCGAGTTACGGTTTCACTTGGCTCGGCCGCCCTGCCGTCATCGTCCTTTTTATCATTGCCGGTGGTTCGCTCTATTTAACGTTGCGCGGCAAGATGACTGCGAGCAAGGAAGATTCCACGGCAACCTTTAGCGGCGCCATCGCGAGGTCCGACAATGAAGATTAATTTCGCGCTGTTTTTACTCGTCGTCTTTGCTGTCGCCATCGTGTCCGGTTGGAACTGGCCCGACATCGCCAAGATCATGCCGGTGTATGTCGCCGCCATGCCCGGGCTCGTGATGATACTCATCCAGATCTACCGCGAGGCCACTGGCTGGGAGACGCGCAAGAATGCCTCTGGCATGGACATGGATGAGAGCGGCGAGAATCAGCTGGACGAAGCCACGGCACGCAAACGCACGCTGTCGTTCTTCGCTTGGTTCATCGGCGGCGCACTCGGTATCTGGCTCATCGGCATTGTCTATGCTCTGCCGCTGTTGGTTTTTCTCTATGCTCTGCTCCAAGGCAGGGAAAAGTGGTTCGCATCGCTGATTACCGGCGCCTGCGCCTATTTAATGATCTGGGGGCTGTTTGAATACATGCTCGAAACCCGCTGGCCGGCGGGAATTCTTTTCGGATAAACATTCGCGGAAATTCAAGCCATTCAAATCGCTGCGCTCCGTTCAATTCCCCACCTTTCTGCGAAGCGGCTAAGAAAGCATCCTCCCCCGTGGCCCAAGGGAGAATTTAGGATGGGATCGGGCGTGTGAAGAGAGGTTCCTGCGTAAGCAGGTCAATCTCGTCGCTTTCAATTAATTTACGCCGACTGCACCGGCGACATACAGGCACGCGCGCTGATTCCATTTTCAAGAATCAAATTCCAGATCTTCCAAAGATCATCGGTGGAAATATGACCCGCGCCTGCCGCTTCGTCGCAGTCGATCTCCTTGACATATTTCAAAGCGGGAAGATAAAAGAATAACACCGGCGACAGACTCTATTAGAAAACTATCCGTCCTCGGTGCGAGGAACTTAGGACCGCCGGTTTTATCGGTATCAGTCACACACCACTAACCATGGCCCAAACTCAAACATCTCAAAGCGCTTATCGCGCGATCAGCCAATTTCACGAGAACGAGCGACTGATTTCATGGCTGCAAAACCAGCGCCTGATCATCTGGTTGACGCCCAATCGCCGAAGGTTTTTTTTAGTGGTCGGCGCGCTTCTCATCGGCGGTAAAGGCACATGGAGCCGATACCTCAAATGGGTGGAAGGCTCAGCCGAAACCTGGGTGATTCCCGTGCTCACCTTTGGCATCCTCTTAGGCTTGGTTTATCTAGTTTATCTCGCCGCGGCGCACTTTCAGAAATTGCCTGGCTGGATTAAAAGGCGGCCGCAAATTTTCCTGCACCTGCTTTTTTGGGGAGTTTTTGCCTTACTTTGGGCGATCCCGGACGACGTCGGAGATTTTCGTGATGCTTTGATTCTCGTCGCGATCTCGCTGCCGGTTCTAGTTTGGCGCTGCGGCTACATGTTGATGTCAGGACAACGGGGGAAAGCTCAACGAACGAAATTTCGCGATCATTTGTACTACCTTTGGCCGGTTTGGGGAGGCACCAACACGCCGATCGGTAAAGGTTACGATTACCTTTCGCAGCGCGAAGCTAAAACCCCCGAAGCTTATGCGCGCTCCGTGCTGGCGGCAGCCAAGTTAATTATTCTCGCGCAGCTGCTCGATCTCTTTAGGATCATCCTGGGAGCAATTCTTTACGGCGACTCCACGAGCGCCTTTACCCGCATCTTTGCCGGCCTCGATCTGGGGGTGCCTCGCCTGAACGAAATCATAATCGGCCAAAAGGCAGCCTCACCATGGGTCGGTTGGATCGCCTTATATCTTGAGCTAATCTGGGAAACCTTGAAGCACGCCACCCTGGGTCACCGCTGGGTCTCACTCCTGCGGCTTTGCGGTTTCAATGTTTTCCGTAATACCTACAAACCCCTGCTGGCCCAAACGCTACTCGATTTCTGGAATAGGTATTATTATTATTTCAAAGAATTACTCGCGGAATTTTTCTTCTTTCCAATCTACCTCCGCCACTTCCGCAACTGGCCCAAGTTGCGAATCTTTGCGGCGGTTTTCGCGGCGGCGTTCGCGGGTAACATGTACTACCACTTCCTGGAGGGGAGAATATCCTTTGCCAAGGGCGAATTTTTACAAATTATCTACGCCCTGAGCCCGCGCATGATTTATTGCGGGCTCCTGACCTTGGGCATCTATTTTTCCATGATTCGGCAAACCCATCGCCGTGGCAAAGTCGAGCAGAAAGACGCAACCACGGGGCGACTCTTGACCTTGCGGCGCATCGCGGGGGTCTGGACGTTTTTCGCTTTGATCAATTTATGGAACACAAGAGTCGCCGGGTCGATCGGCGAACGCATCGCCTTTCTATTTTCACTCTTCGGACTTTAGCCGCCAGTGATTTTTCAGTGCATGGGAATCTGGTAATCCGCGCCGAACAGGGTCACCGGCGCGGTGCTGGCTATAGGTCTGACTGACAATCTCAACCAATCGCCAAATATCTGATATATCTGTCACGGCACGACATACTGCGCTGCGACGACAAGAAATTTGCCGAAACGGAAAATTCCATGCGCTTAGAACTTGGCCTCTTCGAAATCAAAGACATCCGCTTCGCTGCGTCGACTGTGATTGCGGATAACGTTTTGTTCATCAATCGCGACGAACTCTGCGCTTTGCTCGCACAAGAGCCGCTCTTCGAACGCGTCGAAATCGAACTCGCCCACCCCGGCGAATCCTGCCGCATCTTGCGCGTGCTTGACGTACTCGAACCGCGCTATCGCTTGAATGGTCCCAACTTTCCCGGCGCGCTTGACGGCAACGGCTTGGTGGGCGACGGCGCGACGCGCGCACTGAAAAATGTCGCAGTCGTCGAGACCGATCAGACGGCGCCGCGCTCGCGCAGCTTGATCGACATGAGCGGCCCGGCAGCGGACTATTCGCCTATCGCCAATACCCACAACGTGGTCTTGCTGCCCTACCCTAAGAAAGACGTCGACAAGATCGAGTACCGGCTGGCCGTCAAAAAGGCCGGACTTAAAACCGCCGCCTATCTCGCCGCGGCGGCAAAAGATCTAGCACCCGATGCCACTCAGGTATACGAACTGCCGCCGGTGGCAGCGAATCAGGGACCGAAAGAGCTACCGCGCATCGCCTACATTTTCCCGATGCACTCGCACCAGCATCCGACCCAGCAGAACGAGACGGTCTTTTACGGCAGCAACATTCAGGGCTTCATGCCCACCATCGTTCATCCCAACGAGATTCTCGACGGCGCACTGATGTTTTCCTACTCCGCCTTTACCTGGTTCGCCCAGAACCATCCGGTGATCTTGGAGCTCTACCGCCGTCACGGCAAAGACCTGTGGTTCGCCGGCGTCGTCCTCACCGTCGCGCCGGCGGTGGTCTCGGAGAAGGAACGCAACGCTTTTCTCAATGCGCGGCTGGCCAGAGAAGTCCTGAATGCCGACGGCATCCTCGCCACCAAGATCGGCGGTGGCGCCGTCGACACCGACTTGATGATGACCTACACGCGCGCTGAAGAGATGGGCATGAAAGCTGCTCTGATCATCATGGAGCGCTACCCCGACACCGGCATCACTTTCGTGCCGGAGAATGTGAATGCGCTGGTTACGCCCGGCCTTACCCGCGACCCGATTACGTTACCAGCCGTCGACCGCGTCATCGGCGGCGAGACCCTGCACTTGGATAATTCGAATCCAGACAATACCAATCCAGGCCTCACGCCCCTGCCGGCAAAGCAAGAAATCACCGTCTGGATGGGCGACCTGGTCGGCGCCATCAGTCAAGTCGGCGCATCGCGGCTGACGACGTACATGAGTTAGGAAATGCTGCAGAACGTGAAACGCCTGATCTCACCACGAAGGCACGAAGGTCACGAAGGTTTCGGAAAGGTTATCAATCCGACCTTCGTGCTCTTCGTGTCCTTCGTGGTGAACTGTTCCCTTTCCAACTTTGCGCCCTTTGCGTTCTTTGCGGCTAATCTTCCGATACCCGAACGTTTGGAGTTGCTGTGATGAATACCCCGATCCGCGTCGTGCACTATTTGAATCAGTTCTTCGCCCAGGTGGGCGGCGAGGACAAAGGCGATGTCGGCCCCACCTTCAAAGCCGGGGTGATCGGCGCTGGTCGCGCGCTCCAGCAGGCCCTCGGCGATCAGGCCGAAGTCGTCGCGACGATTTATTGCGGCGACAATTTTTTTGCCGAACAGCAACAGCAAGCGATCGATGAATTGCTGCGCCATGTCGCCGAATACAAGGCCGACATGCTCATCGCCGGCCCGGCCTTCGAGAGCGGCCGTTACGGCGTCGCCTGCGGCGCAATTTGTCACGCCGCGCAACAAAAGCTCGGCATCGCCACGGTCACCGGCATGGACGAAGACAACGTCGGCGCCGGCCTGTATCGCAAGCATATTTACATCGTCAACTCTGGCGCCACCATCGCCCGCATGGTGCCGACACTGCAGCGCATGGCGGCATTGGGTTTGAAGCTCGTGCGCCGCGAGCCGATCGGCAAACCGGCTGATGAGGGTTACCTGTCGCGCGGTATCAAGCGCAACGAACTCGTCGCCAAGCCGCCGGCGGAGCGCGGCGTCGACATGCTGCTCGCCAAACTCGCCGGCAAAGAGTTTCACTCCGAGATCGCGCCGCCGAAATTTGCCGGCGGCAAACCGGCCGCGCCGCTGCGCGATTTGAAGTCGGCGGTAATCGCATTGGTCACCGACGGCGGCCTGGTCGTGGAAGGTAATCCGGATAAGATCGAGCCGGGACGGCCGACGCGCTTCACGACGATTCCGATTCATAACGTAAACACCCTCGACGCCGACAAGTTCGACGCCGTTCATTCCGGCTACGACACCGCCAGCGCCAACCAAGATCCCAACCGCCTGGTGCCCCTCGACACCATGCGCGAACTCGCCCGCGAAGGCGTCATCGGCGCCGTTCATGAATTCATCCACTCCACCGGCGGCGCCCACGCCGCGGTGGAGAACGCCACCCAAATCGGCCGGCAAATCGCCGACCAGCTTAAGGCCGCCGGGGTGACCGGCGTAATTCTTACGTCCACTTGAGGCTCCAGCACTCGCTGCGGCGCAGCGATCAGCAAGGAAATCGAAAAGCTGGAAATTCCGGTGACGCAGATCTGCACCATGATCCCGGTGGCCAAAGAAGTCGGCTCGCTACGCACCATCGCCGCCGGCGGCATCGTCAGTCCAACGGGAAATCCGGAGTTGTCGCCGGAAAAAGAGAAACAGTTCAGGCGGGAGTTAGTCTTGCGCGCATTGCAGACACTGCAAAAGGAAGTGTGATTTGCACTTTCGGAATATCTCCCGCAAAGGCGCAAAGACGCAAAGTTAAGAGATTTTGTCATTTCGACCGAAGGGAGAAATCTCGGCCGAGTCCCAGCATCTCTCGGAATGACGGGCTTCGCCCGTCACTTAGCGCCTTTGCGCCTTTGCGGGATAAATTCCGGTATGGAATTTCGCGATTCAACTCAGGAGTCGTTATGAAACTACCAACCCTACTGCTCGCCATTGCACTTAGTATTGCCAGCCTACCTTCGCACCTTTTCGCCGCCACCGTCGAAGACGGATTGATCGCCGGCGCTAAGAAAGAAGGCGCCCTGGTCCTCTACCTTTCCACCAACTTGACCGATGCCAATGGTTTGGTTCAGCTGTATAAATCCAAGTATCCCTTCGTCAACGTCGAAATGTTCCGCGCCGACAACGAGAAGTTGTTGAACCGCATCTTGACCGAATCGGTAACCAACAAGTTCAACGGCGATGCGATCATGATCAGCAGCTTCGAAGTCCGCGTGTTGTTGCAGAAAAAGCTCCTGCAGCGCTACATCTCGCCGCACGCTCAATATTTTCCCGAAGGCTTCACCGATAAAGATGGCTATTGGACCAGTGTTTACTCGATACCCCGGGTTATCGCCTACAACACCAAGCTGGTAAAACCCGATGTCGCGCCGAAAAGTTGGGAAGACATCCTCCACCCGCGCTGGAAAGGCGGCTTTGGTCTGTCCGATAGCGCCACCCTCTGGTACACCGGCTTTCTGAAATATCTCGGCGACGAGAAAGGCCGCGACTTCATGCGCAAGCTCGCCGCGCAAAAGCCGGCGTTTCGCGACGGCGAAAGCATCGTCATGCAACTGCTCGCCGCCGGCGAGTTTCCCCTCGGGATGGTTTACTCGCACCAAGTGGCAACCCTGAAGCGGCGCGGCGCACCGGTCGACTGGGTGCGCACCGCCCAACCCATCGTCACTGGGTTAAAGCCCTTGGGCCTCGCTGGCAAAACCCAACATCCCAACGCGGCAAAGCTGTTCATTGACATGGTGCTGTCGAAAGAAGGTCAGGAGCTGATCAAGAGTTTCAACCGCATCCCCGATCGCGGCGACGTAACCTCCGAGCTCAAGGAAGGCCTAAAACTCTACCCCGCCGACCCGCGCTGGGGCGACACCTACGGCAAATACGTGGAAGAGTTCCGCGAGATCTTTTTCAAATAAGCGGAGGCGTTAGGCTCTCTTCCGCTTACCCATTCACCGCTAAAGTTCGCATCGCGATAAGGTTTCTAGCGGCTCTCAGGTTTTTTCATTGCCGCGAAAATGTCATCAAGCGTCATATCCTTGAACCATGCTTCACGTTCCTCGGTGTAGTTGCCGTAGCCAGTCGTGAACTGGTTCAGAAACCGCACAGTATCCGCTATTCCCATTTCTTTGGACAGCAGGTCAATCGCATTTCGCGTGATTTCGTTTAGGGGCTTTGCCTGGATATTCACTGCGTCACCTCCGTAATCAGCTCCAGCGGAGAAAGCACTTGGGTTTGTCCAGTGTCCACCGCTTTGGCTCGTTTCAGGAATCGATCATCGCAAGTACAGAAATAATTGGCCTTCGCCGCCACTGCCGATGCCAAATGGAGAGCATCGACAGGCTTGATCCCTTCAGCTTGGTACTTCCTCGCATGCTCCTCAACCTGGCTGTCCACAGGGACCAGCGCTATCGCGTTGGCCAACACCTTTAGCGCGTATTCCTTCCGCAAAGGATGCGGATTACGCTCCAACTCGAACAAGAGGATAGCTGAACTCAGCAACTCTACTTGGCCAGCCTCACAAAGTGTCAGGACGCCAAGAATGGCATGGCTTCAGCCTCCACCGCGATGCGCGGCTGTGTCTTGGTATCGAGCGGACGCTGGATACTGCACATGTCCAGATAAATCCTCACATCAGGATTCTACCCGCCGAAGTTCCCGACAGCAATGATCGGGAAACATCACAGCATGTAGCGTTCATAGTGCGCTTAGGGGGGGGGAGGCAACCCCTAACCTCCTTACCCGTCTCCCCTCGCCGTTCATCTACCGAGTAGCAATCCTGCTACACCGAGTAGCAAAACGACTACACCGAACCTTCGCCGCGCCAAGCTGGGCGCGCCACCGGACTACAGGTTTTCTCCATAATTTCAGGCGCTTTCATTCCGTTCCACGCGGCCATTCCGCTGGCATAACCCTTGTACTGTATTAAGCAAAGTTACCGTTGACAGCCAATCGCTACGGTGAAACAAGATCGAGGGAGTACGATCACCGACTGGTTATTTGACGTCGCCCGTCCAGCCTTTGGAGGAATCGATGCAGGCAAAACTAGTCCTATCCCTACTCGGCGCGTCCCTTCTCGCAGCGTTTCAGTCCGCCCAGGCGCAGGCGCCAAAGAAAGTCCCGCGGGTCGGAGTTATCTCAGGA
>Ga0326726_10004768_pt1 | contig 12353 bp, 9 predicted proteins | sample MHFenrmetagenome_2_FD_207603 | JGI IMG/M metagenome (GOLD analysis project Ga0326726, IMG submission 207603) | Lab enriched peat soil microbial communities from Michigan Hollow, Ithaca, NY, United States - MHF15MN | ecosystem: Environmental > Terrestrial > Soil > Wetlands > Peat | place: USA...
ATCTTTTAACACTTTAATAAATTAAAAAGACCTCTCTTTGCAGATATTAGATTTGTAAAGATATGAGGTTAAGCTAAAATCCCTTACTTAACTTCTTATGATTAGAAGAAAGTTTGTTCGATAAGCAGGCAAAAATTTAATAATTGCATTAGTGTTTTTACGTTAAATATATCAATTACACATAGGCACAAATAAATCCTTGTTGGTTCCAAATATATGTTAAGTCTTTTCAGACCTTCTTTTGAAGTGGTCAAGGAAGGACGGATTTTTTTGACCGAAAAAATGAGTTGGAAATATTCCTCCTCCTACGAGAGCATTATCTGACGAACAGCTATGTGGCAAACGAATAGTTAATTATCTGTGTATTAATATAGTATAAAACTTAAAATACCCCAAAATATGAAATCTTGGGGTATTCAATTGGTATTATCAATTGCGAAGGGAATTTAAATCGAGTCTAAAAGTGTTATTTCTTTTCAGCAGCCTGTGTCACTTGAATGCCAGAATCATGGCTGTATATAACTTTCCATTGACCTTCAATCTTCTTAAAGACCAATGTATAGGTATGCGGGTCGTATATAATTTTATCTCCCAATTTCAAAGAAGTATCATCTTTGCCAAAGAGACTATTTAATGGTTTATTGGCAATTAATTGGTCGTTTGACTTCAAAATAGTCTCATCCTTTCCATCCAAAGAGTAGATGGTGATATCCTTGGTTAAAAATATAAAAGTCTCATGAGTAGTTGTCCATTTATATGAAATTACGGAATTGAAGAAATCAGGTTGCACTTTCTTGGTGGTTTGGTAATCCCAGCGAGAACCATCCGCATTTAGCATACCCCAATCAGGTGAATCTGCATAGTAATCTAACCATTTCACATCCAGTTTTTCCACACGTGCAAAGATGCTGTCAACGACTACTTTGATTTCTTTACTGATTTGGTCTTTTTGCTGCTGTGTTAATTGGTCATTTTGCTTTGAAGTGCAACCAAAGATGCAGAAAAGCAAAGTTGTAAAAATGATATTTGTTTTCATAAGTTTGGGTTTGGATTAATAATCACTATTTTACTTTTGTGTATCTATAGGTCATTATGGGTTTGCCATTCATAATATAAGTTTCCGTGTACACATTTGGCGATATAAACTCTCCATCCATCTTAAAGGATGACTTGTCAGGATTGGAAATGTCACTGTAATAAGTGATGACATATTTATTATTTGATGTGAACCATAATGCCCAAATCTCAATATCCATTCCTTTTACGAGATTAGCAGCAACGTATTTGTCAGTTTTTTTCTCATACCCGAAAAGTTGCTTTGCTTCCATAAGTGTTTTTTCTTTACTTACGGTCTTGTAATAACATTCTAATCCCGTTCCGAAAGGTTTTGCATCCCAAAAAAGAACGGTGTCTTTTGCTAAATCAACTTTCCACGAACCTATGAACTGCTTCATCAACTCCACTTGGTTAAGTTTCGTTTGTGTGGCTTGTGCCTGTATTCCATTTGTAAAGAGTAACAGGAACACAACAATCATTGTGCTAAAACAAAATGTTTTCATTTGATTAATTATTAGTCAATAGATAAAACTAAAATACCAGTAATCAGTTTGTTGATGGAGCAAGTTACGACAACAAAAAGCTGAAGTCAAATAAATCTTTAAATATTGAAATGGTTAGCATTGAAAAATAGATATTTACAACACTATAATATGTTGCAGGCAGTGTGGAATATTAATTTAGGTGAACTAAATTCTATTCACCACATTTTAACTTATGTCGGTATTTGACGAATATCGATGCGGGCAGAGGAAAGTTAATCAGAATCCAGAATTAAAATCCTCGTTGTTTCCAAATGTATGTCAAGTTTTTTCAGACCTTCTTTTGAAGTGGTCTAAGAAGGACGGATTTTGTATGCAAGGTTGGCGGTAATTCTCCCCAAACACCGCCAGTTTGATTCTGGCTCATTCTGGTCAATTCTGGGACATTTTTTCGTGTTGGTAAAGCAAAGGTTTGGCCCAAAATGATCTGTCGTCAAAAATCGTTAAAACATATTCCAGGACAACCTTCGAATGCTCTAACCTTCTCAGAAGTTAAAAAAATTGACTTTGGTTTGAGGATAGCGTAACTTTACATACATAAATACCAGTAACCTGATTGATTGAAAATTAAATTCTATTCAAATGGCAATCTGGACTGCTGAAATAAAAGAGCTTGAGAAACTTTATGCATCAATCAAAGGTCAGTCACCCGATCTGGAGAAGGAACTGGAACGGTTAGTCAAAGCCGATGATGAGAACATGATTCTCCTGTACTCAAGGAGGTGTCTTGAGGTTATCATCACTGACCTATGTGGGTGTGAACTAAAAAGAGATAGAGGGACTGAACCACTCAAGGGAATCCTTGATAAGCTTAATAAAGAGAAAAAAGTTCCTTCCAATATTATCATCTCAATGGATCACCTGAATAGTCTGTCAGCTTATGGGGCACATCCAAAAGATTTTGATCCTGAACAAGTGAAGCCAGTTCTTAATAACCTTTCAACAATCATAAAATGGTATCTTAAATATAAGGAGCACAGGACCTATATCAAAACAAGACCATCTGAAGAGACCAGGCAGGAAATTAAAAGCACTGAAAATGTAAAAAAAGACATAACGATCTCAAGAAAAAGACTGGCGGGCATACTGGGAGGATCAATAGGGATTATTGCATCTGTATTTGCTGTATTATACTTTTCTAATATCGTTGGCAGTGGCTCACAGACAAAAGAAATTGAAAAATCAATAGCTGTATTACCTTTTAGAAACGATAGTCGTGATTCCACAAATCAGTATTTCATAAATGGAATAATGGAAATGATCACAACTAATCTGCAAATGGTTAAGGAACTTCGTGTTATTTCACGAACTTCTGTTGAACAATATAGAAATAACAAGACTAAATCTATATCTGAGATTGCCAAGGAGCTGGATGTGAACTATATCATGGAGGGAAGTGGGCAAAAATATGAAAATTCATTCAGTATAACTACACAATTGATAAAAGCAAAAGGTAAAGAAACTCATCTCTGGGCGAAAACATATAAACAGGAAATAAAGGAGGTAAATGACTATATCAGAATAGAAAGTCAAATTGCACAAGCTGTAGCAACAGAATTAAAAGCAACAATAACTCCTGAGGAAAAACAACTCATTGAAAAAACACCTACTGCCAACCTTACTGCCTATGATTTTTACCAGATAGGAAGAGAGGAACTTACAAAATTTGAGGTAAATAATTATAACAAAGATGCATTGGGAAAAGCTGAAAATCTCTTTCATGAAGCACTGAAATATGATTCCACTTTTGCTCAGGCTTATACAGGTTTGGCAAGTGTTTATTGGAGCAAACATTATTGGAACGAGTACTTTTCCGAGAACTTCCTGGATTCCATTCTAATATTTACAAATAAGGCTTTGTCAATTGATGATCAACTATCTGATGCATATATTCTAAGAGGAGATTATTATTATTCAAAAGGTTTAATAGATAAGGCAGTTAAAGAATATGATCTTGCATTGAAATACAACCCCAATGATTATCAGGCATACATACAAAAAGCCTACATATCCTTGGCCTTGGAAGATTATGTTGCAACATTTGATTATGCATGTAAAGCAATAAACAGGTATCATGGTGGAATGCTGCCAAAATTTTTAAGAGACTTTGCACAATTATATTCGAATGTGGGATTCATTGATAAAGCAAAATATTATTACAATGAGGCATACACGCTGGATGGAGATTCAGCAACATATTTTAGAAATATTGCGGGATTAGAATGGGATAATGAAAATTTTGATGCAGCGATGATATGGCAAAAAAAATCCTTTAAAATTGACTCTGTGCCTGATTATGATAATTTAGTTAGATTAAATATTGAGGGGCAGCACAATGAAGCATATTTATTGGCTGTTAATTTGGTTAAACAGGTTAAAGATTCAGGAGCCCCTCCTCTGTGGCACTCTCACCGTATTGGTTATGCTTTCTGGAAGGTGGGCAAACTTAAAGAAGCCGATTACTATTTTAAAGGACAAATCAAGTATTGTACTGAGAGTATTAAATTGGGAAGAGAATATGCAAGTTCAAAAGAAGCTCAATATAATCTTGCAGCTACCTATGCTTTTTTAGGAGATAAGGAAAAAGCATACCAAAATCTTAGTGAATTTAGTAAACTGAATTTTTTCCCAAAATGGTGGATAACTCTCATTAAATATGATCCACTATTTGATAACATAAAAAGCGAAGAACGATTTAGGAAAATTATTCAAAACATGGAAGCCAAATACCAGGCAGAGCATGAACGTGTAAGAAAATGGCTTGAGGGACAGGGCATGTTATAAACTATTGATCCTGATCTTAATTTTCCTTCAGAACTGATCGCCAAAATCCAGAGTTAACTTCTTGTTGTTTATTAATGTATGTTATACTTTGTCAGACCGTCTTTTGAAGTGGTCAAGGAAGGACGGATTTTGGACTTCTTTTCAGGTTACAGAAAGTTTGAGGTTCAATATGAATTGTTTAATATATTTTCCTCTTCAAATGAAATTGTCATGAAACTATACTTTACAAACATTTATAAACGAATGGGGCATCTTAAACTGTAGATCAAACAGGGTGTGTACTTTAATTCCTTAGGCTTTCTACCAATCTTTTAATACCTTCTTTTGGAGATGTAGCTATTATCCCAAATCGTTTCTCAAATTTGCTGCTGTCAAAAATATAATCTTGCTCATATTGGTATAACATTTCTGGAAATTCCCTGAGCATGGGGATAAAAACTCCTAAAAGATTCAGCATTACTTTCGGAACTTTCTGAACTTTTGCTTCTGTATTAAGTTCTTTTGCGATTAATTCAATCCACGCAAGATTTGTAAGTTTTTCTTTGGTTGTCGGCACATGCCACTCCTGGTTAAATGCATCGGGAGTATTTCCTAATATGGCAGTAGCTTTTGCTGCATCGGGCGTATAGGTATATGTATGGATTTTGTCAGGGTTTCCGAATACCTGGGCTTTTTTCCCTTTAAGGAAGTTCTCAGCAACCATGATGGTAAGCGGGCTGTTTTTATTGTCAGGACCGTAAAAATCGGCCGACCTGGCTATGAGTGCTGTCAGATTTTTTTTCTCTACTTCATTCATAATCATTTCGTGAAGTATCTTCCTTATTTTTCCTTTTTCACTTGGAGGGAGAACAGGAGAATCTTCTGACATAAATGGTATTGAAGTTTTTGCATACATATATACATTGTCAAAGAAAACCAGTTTAGCCTTATGTTTTATGCACGAATGAATGACCGCCTGCATAAATGGCGGCCAAGTTTTTTCCCATACTCTGAGATTATATGCAAACCCGATAGTGACATAAACTACATTGCTGCCAGCTATTGCTTTATCAACCTGGCTGGGATCATTTAAATCAGATGGAAAAAGTTCGTCGGTGTCATTTATCTTTTTCGGATTTCTGCTGACAAGACGGATCTGTTCCGTGTAATTTTTCAACTCTCTGGCTAAAGGAACACCAATACCACCACCAGAACCTAATATTGTCTGTACCATAGTTTTTAGTTATAATTGTTTGCTTTTATTAGTGCTTTTATTCTCTCTTATTGAAATAAGAAGGCTGCTTTTCTACCTGCAATAATAACTCCAGCTCAGCCTACAAAGGAAATCAAAATCTAACAGATTAAAAATGTAAGTGTCGTTTGTTTGGACCATTTTTAAATGAGAAAGCCAATTATCTTAATCATCTTTAGCCATTTCAAATTGACTACCACATACAGGAGTTAAATGATTGTTGTTTCTTTATATATGTTAAGTGTTTTCAGACCTTCTTTTAAAGTGGTCAAAGAAGGACAGATTTTTTTCACCGAAAAAATGAGGTGGAAATAAGCCTTCCCCTACAAGAACATCATCTTAAATTGTAAAGTGCAGAGATGAAGCCGTGGTGAGTTTATCCTTTTAGCACCCTTTGTGTTATGTTCTGTCCTTATTTTATTATTCTTCGCTGCAATAGTTTTATAACAGAAGAATCATAAATATGAGTAGCAATTGTTTTTGATAGTAAAATGGTGTAAATTGTTCTTTAGAGAACTATTGAAAATTTCATGCTCAGGAGACGGATAAATTACCAGTAATAAGTATTACTTGGAACTGATGGATCATTTTAAATATATATAAGATGAAAACAAAAAATCAATATGCAGGAATTCGTTGGATAGCTCGTGTCGTTGGAACACTTTTAGTTCTGTTTACTCTTTTTATGTTTATTGGAGAAATGCTAGAAGGATATCACAGGAATGGTAAACTCGAAACATTTAACATTTTACAAATCATAACATTTATTTTTTGGTTTTTGGGATTGGCAGGACTGATCTTAGCTTGGTGGAAAGAAGGTGCTGGAGGTATTTTTTCGTTTATCTGCACGGTCATTTTTCTTATTCTGGTAAAGGTTAATGCAAATGTTAATCCTGAAGCCAGATTCACGGTTATTCTTTTCATTTTTCTTATTCCTTCTGTTTTATTTATCATTTATTGGTGGTTGACAAAAAAAACTGCTCAAAATGAGCAACATTAAAAACTAAGGTAACTTGCTTCATAGACAACTCATCTCCTCTTGTCTAACTATATCAGCTTTTCAGTAAGTAAGACAGCTTTGTTTATCGACAACCAAAATCCAGAGTTAAATCCTTGTTGTTTCTTAATGTATGTTACATGTTATCAGACCTTCTTTTGAAGTGGTCAAAGAAGGACGGAATTTCTTGACCGAAAAATTGAATTGGAGATATTCTTCCACCAACGAGAAAATGATCTGGATTTGAATAGCTATTAAGTTTAAGTTAATAATAATGCAAAGTTCGGCAACCCAAATATCAAAATTTACCCCATTTGTTTCAAAAAATGATAGTTTGGTCACATTTTGAAGGGAAAACAGGTGAAAATGCTTATAAGCTACTTAAAAGCGAATTGTTAAAGATAAACTTGGCAATAAAGAACCGCGAGAACCTGAATATATATTTTCCTGCTGATAATTAATTAATCCCATTTTTAATTCAGTACTATTTAAAACCGCCTTAATGCTTGTTTTACGTTTATTATTTATGCCAAAAATTGTTAATCCTGCAATTTCTATTGGGATAGATAAGATAACTATTTCTATACCTGTGAATATTATGTTTTGGTTTTGAAAACCTTCTGAGGTCATCGTTTTATGTAGAATAAAATAGCCTCCAACACCTAACCCTAATGCTCCTAAACTAGATAAAATTATACCACCTGTAACTCCACTCTGTGCCCTGATCAAAGCCTCATTTAGCTGTCCCTGCGACAATTGATTAATATCGCTTACTCCATATCGCCTGTTATACCACTGACAATTACCGCTTACTGATAATAATATTGCAGTAGAAATAATAAGAAATCCTCTTTTCATCTATCTGATTATAAAAGATGTCAATTACCGTGATAAAGTATATTATAAGCAAAGGTACACCAGCAAAAAGCTGAAGTCAAATAAATTATAATTCATTACATAATAAATAAATACTAAATCTGAAATTGGATGATATGGTTTTCCTATAAATTAATGTTGTCAGACCTTCTTTTGAAGTGGTCAAAGAAGGACGGATTTTGAACTTCCTGTAAGGTTACAGGAGGTTTGGGAGGATTTTACCAGATACCTGATATTAACCGATATTTTACTTTTTCGGCATATTCTTTATAGCCTTCCAGCTTATCTTTCAGAGTATTATCTTCATATGATGTACGGACCAGGAAAAGAATGACTGTCATAAAAGCTGGTATTAATGCCCAAAAGGATCCAAGAAGTATCGGTGTTGATAAAAGAAAAATGATCATCCCAAGATATCCTGGATGACGCATATAACGATATGGCCCACCACTTGAAACCGTATGACCTCTGTCATATTGAATACGAACTTTTGTTGAAAAGTAGTTATTAGCTATCATAGCCCAACTTACCAAAGCATTCCCTAATAAAAAAGTAATTAATGCGGTGATATGAACCCACAAAGCTAAATCAGGAGACCATCCAAAGCGGATATCCAATCCTGCTATTAAATAAAGTGTAAACCAGGGAATTATAATAATTCCCGTAATGATTTTATCCCATTTCTCAACATTTTCTTTCTTTCGACCTCTTTCAGAGATTAATTCATTGGGAAAAATAAACGCATTTGTGATTATGATCAACAAAGATGCTAAAGTATATATCCATGCATAAATCCAATTAATTATCCCAGCAGAGACAAGAAGAATAATTAAAGTAATAATTATCGACATCAAGACCTGTGATATCCGTCTTAAAATGTTTTTCACGGTATCAGGTCTTCTTTTATCCTGTTCTATTTGATCTGTCATTTTTTGATACCTCCTAATTTATCTATATGGCTCGGAATTTAATGCGACTTATTTCTGTTATAGTATAAACTACCACTTATTTAAAATACTCATCAATAAGAGTTAAATATCTGATTCCTGGATTATTAGATCTGAAATTGTTAAATAAAGTGATGATAGCTTTTCCAGAATTTTTGTCAAAGGTGATAATGGCTGTAAAACCAGGAGATGTACCGCCTTTAAAAGTTAGTTTCCTATTGGAGGTTGTATAATAAAATTCCCACCCCAATGCGTAGTAATCCTGAAGGTTTATTTGGATTGTTGGATTTTGACTTTGCAAAATAGCTTGTCCTAAACTATTTGTACTTGAGGCATTTATTTGCACTTGAACATATTTAACTAAATCATTCAAATTGCTTCTTAAGTTTCCCCCTCCTGCAAATCCAGACAAATCCGTATAGGTAATTGGCCCAGAATTGTCGTGAGGGTAAGCTCTGTTAGTAATATTTTCAACTTTATTTAAAGTAGTTAAAGTCATTTGCAATGGTTGAAAAATAATATTTTGAAAAATATTCTGTAATGATTGTTTTATCTGCCTTTCAAGGATTATTCCAGCCAAACCATAAGCAAAAGAACTATAAAATACATCTGCCTCTTGTATTGTTGTTGGAAGTGTACCTGGTGTTCTTAACAGGGGATGACTGCTTATGTAATTATAGATTTTTGTGGAGTCGTAGTCCGTAACAAGGTCTGATAATGGTGGCATGTCGTCTGGAAATAATGGCATTCCGCTGGTATGATTTAGCAAGTGTTTAAAAGTAATATCCACACCATTAAGGCTTAAATTAGGTGATAAGTTTTGAGGCAAATATGTTTTAATGACTGTATTGATGTCAATTGAGTTCTGGTTCAGCCAAAAGAGCAAAGCTTCAGCAGTTATGGGTTTTGTTATTGAGGCGAGTTCATATAATGTATTTTCATCAGGAAGGATTTTATTTCCTTTTTTTGTTTCCCCATAGTTGTAATAGTTTATTTGGCTTCCATCTATGACTGCAATAGAAAAACCAGCTGTCGCACTTTGAATAGCATAATCCCTAAAAGTATTATGAATAAGGCTGTCAATATGTGATTTGAGTGGATTGTCAGTGACTATTTTGGAATATGGATCAGTATCTTTTTCACAGGAAGTGATCAAACTGGATAAAGAAACCAAAACTATAATAAGAGTTGAATTCTTCATATTTCCATTATTTTAAGTTTGAAAAATATATTTACTAATACCAAAGTTACCCCCTAATTCTTTCAAAGTCAAGTATATTTTAAAACTATCAAAATCGACAGTATGAAGCAGTTTTTAGATCCCGTTTAAACTCCTCCCTTTTTTCAGACAAATTTTACACCTGAAATAGTTTGATGTGGGTTTCTGATATGTTAATTCTTTTCAGACCTTCTTTTGAAGTGGTCAAAGAAGGACGGATTTTGAAGAAAATCAAACACATATATTTTTTCCCGCTGGTATCGAGCCCTCGCTGCTGGCAGGCCCCTTCGCTAAAAATGCTCACAGGGCATTTTCTTTACGCTCGGTCCTATTTGGTGCCAGTCCTGACGCTAACTGGTAAGCCAGTTAGATCAGGATGCTGACGGCAAGCGTCAGCATTTGGTGCCAAGTTTTGGATGAAAATGGGGTGATTTTTTATTATAGATTCTCTTCCTTTCAGGTTACTGGAGGTTTTCACTTTACTAATTTGATATTTATAATGTCGCATAATTAAATATTTGCTGATAATAGAACTTAGGATTAAATTTGGCTAAAGATGAGCTTTTCCAAAATGCATATATGTAAGCTATTATAAGACTGAAAATTAAACATACCGAATCAGGTACTAAAATCATGAAAAATAGCAGATACCTAATAACCAAATAATATGATAAATCTTCTTAAAAATACCCGTCAAAATCTAATTGGTGAGAACAAAACAAGTAAATATCTACAATATGCATTCGGCGAAATAATTCTTGTAGTAATAGGGATTCTTATTGCTGTGCAATTAAATAATCTAAACGAGCAAAGGCAAAAGGAAAAAACATTTAAAATAAACCTGGAACAAATCATATCTGATCTTAAACTTGACCTTCTTCAAGTAAACGAGGCAATCGATTTTTATAGTCAAAAAGATTCTTTAATTAAGCTTGTTTTAAGTAATCAGGTAACAAAAGAAATGTATAAGGAAAATAGAAATTTGAGAAGTCTCATAACAAATTATTCTCCTTTTAAGCCTGACAAAACAGGTTTTGATGCCTTACTAAGGAATATTGATGATATTCCAGATAAATACACTTCAGTCATAAATGTCCTTGAACAAATTCATTCAGATATTCAAAATGACTTGCAAATTAGTGAAAGTGTTTTGTTGAATTCTATACAAAAAGTATTGGATAACTGGACTAACAATTTTGATTGGTATAGTACATCCATTCTTGGTTCACCGATAAAAGAAATTTCTGAAAAAGAACTTGATTACCTATTAAATGATCCCATTTATAAGAATTATGTGACTAATTATTTAAGCTCCAGTAAAGAAAACCTGATATATTTTTTACAAAAATATCGCCAGGAGTCTCTTAATGCATTAATAATGATTAGAAAAAATGAGAAAAAGAACCCTGATGAGATTTTGAACGAACTCAAAACATTTATGTCTCCATTGCAACCTGTTTATATGAAACCCTGCCTGACGGAGATTAAAATAGCATTTACACCACCAGATTGGAATTATTATTCAGTCTTCATTATTAAAAATGATTTTAAGGAGACAGTCAAAATTTACCCCTATTATGTTGATGGTCATATGGATAAAAATAAATTTCTTACCATTGAACCCGAGGGATTAACAGCCATCTTTGATTCACAAGATTATACTTATCTTGTTGTAAAAGAAAGTGAAGAGTGTTTGGGAACTTTCAAAACTCCTGAGAAAGATTGTCTTTTTGTAATAAACTAAATTTTAGAGGAATAAAATTCTTCTTCAATAATTAATCCGAATAACAACAATAATTAATGGATTCATACAATTTGGTTATTAAGGTATTTACATTTCGACACAATAAATTGACCTCTCAAATCCCGAGTTAATTCCTTGTTGTTTCCAAATGTATGTTAAGTCTTTTCAGACCTTCTTTTGAAGTGGTCGAATAAGAACGGATTTTACAGGACAATCTTTGAATCTTATCACCTTCTCTCAAACTGGAAGAAAATTGACTTTGGTTTAAATAAGGTGTAAATGGAATCCTGTACTTTAATACATGAACAAGAGGTGCTCACGATTTTGAGGTGGTGATGGTAAATAATCCCACCTCAAAAAACTTTTGGTTGGTTTTGGGATAATAAAACTAACTGTCCTCCCCTGTATTACGGCTATCAAAAAACCGTTCCTTTATTTGGAATTGAAATCATCAAATAGACGCAAGAGAAACCTTTCGGTAAGAAAAATCAGTTTCAGGCTTAAGTATTTTTATTAGTCATCATTGTAAACTCTCCAGTAAAAGAAGGATTTTACTTATTAATTATTTGAACTTCTACTCTGCGATTTATTGCCCTTGACTTATCATCAGTGGAATTTACCAAAGGTTGTTGTTTGCCGAATCCATGGTATTCCAATCTTGATGGTTGAATTCCTTTATTTATTAGCCAATTATATACGGATTTAGCCCTTTTTATAGATAGGTCCTGATTGTATTCATCAGTTCCAATATTATCAGTATGCCCATTAATACTGAATCTGAGCTGTGAATTATCTATGAGAAATTGATAGAAAGATTTTAATTCATCCTCGGAAGATTCGAGGAGAATATAACTATCAAAGTCAAAACTGACATTATTAAGTACTACAGCTTTACCCTCTTTTAATTCATTATAATATGTCGGATGCTTTAACAAAACAGTGTCAGGCTGTTTAAGA
>Ga0326726_10004770_pt1 | contig 12352 bp, 6 predicted proteins | sample MHFenrmetagenome_2_FD_207603 | JGI IMG/M metagenome (GOLD analysis project Ga0326726, IMG submission 207603) | Lab enriched peat soil microbial communities from Michigan Hollow, Ithaca, NY, United States - MHF15MN | ecosystem: Environmental > Terrestrial > Soil > Wetlands > Peat | place: USA...
GCATCGTCAACTGCTTCGGGCTACGCCACTTCATTAGTAGCTGCGCCTTGACCGCATCCGGCGCCTGGCTGGCCGTCGCCTCGAGATTCCACAACATCATCGCCGCGTCGGAGATCGGCTTGGGCCGGCCGAGGAGGAACGCCGACGCCGATCCGCTGTCGCTGTCGGCGACGAGTTGCTCCTCCTTGCCGCCTCGCACTCGCTTCACGGAAAAGACGGCGCCGTCCTGCAACGCCACGATTCCTTCGGCGAAGGGCCGAAACAGCACTGACGGCGCGGTCACGAGATCGCGACCGAGAAGCACCTGCCGGCCGACGAACGGGAAGACGGTCATTTGCGCGGACACGTACCCCTCGGCATCGACCTTATAGAGGCGGCCGAACGGACTCGTGAGCACGGGGCGAAAGCGCACGATCGCTTGGTCCGGACCCATCGTCGCCGTTCGCGGTGCGCCGCCTTCGTCCAGCGTGGCCAGCGACACCGCGGATTGCTCGCCCGGCACCTCGCTCCGCACCGTCACCGAAGAGAGCGTCGACATCGCGAGCGTGAGGAGCCCGGTCGCTACGTACAGCGGAACGGGGCGCGCAAGAAACAGCAGGACCCTGCGCAGCGGCGCCTTGAACACGTTGTCGGTGAATTTGCCGATGCCCGATTCCTCGTCGAACAGATCTGCGAGCTCACCGATGCCGCCCCACACCGCGCCAACGAGGGCTACCACGCCGAGGTCCTTGAACTCGAACCCGATGTGATGCTGCAGCCAGAGTCCGCCGAGTGAGAGTACGGCGAGCACAGCGACGACCCGTCGCGCCAGGCCTGGATCCGGAGCGGTCGCGGGGCCGGGGGTGACGGGTGGCTGCTGGCCGTCGGCGGCCTCCAGCGGAGTGGTCGCGGGGGGATCCCCCGTCGTCGAACGCACGATCATGACGCGCCGCCAGCGGGCGGGTGGAGCACCAGCTTGACCTCTTACCGCCGATCGCGCAAGCGTCCGCTCAAAGGTTAGAGCGTGCTAATCTCGCTCCGCCATGGATCAGGTCGCTGTCCGTAGCGTGCTCTCACTTGCGGCTCTTTCGAAGCTCCCTGAGGAATCGAAGGAAGCGTAGCGCGTCCTTGGGCATCCTATCGTCCACGTGTTCGGGCACGGCATCGGGCGCGGACGTCAGATGCTTCTCGGTGATGTCGTTCGCGTTGTCGGTGGGTACGGGCACCGCCGTGGTTGCCGGATCGGGCGGTTCGGCAGGTCGTTCGGAGTGTCTCGCGAAGCCGCCGACCCTTACCGGCGGCAGAGCGGGTCGCATATCGCGCTCCGCGGCTCGTCCAAGACCACCTACTCTCACGGGCTGCGCTGCCGGAATTTTCTGCGTGACGTCGGTCGGACTCGCGGCCGGCACCTCGACGTCGGGCGCGGGCGTTGGAATCTTCTCGGTGACATCCGTCGGGCTGGCCGTTGGAACCGCGTCCCTATTCGGATCGGCGCCCGCGCCGGCCGTTGGTCGAGATCTCGCGAACCCACCAACCTTCACGGGCTCCCGCGATGGCGACAGCTCCCGTTTGGCGTCATTCGCGAAGCCACCGACCGTCAAATCGCCGGGGCGCCTTAGCTTCTGTGGCGCCGAGAGCCTCGGCTCTCCGGTTTTCGGATCGCGCTCGACCTTGATGACGAAGTCTCCCTCGTCCGGGATCTCCGCGCCGCTCGAATCCGCTGGCGCCTGTTCCTCGGGCGTGGGCGCTCCCCTGAATCCCTCGACCTTCGCGCGCGGTCCCTCGCGGCGCGGCGCGGCAGGCTCGCGATCTCTCCCCAATCCGCCGACCTTCACGCCCGTCGTGGGAACCTTGGGCACGCGAGTGCGGCGGGCGCCGGTCGATCGCGACCGCGGCATGCTCGCCTGTGGTTCTTCGTCGGATGGATCGGATTCGACCTCGAATGGACTCGACGTCGGCGCGGTGTCGCCGCCTTGCATCGGTTCCGGCACCGCTTGATCGAGCTCCGGCGGCACTGGGATTTCCATTTCGTTGTTCTTTTCGTCGACGAGGTGGACGCGTCCATTGAAGCGCTTCGCGAGAAGATTGATTCCGCGCACGCGCGGGTTGTCGATCTCCTTCCCGCTGATGCGGAGCGTCGTTGCACCGGCGGCTCGCGCTTGGGCGATCAGCAGGCGGATGAAATCGAGCAACGGCTTGATGTCGTGCGTCTTCCCACCGAGGTGATCGATGTCCTCGATCGTCCAGTGGAAGACCGACCCTTCGAGTCTTGCCTTCCCCTTGACGCTGAATTCGCCGATCACCTCGCGGTCGACGTCGTCGCCGCGCTGTTCCGGTGTGAGCTCTGGAACCTCGTCCGCCGGACTCACGGTCCGCTCGGTATCTCTCGTATCGACTTCTTCCGGTACCCCGTCGCCGGCGATAGTCCGCGTGGCGTCGCTGCGGGCGCCGCTGGCACGCGCGGGAGCGTTGGCGGCGGCATCCCGCGCCGCGCGAGCCGGAGCGATGATCTCCTCATACTCCGGCGACCCGGGCTCGGCGTATCTCGTGGGGGAGCTCCAATACTCGGCGTACTCGTGAGGACCCGAGAAGCGTCGCAGCAGACTCACGGTTCCGTCGGAGTGACTGATGCGCACGTAGAGCGGCGTCTTGGGATACGCCGGGTCGAAGCCATACTCGGTACGACCCCGGCCCCCGCCGGGAAGGTCGTACTCCACGAACTCGCGTACGAGTAGCTCTTCTCTGAAGTAGTGGTTGTCGAGTCCCCTGAAGTCCCGCGGAGCCGGCAACCGGTAGATCAATGAGTGGGGCCGGTTGGGATGGAAGTGCACGAGCGCGATCCACCAGTGGCCGTCCGGCGGACCCACGCCGGTGTGCCAGCCGATTCGCACGGCGTATTCGCCGGTCGCAAGATCGTAGAAGATCCCGACCTCGCGTCCGCGCGACAGCGCGAGCGCTTCGTTGTACGCGTCGTACGCCGCTCGTGGCGTTCTGAGTCCCGTGCGGAAGTCGCCGGTCGGCGCCGGATCGGGCTCCTCCGGATGGAGCTCTCGCAGGGGCGACGCATGCTCCAGCGCGCGGTCGACGCCGCGTTCGAGCAATTCGAACAACCGCTCCGGCGCATTCGGACCCTCGCGCGGCAGTCGCGGAAAGTCCGAGGCCGGCGGAGACTGCGGCGGCTCGCCACCGCCAGCGCCGGCAACCGTCCGCTCGGGCGAGCTGGATCTCGGCGTCTCGGGCTCCGGCGTCGGCTCCTCGCCCAGCTTCGACGTTGTGGGCCGCTCCACGACCGGCGGAGTTTCGCGCGGTATCTCCTCTGGGTGTCGGGCTTCGCGGAGAGGACCCTCCGCCAATGGCACCTCCTCGGTGCGACCCCCACCTTTGCGCGAGCCCGCGAAGAGCATCGCGTGGGTCTGAATCGCGTTGAGGACGAGCCTCGAGCGGGCCGCGCGTGCCTCCGCGTGCGTGAGGGAACCCGATCGCTCGGCGTAATCGATGTCTCGAAGCTGATCGCCCATCTGCTTCTCGCCCAGAACGATTCCACCATACATCGAGATCTTGTTGATGGCCTCGAACGCACGCCCGGCGCTGAACAAAGGCTTCATCGCGTTGAGCGTGGTTTCGATCGCTTCGATGTCGCCGGACGCTTGCGCGATCACGAACGCTTCCTGCGTCTCGCGAAGCAGCAGACCGGTGACCGCCTCACCGGTGACCGCCGCCGCGCCGATCACCGACACGATGTCGACGGCGAGCGACAAGTCCCATTCCAGCGTTCCATTCTGCCACCGGTCAATGATGTGCTCAGCCGACAACGCGCCGCCGACGACCATGGCGACAGAGCCGGCGCCGGGGACCACGAGGCTCAGGGTCATGAGCACCGCCGCGAGGTCGTGCAACCGGTCCTTCGCCAGTGCATCGCCGACGCGGACGTTGCGCCTGGAGAGGTCCCGCCTCGACACATTCGGGATCGAGTCGGGAATGTGCATGATCACGGTGCCGCGTCCGTACTCGTTCGCGCCGGCGAATCGCTCGAAGGCTCGCGCGATCGCAGCCTCGTCGCTCTCTCCCTCGCCGATGTACGGATGGCCGAGGTAGTCGCCCTTGGCGGTAACGTCGTAGATCGCCCAGCGCGGCCGCGCGCCATGCGAGAGCGGCACGAGCTGGAGCAGGAGCGGGAAGCTCCCGCCCGTGACTTCGCTCGCGATCGCGGCTCGAGGCCGAAGCGCATGCTCGGGCTTCGTCCCATCCGGATTGAGCGCGCTATGCGCTTCGTTTCGTTTGGCGATCTCGAGCTGCTTCGACAACGACGCGAGCTCCTTCTCCAGCCGGTCGCGGGTGTCGCCGGTCGCGGCGTCGAGCTCCGATTGCTTCGCCTTGACGGCGGCGTCGAGCGCCTCGACCGCGGATCCGTACGCCCTCACCTCGAGCGCTTTGATCTCGCCGTCGAGCTTCTCGACCTCTCGCGGGTCCTTCGCCAGCTCGCGCTTGATGCGCAGAAGTCCGAGCTGCGCATCGGCCGCGGCGAGTGTGTTCTTGGCGACGTACTCCGCCGACCGCACTTCGACGAGCACCGACGCCACGCTCGGCAGTCTTCGCCGCTTGGCGTGGGCTTGCGGCGAGGCGATGCAGCGGACGAGATAGATCCCTTGAACGGGCCAACGTAGCGTCACCTCGTTGTCCGGCGTTGTAAGCGGGTGCACGACGCTGTCGTAGAGTTGCCCGCCGGCCGCCCTCAGCGCCGAAACCGGGGCGAGCGCGAGGTTGTCGCGTTCGACGAGGATGTCGTGAATGCGCTCACCGGTGGAATCACCGGGATTGCCGTCGGATGCGAGCCGGCGCTTCGAGTTTTGCACGTCTTCGACGAGCCCGCCCACGCGCTGCATCGCGGCCTGCTCGAGGTACTGATCCTCGACCTTCCGCGATGCGCTGCGCGCCGACTGCCGGAGCGACTTCGCCGCGTCCTCACGGTTCTGCCCACTGAACTCGGGCATGTTGGAGACATCCCATCGCTCCCAACGGTAGTTCACCACGGTGCTCGCGTCCCACACCTGCTGGACCCGGTCCATCGTGCCGTACGTCCAGTCGAGCTGCATCGTGAGCTCGTTCGAGCCGTTCTCAGCAACGAGCGCGGAGGACGCCGTCATGCTCGCCCGGAATGCCGGATCTGTGGCGACTTCACCTTCGGTGTCGCCCTCGAACTCGCTGCCGGACGTCGGTCGCTTGAAATCCTCGGTCGTCTTGCCCTGCCCTCTCCCGGGCACGGCGGTCGGGCTGGGCGTCGCGTTTGGATCGAGCTTCGTGTCGGCAACACGGCTCTTCGACGCCTTCGGGTCCGCGGGACGACCAGGGATGATGATCATCGGCACCGTGTCGCCGCCGAACCACTTCGCCTGGTCCGCCGCGGTCATGGTCGACCACTTACTGATCAACGTGCCGTACTTTGGGTCCCAGCCGCCGATCTTCTGCAGCGTCGGCGTGCCGTGCTTGTCGTACGCGCCGCGATACGAGCCGACCGTCCCGCCGATGAACAAACCGTGGAGGGGCGGCGGTGACAGCAGCTTGAACTGTGCTTCGAGCTGCCCCGAGCTCGAGTAGACGTAGAGACCGTCGGTGACGACCACCAGCTTGAAGTTGATCTTCTGCTCGCGATCGGCGTTGAAGTCGACGGCGAGCTGCGCTCCTCGCGCCGCCCAGTCGTTCGCCGAGCCGTCGTCGAGGTACATCGGCGTGTACTCCGGATCGTCACTCTTCTTCCCCGCCGATTTCGACCGGCCCTTCAACGCATTGGTTGCTTTCGCCCCCTTCGCGTGCGGCGCCCGGCGAATGATCTCGGTCGATCCCTCGTGTCCCGCCGCGTGAGCCGTCGCGGACCCCGTCTGCTGCACGACGTGCGTCAGCTCGTGCGCGAGCAACCGCTTGCCGCTCTCGGTGTCGGGCGCGTAGTGGCCCGCGCCGAAGACGACGTTGCGGCCGACCGTGAACGCTTGGGCGCTGACGGCGCTCGCGAGCGAGTGCGCTTCCGCATCGGTGTGCACGCGCACGGCGCTGAAGTCGGCGTTGAAGCGCGGCTCCATGAACGAGCGCACCGCCTCCGGCAGCGCGCGACCGCGGCCCGAGAGAGCGTGAATCGCGTGCTCGGTCGCGGCGTCGACCGCCGGAACGTCGGGAGCGGCGTCGCTGGATCGGTGGACCTCGATCTCGTTCCGATCAGGCGTCAGCCGCTGAATCGCGCCGACCCCGGCTGTCGGCGCCGCACGATGCGCCGCGGCCGGCAGCGGCATGCGCATCACTTGATCGGCGACGCGATCGGCCTCGTGCTCGTACGCGTCCTGCGGATGATTGACCGTGAGCTTGGCTTGCAGTTGCCGCGCGCGCAGGAGCGTTTGCAAATACTGATTGCCCAGCCGCTGCGCCAGTCCGAATGCCTGCGGCGCGGCGACCGCGCTCGGCGACGATTGTCGCTGCGGACTTGCTGGCTGCGCCACCGCGGCCTTGGTGGTGCTCACGACGGAAGCCCGGCGCTCAAGAGTTGCGCGACGGCCGCCGCGAGCGGCTGGCCGGTTTCCTGCTCATAGTATGTGAAGGCCGGCGCGGGATTGACCTCGAAGCAGTACCACTCGTCGTCGACCGTTCGGCGGAGGTCGATGCCCGCCAGCGGCAGGTTCAGCGAATGCGCAAGCCCGTGGCAGCGTGCCGCGATCGGCTCGGGCAACGGCGCCGATCGTATCTCGAGCGCGAACCCCTGCTCCTCGGCGCACCGATAGTCGTCCGCCTCGCATTCGATCTCGCAGGCGTACACGTCATCGCCCACGACGTGGACGCGCCAATCGGTGCCGGCGATGCGCGCCTGAAACTGCGTAGGACAGTTCGCGACGTCTTGGATGGCCGCGAGCTCGGTCGCGCCCACGCGACTGACCATGCTGCGCGAGTCGCTCACGGACTTGTATATCACCCGGTCGTAGCGCGCTATGAAGTCGCGTGCGTCATCCGGCGTCGTCGTCACGAGGGTCGGCGGAATCTCGAAGCCACTCCGGCGGATCAGCTCCGCCTGATACGGCTTCGAGCAATTCGACGCCATGGCCGAGGGCCGATTGAGCACTACAACATCGCTGATCTCCGTCCAGGCGAAGAGTCGCTGCTGAAGCGTCACGGCCTCGTCGCGACCCTCAGCGCTGGAGGCCAGGTCGGCCGATTCCCGCACCACTTGGCGAATGTCGAACGGACGCACGAAGATCGCGCCGATCTCGTCAATGTCGATGACATCGCCATCCAGCTCGAGTCGGCCGGCGAGCCCGTCACAGGTGTCGAGCTCGAATCGCGCCCGCCGTACTTGTCGTTGATCGAGCGCCACTTGAGGCACGCCGCGCCCGCGCAACTCGCGTCGCAGCGAATCGAATGCCGGGTCTCCCGAGATACCCCACAGCATCACACGGCGACGCACAGCCCCGCCCACGATTCGATCGATGGACTGAGCCCCGGCGCGAACGCTCGCGCCAGGAGCGCCTCGGCACCCGCCGAGTCGAGGTCAGGGCACGGATCGGCGGAGAGAAACCTCCATTCGCCGCGGTGGACGAAGGTCACCGCCAGCAACTCGGCCCGCGCCGCGCGCGCGATGCGCCGTGCATACTCGACGAGCACCGGATCGGCGACGTCGAACACGTCGTCACCGACCACGGTTGCCCTGATCGTCGCCGATCGAGTGGCGCCGGCCGCCACCAGAGACGAATTCGCGACGGGCACGCCGAGCCGTGCGACGAACCACGTCCACTGCAGCGCGTGCCACGCGGGTCCGGCCAGCGACGCCCATGACGGCTCGTTGAAGCGAACACCCGTGAACTGCGCGAGCCACGCGTACAAGAACGCGTTGATCTCGGCCGCGACATACGCGCGGTCCTCTCGATGCACATGCGGCAGATCGCTCGGCACCACGACGGGAATTCGGCACACCACCGCCGCGATGTGCTCCGCCGCGATCACGCGTCCGCCGGCACAGGCCGCGGCCTGCTCCGGACGACCGCTCTCGTAGCGCCAACCCGCGCGCGTCAGGTCGGCGATACTCGCGTGGGCTACGCGGGCGGGCGCCTGCTGCTGCAGCGCGCGCACGACGCCATCGCCGGCGCGAGCAAGCAGCAGCAGACATCGGTCAGCCATCGCTCGGCTCCGGCGGCAGCTTCGGGCTCGACCGCTTCTTCGGGCGGACGAACGACTGCGCCTGCTCGCCCGTATCAGTTTGCTCATCCGGCGCCAGCGCCCGAGCGAGGACCGGCGGTTGCGTGGCGATGTTCTCCTGAAGCACCGGCGCGAATTTGCCGCCCCCTTCACCGGTGGGGTTCTTGACGTTCGGAACCGTGATGACGGTCGACGCCGTCTTGCTCGGGTCGGCCACCGCCGATGCGTTCACCGTGAACACGCCGCCGAGGCCGGGCGCAAAGAAGGTCGTGGTGGCTCCCAGGGCCGGCGATATCGACGGAACCGGGCTTTGCAACGTCCAGTTCGCCCGGGTATCGCTGCTTCCGGTAATGCTGGCCCGGATGACCGTCGAGCTCCCCGCGGTCACCGTGGAGCTGTCCGGCGTGATGGAGATACTCACGGCTGGAACGGTGATCGTGCACGTCGCCTTCTTGGTGGCGTCGGCAGTGCTGGTCGCGACCACGGTGTACGTGCCCGGCGCCTGCGGCGCCGTGTAGGTCACGCTGCCCCCCGTCGTCGCCGACAACGAGCCACCCGCCGCACCCTGCGCAATGCTCCACGTCACGCCGGTGATGGGCGTGTTGACGACTGTCGCGCTCAACCCCTGCGTCGCCCCGCGGATCACGGTCGCGTTGGTCGTATTGAGAGTCACCGTGATGTCCGCGTTGACGACGACAATGGCGGTCGCCTTTTTCGTGGGATCGGCGACGCTCGTCGCGACGACGTGATACGTCCCGGAGATTCCCGGCGGCGAGTAGGTGGTCGACGTCGGCGTCGTGCCCGAGAGCGTGCCGCCGTTCGCCTCCGTCACGCTCCACGTCACCGCGGTGTTGCTCGTGTTGGTGACGGTTGCCGTGAACGTCTGCGTGACGTTGCTGATCAACGTCGGGTTGCCAGGGGCGACGACGATGCCGACACCGATGTTCGTATCCGTTCCCGCCTGCGGCTTGAAGGCATACCAGCGGACCGTCACCGTCGCCGCCTGGCTGCCGATGTTGCGCGTGGCGAAGATGCGAAAGCGTCCAGTGCCTCGATTGATCTCGGCGCGGAACTGGACCGCGCGCGCGTAGTTCGTGTCGCCGCTGATCGTGAGGTTCACGGCGGGCAGGTCGTCGAGCGCCAGATCCACGCACAACGCGCCCGTCCCGAATCCGGGGTCGATGTCGTTGCTGAACATCTCGATCCCGGCGGCGAGATTCTGGAACGTCACGCTGCCGCTCACCACCGCGCTCTCGAGCCGCGCCCGGCCGATGATACCGGTGCCGGCGTTGATCTGCGTCACGAGCTGGTTGGCGCCCCCCAGTGTGTCGAGTTGCGCTGCCGTCGTGCCGTGCGGGTTGTCCGTGCGCGCCGAGTGATTCTCGCCGATGGTGACCTGCTTGCGCGTGTTGTCCGTGGCGACGGTGATGGCATTCGTTCCCTGGAAGGCGAGCGGCTGTGCATCGTTGGCCAACTTTGCCAGAGTCACCGCCCCATCGGCGAGTTGCGTCGACGTGACCGCCTGCGGCGCGACCTTCGCGCTGGCCAGCGTCCGTACCGTCGGGTCGATGGAGCTCCCCGAGGCGATCGCGCCGGAGCTGTTCAACCGAATGCGCGCGAGCACGATCACCGAGCCGTCAGCCGGTGGCACGGTCGTGGCGTCCTGCACGAGCGGACGTTCCGTCGTGCGCGTGAACTTGTTGGCGAGTCCCGCTTGCGTGTAGGCGTCGGCCGGATCGAGGACCTCTCGATACGCCAGAGTGAGGAACACGTCGAGATCGCTGCCGGCGGTGGCGAGCGTATAGGTCAACGGATCGTCGAGCACGATCTCGCGCCCATCGCGGTCGACGGCCGTGCCGACGCCGATGGACACCTGCGTCGCACTGACTCGCGTGACGTCGAGACCGTCGGCCACGCCGCTCGTGTGCAGCACGCGGTTGAGCCGGCGACGCGTATCGAGGTGATACGACTGTTCGTCGTTGAAGTCCTTCTCCACCAAGAATTGCGAGGTGAAGTAGTTCGGGCGTTTGATATCGGGCATGGCCGCGTCTCTAGCTCTCTCAGGGGATCGATGACGAGGTGGGACTCGTGGTTGATGCGTCGCTGCCTGTCCCGAGCAGCGTGTCGATGCCGACCGTCGACGTCACCCCGATCTGCATCGTCGGGAATTGGAGATCGAGATCGTAGAAGGTGTGGGCCGGTTTCTCGAGCGCGATCAGCGCGTTGGCGATAGCGCTCTGCCGCAGCTGGACCTCCGGCGCGGCCCGCGGCAATCGCATCGTGATGGTGAAGTGGTGCGCCGGGCCGGCATCGCCGGACTCGGTGATCGTCGGCACACCGCGCGTGAAGATCGACAGCAGGTCCTGCAGGTTCTGCTTCGTGCCCCGGCGGCGGTAGAGCGGAATGATGCGCGCGATGAAGGCTCGCTGCTGGGTGGAATCGAGGTCAGCGCGCAGCGTGAAGGCCACCCAGGACGACAGCCAGGGTAGAAAATCGTCGCGCGTCTCCGCCGGATCGAACAGCGTCGCCATGCTACCGATGCGCTGCTCGAGCTCCAGCAACACCTGCTCGAACGCCCACAGGTACCGCCCGAGGAACGGATCGTCGCGATAGATCGCCGGCAAGTACGACGGCAATCGCTGCGCCGCTTGCCCGACGCTCGTGTCCACACTCGCGGTCACACTGGACCCAATCGTTGGCATGTCTTCCGTCAAACAGTCGTAGGCGGTTGTTCGATGACGAGATCCGCGTCCGCGGAGGCGATCTGGTAGTCGACCAACTCGTCCGGGTCGAGCGCGATGCTGATCAAGTCGCCCGTGTCGGTGCGCACGACACGGTTCGCGAAGACGCTCGTCGTCACGAGCTCGTCGAGGTCCTTCGACGTCGCGGGATCGGCGGTACGGCGAACGAAGTCCACGCCGGGGAGCGTGTCGAGCAGTCGATAGATCTCCGACACGTACACGTTCCGACCGAGCGGCCAACCGGTCCCGTCGCGACCGACGATCGGGTCGAGAAAGCTCCTCAGCGCCTCGACGACGCGCGGGCGGACCTGGGTCTCCAGCGCATCGGGCATGAGCCGCAGCGTCACGCGAACCCGGACTGGCACGAACCGCGGACCGACCACGTGCACGCGCGCCGTGAGGAGGCGTCGCGGCTCTAGATAGCTCGTCACGGTCGTGAGCAGTTGGGCGAGATCGGCGGTCTGGAACGGCACGATCACGACGCTCACATGGCCGGGTTGCGGTTGCTGCGCTTGTACGGGATCGGTCGCCTCGAGGTTGCGCTCGGGGATGCACTGTGCGCGCGCGATGCGTCCCGCGGGGTCGGCCGCGCGGGCGAGAAACTCGTAGTCCGCCGTCGTGACGGCGCGATCGGTGCGCCGCAGATCCAGCACCGTGCGTCGCGCCTCCGCATCGAGCCCGGCGCGTGACGAGGGGAGCGGCCAGTCCGGGCCATTCAACAGTCGCAGAAACGTCGCGCGATGGGCGTCGGTGATGCTGTTCACCCGGAACAACAACACCTCGGTGAAGTAGGCGAATAGCTCGGCGAGCGTGATGACCGGGTCGGACGGGTTGTGATTCGTCAGCGCCGGAGCATTCGCGATCAGCAGGTTGCGCGCCTCTTCCACCAGGTCGGCGTAGCGGCGATCGTCGAGATTCGGGAGCGTGATCGGCATGGCTACTCCGCGCCCACGAAGGTGAGCGCGATCTGATGCTGCCCGGAATGGACGAGAAAGCGTCCGGTCGCGAGCGCGCCGGGCGCCTCCTCTACTTGCGTGATGCTCAGTTGTCGAACGTGGTCCACGCCCGGCACGTCGGAGACGACGGCGTACAGATCCGAGAGATACGGTTGCCGTCCGAAGTCCCACCCCGCGCCGTCGCGTCCTCCGGTCAGCGGATGCAGAAAGCCGCGCAACGCGTCGCGCACGGCGTCCTCCACCGCGCTCGCCCCCTCGAGCGAGACGAGCGCGATCTCAAGGGAGACGTCGACGCGGACGTAGAGCGGGCCGACGACCGCGATCGCCGCGGTCGGCGTCGCGAAGGTCCGAAGGTGTTCCTCGACCAGCGTCGTGAGCCCGACGGGTGGCACGGGCCGCGCGTCCGTCGACAGCGGCACGATGACGACGCTCACGGCGCCGGGCACCGGGGTGTTGCCGAGCGGATCGTCGCGCAACGCGCGGAGCGGCACCGCTTTCGCGCGCGCC
>Ga0326726_10004772_pt1 | contig 12349 bp, 12 predicted proteins | sample MHFenrmetagenome_2_FD_207603 | JGI IMG/M metagenome (GOLD analysis project Ga0326726, IMG submission 207603) | Lab enriched peat soil microbial communities from Michigan Hollow, Ithaca, NY, United States - MHF15MN | ecosystem: Environmental > Terrestrial > Soil > Wetlands > Peat | place: USA...
AGGTACAAGTTATCATGGATTCCTGAAACATGATCATATATTCACAAAATGAATTAAATCAATTTCAGATAGATTATTTACACACCCTCAAGCAGTCCTCGGAAGAGGAGATCGAGGATGTTTGCTCAAAAATATCACAGGAGACTGAGACAGAAAACGAAAAAGAATCAATCCTCTGTAAAAATTGCAGGAATGAGATCACAACTATGGAATATGGCATAACTGTCAATGGACAACATGCGCACATTTTTAAAAATCCTGCGGGAATTACATTCCACATCGGCTGCTTTTCAAGCGCCTGGGGATGTTTCGTTTATGGCGTTCCCACATACGATGTTACGTGGTTTAAAGGATTCAGTTGGTGCGTGGCGTTATGCGCACATTGTTTCTCCCACCTGGGCTGGCATTACCAGTCAGGTGGGGAAAGTTTCTTCGGTTTAATCCTGGCTAACCTGGTGAAAGATTTTAAACTCCATTGAACAATCAGGAAATTGCCTTCCTTTACTGACTATCAATAGTATCTTATGCGCACTTCGCCATGGCCCATCATAATTATATTATGAAACCCGCCTGAATATCCTGGCATCCACAACAAGGACGCCCTGCTCGTAAACAAGCACCGGGTTAAGATCAATCTGATCTAATTGAGGATTATCGATTACAATTTGAGACACACCTTTCATGACTTCTATTAGTGCCTTCAAATCTTTGGGCACCTGGCCCCGGATACCGGCAAGAACAGGGTAACCGGTAATGGAGCGTATCGTTTGCCAAAGTTCTTCCTCCGAAGCGGGCAGCAGGCAGAACTGCACATCCTTGAATATCTCGGTAAAAATTCCCCCCAGTCCAAACATCATGGTAGGGCCATACTGGGGGTCGGTGAAAACTCCCACAATAACTTCTGAACCGTCTGGTCTAGCCATAGGTGACACGGTTACCCCCTCAATTTTTGCCTGGGGGGCACGGGATGCAGCGCCAGCCATGATTTCACGATAGGCAACTTGGATCTCTTCGTCGGTTGACAGATTGAGACGTACACCACCGACATCACTTTTGTGGGCTATATCCGGCGAGGCTATCTTGAGAGCGACCGGTACGGCAAAACCGCGGGCCAGCCTTATGGCATCATCGGATGAGGTGGCCATTGCTGCCGCAGTCGCAGGAATACCAGCACCATCAAGCAATACCGCCGCCTCGTCTGCGGGCAATAGCTGTAACCCGGAGGTCGATGCGTGGGGCAAGGATGGCGGTGAGGGGCGGCTGTCAAACCGGAAGAATTGATACAATGCCTTAAGGCCGCGTTCGGGAGTAGGAAAGACCGGGATGCCGCGCTCGTGGATTAAAGGACGTTCCTTCCGCTCAACCTCGGCACCACCCAAAAAAATTATCAGCTCAGAGGCACCCGGAGTAACCATTGTGGAAGCCCCCGGGATCGGATCCCCAAAAATGATTACCATTGTGTCATAATCGGCCCTTGCAGCATCAATCACTTTGGAATAAAGGGTCGGATCTCCGATTACGTCTCCGGTGAGGTCTATGGGGTTATCAACGGCGCAGTGGGCGGGCAGGATAGCCCGCAATCGTTTCTTGAGATCGGCGCTCGGAGTCGGCGATTCGAATCCCAGCTTTTCCGCCTGATCGATGGCAAGGATCGCGGAGCCTCCCGAACTGGTGATATTTAGCAAACGTTTCCCGGGAGGCTTGGACATGTGAGCCAGTATCTTGGCAAAGTCGTAGAGTTCTTCTATCGTATCTGCGCGGTGAACACGGTATTTTTTAAATATAGCGTCATAAACTGCATCCACCCCGGCCAGCGATTTGGTGTGCGACTCCGCCGCGACACGGCCTCTGGGGGTGCGCCCGGACTTGAGAATTACAACGGGTTTCGTAGCTGAAGCCAGAGCTTTTTGGAAGTCAACGGGACGCTTGACACCCTCGATATAGAGAGCGATTACCTTGGTATGAGGATCCTGATTAAAATATCGGATGCAATCTGCTTCATCTACATCAGCGCGATTGCCCAGACTTACAAAGACACTCACACCGATATGCTCCTCACTGGCCCAGTCCATAAGCGCCGCCCCGACCGTCCCGCTCTGGGAGATAAACGCCATCCCGCCCTTCTTTGTTAGCAATGGCCAGGAGGCACAGAGATTGTGATGCGGGTTGTTAACCCCCTGACAATTGGGACCGATGACCCGAACGCCATTGCGGCGAGCAGCATTCGCCAGTTCCTCCTGGAGTTTTGCACCATCTTCTCCCGCTTCAGCAAATCCCCCCGTTATGACAACAGCGGCCTTGACACCTGCTAAACCACATTGGTCGATGGTCCCAGGCACTGCCTTCGCCGGGATTATGACGACAGCAAGATCCGGTGGGGGTGTGATGTCACCGATCTGCTTATAAGTGGTGAGGCCCAGGATCTGATCGGCCTTCGGGTTAACCGGGTATATCGGACCGGTAAACCCTGCATGAATCAGGTTGTATGTGACGTCGTAGCCAAGCTTACCGGCGGTAGGTGAAGCTCCGATTACCGCAATGCTCTTGGGTTTGAAAATAGCATCCAGATCGTTTACAGATTGCATGGGTCCTCCTTTTTCTTTTCGGATTTGTAGGGAACAGATTAAATCTCAGGCATTGCGATCATGAGATGTCTTACAAGAGGTTGATCTTGAACAGCGCGAGTATAAAAAATTTGTATATATGTGTCAATTGGAAAGAGGTGTCAGGTTATAAAACCCCAACGATTGCCGGAAAATACTCTCCGAATTCTTCCATAAATCTATCTCGGCCAGTGTAATGAATAACCTTTAACCCTTTCTGCGCAGCCCTTTCGCAGTTTCCCATGTTATCATCGATAAAGAGTACTTTTTGCGCCTCAATCCCTAATATATGGACAACATCCTCAAAATGAGTCGGCTCCTTCTTACTTTCCCCCATGTGATAACTGTTGAAGACATAATCGAACCACATAAAGAATCCATAGCGGTCATTGAGTTCATCGAGCCAGTTGGTCTGGTCACTCAGTATGCCTACACGTATGCGGGCATCCCTAAGTTTCTTGACAATGTCAAGCATCCATCCTCTCAAAATAAATCGGGAAAGTATTTCATTTCTGAGGAGCACATCATCACCCCGGATGCCGTTGGTTTCCCTCAATATGTCCCAGTAAGTACTTTCAGACGATTTCCCTACGACATAACCACACGCATGAATTGCATTGTTAGCAGTCCTCACGAAGCTCTCCTCATCAAGATTGTTTAACCTCGCTATTGCCTGGAGTCCTTCCTTGAATCCTTCCTCGGCAAGGACTCCTCCAAAATCAAACAGTACTATACCAATGCCGCAATCTTCCCGAAAAGTATCTTCCATAATTTCCATTTCTCCACAGAAAGCCAATAAAATAAAAATACAATTAACTCCATAATGAATTAAAAAGAACCAGGCTCGTTATAATTGATTATTACAATATTTGAAATAAAATGTTAGAAGAAAGCAACCAAGGATCATTAAATTTGAACATCCCGTCCTTCTGTGCATGAACAGTCAAATTACATTCATTATCTACATCTGCGCTGCCGAGATATTTTCCATGGCGGGAACTATGTTCTTCCCCGCCCTTCTTCCAGGCTTTCGGGCCGAATGGGGTCTCAGTAACACTGAGGCCGGCTGGATCAACGGCATCTTTTACGGAGGATACGCGGCTTTTGTTCCCATCCTTGTGAGTCTCACCGACCGTATTGATCCCCGTCGCATCTATCTATATTCAGCAGCCTTCGGTGCAGCCTCCATGGCAGGATTTGGGTGGCTGGCCCAGGGCACATTGACGGCAATGATATTTCGCTTCTGCGCCGGCATCAGCCTCGCCGGAACGTACATGCCCGGTCTGAAAGCACTCAGTGATTACATTACCGGAAAAAGCCAGAGCAGAGCCATCGCCTTTTATACGTCATCGTATGGTATTGGAACGGCACTATCTGTATTTCTGACCGGATGGCTGGCAACCTGGATTAACTGGCGCTGGGCTGCTGTCATGCTGGCTCTTGGATGTTTAGGGTCTGTGTTGATTTTCGCCCTCACCGTCAAACCGGGAAAGACCGCTTTGCCATATAAAGAACCTGTGCTTTCAACCTTTAACTTTCAAAAGGTTCTCCGAAATCGCTCTGCCGTTGGTTATATGTTTGGGTACGCCGTTCATTGCTGGGAACTCTTCGGTTTTCGTACATGGCTGGTGGCTTTCCTGGCTTTTAGTTTGAGCTTCCAGCCGGGCCAGAGCTATCATCTCAGTCCTCAGAACCTGGCGACAATAGTTTTGTTGGCAGGTGTTCCTTCCAGTATTCTGGGCAATGAAACGGCACAACATTGGGGACGCAGGCATGTCATCACCATTTTTATGCTTGCTTCCGGTCTCATCGGCTGTGTCATTGGCTTCAGTGCCTCTCTGCCTTTTATAATCGTCGCGGCTCTCTGCCTCCTCTATGGGATTGCGGTAATGCTGGATAGTGGGGCACTGACGGCCGGGATAGTTGCAGCGGCAAACGACAGTGAACGCGGCAGAACCCTGGCACTCTACGCGTTTGTCGGATTCGGCATGGCATTTCTCGCACCGCTTGCCTTCGGTTATGTATTGGACCTCTCGGGCAGCGGCATATATGGATGGGGGTTTGCCTTCGCAATAATGGGATTGCTTTCCATGAGCGGGCCTGTATGGCTGCGCATATTTCGTGGCAACAACTGACTAAGTGTTTTTTTGCAGACGACATCAGATTTAAAAGGAGATTCACTCCATGAAGTCTTTTCGTGAGGAATTATGGTTTAATATCCCCAGCAGGAGGGCCTTTGTTAACATTACACCACAGGTAGAAAAGTGCCTAGAAAAGAGCGGGGTCAGAGAGGGCCTGGTCTTGGTAAACGCTATGCATATCACAAGCTCTGTGTTTATTAACGATGATGAATCGGGCCTGCACGAGGATTATGAAGAGTGGCTTGAGAAACTTGCTCCGCATGAGCCTGTTTCCCGGTATCGTCACAATCGTACCGGCGAAGATAACGGGGATGCCCACCTGAAACGGCAGATCATGGGGAGGGAAGTAGTTGTTGCCATTACCAACGGCAGGCTTGATTTTGGACCGTGGGAACAGATCTTCTATGGTGAATTTGACGGCAGAAGAAGGAAAAGAGTACTGGTAAAGATCATCGGGGAGTAATATATCCTTCGCTAAATTATCTTCCAATGTTGTCATTTCGAGCAAAGCGAGAAATCCATGTCCCGAATCGAAGAGAGGGATATTTAAGATCTCCCTTCAGTCGAGATGACATGAATGATTTTATTAGGATTTCAATTGTACTTGCATTCACGGAAGGTATAATTTAAATAACAACGCATCCAGACCGCATAATACTGAGGGGGGAAGTATGAGAAGTTTCAAGGGTATCCTGCTTATCTTGATTATTACAATCTGTTGTTTCGATTATTCAATACCGGCATCACTACCGGCTGCGGACACGATCAAACTCGGCGTCGCCGGTTCCCTCAGCGGGGATCTTGCTTCATATGGCATACCATCGGTGAGGGCGGCAGAGCTGGTAGTCAAGGACATTAATGAAAAGGGAGGCATCTTGGGCAGGAAGGTGGAACTTCTTGCGGAGGACGATGTCTGTAAACCGGAAGTTGCCACAAATACTGCGACAAAGCTTGTTTCAAAAGGAGTTCATGTAGTCCTAGGACATATCTGCAGCGGCGCCACCAAAGCGGCTCTCGGAATTTATAAAGAGGCCGGGGTCATCGTTATGTCCCCGTCCGCGACAAATACGGAACTGACGCAGAGCGGCAAGTATCCCAATTTTTTCCGGACCATCGGCTACGATAGAAATCAGTCGAGGTTGGCGGTAGATTTTGCCCTTAAAAATCTCAAATTAAAAAAAATCGCGGTCCTGCATGACAAGGGAGACTACGGAAAGGGATTTGCGGAAAATGTAAAGTCATACATCGATGATTCAAAACAGGCAACGGTTGTCCTGTTTGAGGGTATCACCTCCGGTGCTGTTGATTATTCCGCAGTTGTTCAAAAAATCAAGCAGTCCGGAGCTGAAGCGGTAATATATGGCGGGTATCATCCGGAAGCTGCTTCAATCGTATCGCAGATGCGTAAGAGGAACATGAAGACATTGCTTATCTCCGACGATGGGGTCAAGGATAACACCTTTATAAAAGTAGCAGGAAGATATGCCGAGGGAGTGTATGCGACAAGCCACAAAGACACATCAAAAAATCCCCTGGCTATTGCAGCCATAGAAGCGCATAAAAAGACCTATGGTACTGAACCCGGCGCCTTCTTCCTAAACGGTTATGCGGGGGCACAGGCGCTCCTGAATGCCATTAAAATGGCTGGCTCAACAGACTACGCAAAGGTAAGCAAGGCACTGCGCACCTACTACGTAAATACCCCCCTGGGAAAGATCAAATTTGATGACAAGGGAGATGCCGTTGGTGTGGGATTTTCCATGTACCAGGTCCGTAAAGGGGCTTACGTCGAAGTCAAATAGATTCCTCTGTCAGTTCATCAAATCTTGTGTTATGTCATACCGCAATTGATGCGGCATCCGGTCTTCGTTGTATAGTTTCCTGCTTCGCAGGGCCGGAGTCTGGACTCCCGCATTCGAGGCCGTGCCGCAATGCCAATTTGTCATAGCAGTAAACCAAAGCCCGGACAGATAGAGGGGAAAGCGAAGAAGCTTTTTACTGATGAGGCAAAGATTTCTCCATTTGGTCGAAATGACATCTTTCGGTTGAAATGACATGGACTATTTTTTTGAACTGTTCGTCGGTGGCCTGACGCGCGGCAGCATCTATGCCCTCATTGCCCTCGGCTACACTATGGTCTATGGCATCATAGAACTCATCAATTTTGCCCATGGTGAGATCTATATGATCGGCGCCTTTACAGCACTGATTATCGCGAGCATCCTTGCCATGTCAGGGATGAGCGGCCTTTCCGTCCTCATTCTGGCTTCAGTCGTTGCCATAATCTATTCCGCCGCCTACGGGTACACAGTAGAAAAAGTCGCCTATAAGCCCCTCCGCCAGGCTCCCCGGCTGTCACCACTCATCAGCGCCATCGGCATGTCCATCTTTCTCCAGAATTATGTCCTTTTAGCCCAGACCTCGGACTTCCTCCCTTTTCCGAACCTCCTGCCGGAGTTGGAATTCCTGAAACCATACGCCGGCTTGATCGGTTCCACGGAGCTTATTATTATTCTGACAACGGCAGTGATTATGATCCTCCTAACACTGCTGATCAAATTCACGCGCATGGGGAAGGCCATGCGGGCCACGGCACAGGACAGGGACATGGCCATGCTGGTCGGTGTCAACGTCAACAGTGTAATCTCCAACACCTTCATCATCGGCTCCGCCCTGGCAGCAGTCGGGGGGGTGCTGATCGCCTCCCATATTGGACGTATCAATTTCTATATCGGCTTCATTGCCGGGATCAAGGCCTTTACCGCCGCGGTCCTCGGGGGGATCGGCAGCATCCCCGGGGCGGTGCTGGGGTCATTGGTGCTGGGCTGCACGGAAAGCTTCGGCACGGGTTACATATCGAGCGATTATGAAGATGTCTTTGCTTTTGTCCTTCTTATACTTATTTTGATATTCAAACCCTCCGGACTATTAGGTCATTCAGCGGCGCAGAAAGTATAAGTAACATGTACGCTACAAAGTATACCGAAGAACTGAGACAATCCTTCATCATCTCCCTGTGGTTCATGTTCCTCACCTTTCCTGTCATGGTAATCCGGGTCAATACCATTGAAAATGTCGTTGAATGGCGCTGGATGAACATGATGTATGTCGGCTGCGGCAGTTTCGTCCTGTCGTTTTTCTGGCGTTATCTGTCGGGCAGAAAAATATCCGGGAGGAAGCGTATAACAGAAGCGCGCGAAGAAACAATACCTCTCACACGGCGCATTTTCGGCGATCGACGGATTGTCCTACCTGTCACAGGTATCCTTTCTGTTTTTGCGCTCATCTTTCCTTTTGTCTTTTCCATCTATCAAACAAATATCATGACCGCAGCCCTCATGTATGTCGTGCTTGGTCTGGGGCTTAATATCGTTGTCGGCCAGGCAGGACTTCTCAATCTGGGCTATGTCGCATTCTACGCGGCAGGCGCTTATACCTATGCGCTTCTGTATTACCATTTCGGCGTCGGTTTCTGGGTGGCACTGCCTCTGGGAGCGCTGGCGGCGACCTTCCTCGGAATTCTCCTGGCTTTGCCTGTGCTCCGCCTGCGGGGGGATTACCTGGCTATTGTCACCCTCGGTTTCGGGGAAATCACCCGGATAACCCTGGAAAACTGGAACGAGTTTTCTCTCGGCCCCAGCGGCATCTCTGGTATTCCCCGGCCCGGCTTTTTCGGCATGGAGATGAACATACAGGAAGCCACCATATACCTTTATTTCCTGATGATCGTCCTCTGCATCATCACTATTTTTGTCGTGAACCGTCTTCAGGATTCACGGATAGGAAGGGCTTTGATTGCCCTCCGTGAGGACGAGATCGCCTGCCAGGCCATGGGTATCGACAAGACCAGGGTAAAATTGACCGCCTTTGCCTTAGGTTCCACCTGGGCCGGCCTTGTTGGTGTTATCTTTGCCGCAAAAACCACATTCGTCAACCCGGCAAGTTTCACCTTTCTTGAATCCGCCATGATTCTTTCCATCGTTGTCCTGGGCGGTATGGGATCCATTACCGGCATCATCATCGGCGCCCTTATTCTGATCCTCCTGCCCGAATACCTCCGGGCCTTCAGCGACTACCGGATGCTCCTTTTCGGAATCATCATGGTGATTATGATGATTTTCCGCCCACAGGGAATTGTCAGCGGCATCCGCAGGACATACGAATTTCATCTGGAGGGCAGCGAAAGTAAAAAATAAACTATGGTTCCTTTACTTGAAGTAAAACAGCTAAGCATGAACTTCGGTGGTTTGAAGGCCCTGGACAGGGTCGACCTCGCTGTCCTGCCCGGAGAGATAACCGCCCTCATAGGTCCTAACGGTGCGGGAAAGACAACCTTCTTTAACTGCATCACCGGCGTCTACTCCCCAACGGAAGGCGATATCTTCATTACCCCGCCGAGCGGTACGCGCGAGCAGATCAATGGTCTCAATATGCACAAGGTGACGCAGCGAGGACTCGCCAGGACATTTCAGAATATCCGCCTCTTCCCCGATATGACGGTACTGGAGAATGTCATGATCGGCCGCCACTGCCGCACGAAGGCCGATATCCTCGGCGCCATTCTCAGGGACAGAGCAACGACGGGGGAAGAAAGGGCCATAGTCAGAAGAAGCTATGAAATCCTGGAACACATCGGCATTGCGGAGCATGTCAATCTGTTGGCTCGAAATCTCCCTTACGGGGCCCAGCGCCGCCTTGAGATAGCAAGGGCGCTCGCAACCGATCCTTTCCTGCTCCTCCTCGATGAGCCTGCTGCCGGCCTGAATCCTCAGGAAACAAAAGATCTGGAGGTGCTGATCGTCAGCATCCGCGACGAGGGTAAGATCTCTATCCTCCTTATTGAACACGATATGAGGATGGTCATGAGTCTTTCGGATCGCATACACGTCATGGACTACGGGGAGATGATCGCCAGGGGAACCCCGCAGGAAATCCGGGAGAATCCGGAAGTGATAAAGGCTTATCTGGGAGAAGACGTCGGTGCTTAAGCTTAAGAACGTACAGACTTCCTACGGCAACATCCAGGCATTGAAAGACCTATCCATAGAAGTCTCCCCGGGAGAAATCATCACACTCATCGGGGCGAACGGCGCCGGTAAAACCACCACGCTTATGTCCATCTCCGGCATCGTGCCTCCCCGGGCCGGTGAAATTCTGTTTCTTAATAAACCCATCCACAATCTGAGTCCTGATGAGATCGTCGCACTGGGAATTTCCTTGGTACCTGAAGGACGCAGGATTTTCCCTCGCCTCACCGTGATGGAAAATCTGGATATGGGTGCATTTCTCCGCAAGGATAAAGTGGATATAAAAAATGATATAAATCACATCTTCGAACTTTTTCCGATCCTCGCGGAAAGGCGCCACCAGCCCGGCGGAACCCTGAGTGGCGGGGAACAGCAGATGCTCGCTATCTCCCGGGCCCTCATGGCGAGGCCGCGGCTATTGCTTCTTGATGAACCGTCTTTAGGGCTTGGTCCTATTTTCGTAAAGCTGATTTTTGACATCATCAAGAAAATCAACACAGAAAGCGGCACCACCATTTTCCTCGTGGAACAGAACGCCTACATGGCCCTCAAGGTAGCCCACCGTGGTTATGTCATGGAAAACGGCCGCATCACCATGGAAGGGACAGCAGAAAGCCTCCTCCATAACGAGGACGTGAAGAAGGCATATCTGGGAATATAGCTTGTGGATATGAGATTTTTCCTGATTTCGGTCCGGGAATGACTCGCTGCGATCATATGTGAACAGCTATTTATAAGGGGTAAAATCCACACCCCGCAACCGCGCCCGCTCCTCAAACCAGGCGTCTTCAGTAAAGGGAGGCGGCTCTAATTTTTCCCGCTCTTTATGAACCAGTTGGATGGCCTCTGCCGGACAGGCGCTTGCGCAAAGGCCGCAACCGATGCATCTTTCTTGAATAACCCTGTACGTATCCTCTGTCTCTTCTATGGCGCTCACCTGACAGCGTTCATTCGCGCAGACTCCGCAGCCGATACATTCCTCCGGATTGATCTTCGCGTAGTAATGGGAATTGATTACCACTGAAGCAGGTATGCCGTAATTATTGATCGCATTCAGCACTCCACAACAGCATTTGCAGCAATTGCAGATATATATATGCCCGGCCTGGACATTGCCGGTAAGGTGCACTAGGCCATCTTCTTCTGCTTTGTTCAGCACTGCGTAAGCTTCATCCTTTGATATTGCGCGGCCCAGTGGGGCTTTATCAAAGACTCCAGGTATAGGCGCGATAGCCAGGCAAACTTCTACGGGCCTACCACAGGGTTTGCCGAGCAGTCCACGCTCCTTCTTGCAAATGCATTCATTCAAAAGAAAAGATTGACCATTTTCTATAATGGTGGAAACCTTCTCGTATGACAGTGCTTCCTGATGAGAAGGAATGGATTCTTCGATAGCGAGTGTCTGCATCAGTTGCGGTTTCTTCGAAAAGAACTGCTTGCTATAGGTCGGCCTGTACTTTTCATACAGCTCGGCAAACTCCTTATCAATATGGCCGAGCTGCAACTCATAGATCCCGAAAACCCAGGGCATCATCCTGAAGAAGCGTGTGCCCCCCATCTTGATCATGAAGATCTGCCCTGCTTTCACCATGGAGATCAATTTTTCCTCAAGACCTTCCATAGGAAGCCCCGTGCGTTTAGAGATTTCCTCAGCCGTTTCAAAGGTCAATCTCAGGCTGCAAAAAAGATCGGCTTGCTCCGGCGCAAAGATCATCTTCAGGAGATCGATTTCCACGCCGTTTTCAGTTGAAGGAAATCCATTGGGCAGGGTATCGAGCACTTTTGCTAATTTGTGATAGACTTCATCATTCATAAACTATCCTCCAGAGGCCTTTCAGATTCTTCCTGATCCCGGACAAATGAAGCTTTTCAAATTCGGAAGGGGCACCATTCCTCTTTCTATTCTATATTTTCCGGCTTAGCTAATCAAGTGTTTCGTTCCTTTCCTCTCCTGTTCCAAGGGAGTCATTTCTGTCGGTCTTCCACCTTGATCTCCATAACAATGTGTCCCCAACCGCCGCATTTCACGCCTACATCAAAACAGCCTGCTCTTTTGAATCGCATCTCATTGGGATCGACGCCCGCATAGAGCAGCTCATTGGATGTAAAAATAAGATTGGCCACGGCACTCAAGGCATAGATACAGATCCTCTTGGGAGACAGTTTGGTGATGAGGTTACCCGCTCCATCAAAATAGAACTTATCGCCGGTTTTATGCTGGCTGTTGCACCCGTGTGAGTCGACAACTTCCAGGACTATTGTTTTATCCATCAGCAGAGAGGCTTTTGATAGGACATCTATATTTCTCGGATTTTCCATGAAAACATTCATTTCCTCATCCGTATAATCAAAATGTTTCTGGATAAAATTCCGCATCGATTCGTCGATTTTCATCATTCTCCTCCTTTCTCTATTATTTCCTTCCTTCACTATGTCATCCTGAGCTCGTCGAAGGGTGATTTAAACGAAGCAGTATGTAAAAAACCTCTGGCCCCGAAAATTGTCTCAATCCAGATTAACGGTGGCCTTGCACTTGTTGCAGCGCTGAGCGCCGCGAAAGAGCTTGTTTCCGCATTGC
>Ga0326726_10004773_pt1 | contig 12349 bp, 10 predicted proteins | sample MHFenrmetagenome_2_FD_207603 | JGI IMG/M metagenome (GOLD analysis project Ga0326726, IMG submission 207603) | Lab enriched peat soil microbial communities from Michigan Hollow, Ithaca, NY, United States - MHF15MN | ecosystem: Environmental > Terrestrial > Soil > Wetlands > Peat | place: USA...
AGAGCTGGTACGGGTCCGTCGAGAAGGGGAAGTGGCCCTGGTGCTGCTGAACCGGCCTCAAAAGTTCAATGCCTTTGACTCGGAAATGGTGCAGCAATTCTCGACTTCCCTGATCACCCTGGCGGTGGAAGAGGGAGTGAAAGGATTGGTCGTTTCGGGGGAGGGGAAAGCCTTCTGCGCCGGGGGAGACCTGCAATGGGCTTCTCGGTTCCCTGCCGGCGCTCCCTCCGGCTTTCATCAATTGGCTGCCCGTTTCCATCAGGCGATTCTGGAAATCCGGCGTATGGGAAAGCCGGTGATCGCGGCCATTCGCGGAATCGCCGCCGGCGGGGGTTTCTCCCTGGCTCTGGCCTGCGACTTCCGGGTGATGGGAAGGTCGGCGGAATTGCGTCAGGCGTACACCTCGAACGGCCTCTGCATCGATGGAGGAGGGACGTTCACCCTTCCCCGGCTGGTCGGCTTGGCCCGGGCGTTGGAGATCGCGACCTTCGATCAGCCCATCTCTTCGGAGCGAGCCCTGGCTTGGGGCTTGGTCACCAAAGTAGTGGAAGATGAACGGGTTCTGGAGGAGGCGTTCCAGATGGCCCTCCAGCTGGCCAAAGGTTCTCTTCATTCTTTTGCCTGGTCCAAGCGGCTTCTAACCGACTCCTTCCAGAACTCCATCGAGGCCCAGCTGGAAAACGAACGCCATGGGCTTTACGCCTGTGCAGCCCATGAGGACGGGAAGGAGGGACTTCAGGCTTTCGGAGAGAAGCGGAAGCCTGTTTTTGGCCGCCGGAAAACGATTACATGAGCTGAACCGTTGACCGGGGGAATGAAGGTTCACTTCGCGAGGGAGAAGGAAACGTGGGTTCTAGAACAGAATCTTTTCAAGAAAAATGGGTCTCCTCCATCCTGGACAAGATTCCCATGGCCGTGACAATCTTCGACTTGCGGGGAATTATGCTCTATTACAACGAATTCGCCCCCAGCCTGATCAACCGCAAGCCCGAGCTCCTCGGAAAGGACATCCGCCTCTGCCATCAGAAACCCGAAAGCAATGCCCGCATCGATTGGATGATCGAGGAATTTCGGAAGGGCAGACGGGATCCGATATCTTACGAGGCCAAACCTTATGGGAAAACTCTCTTGGTTACCGTATCCCCCTTGGAAGTCGACGGACACCTCCTCGGCTGCATCCACACGGCGATTCCCAAGCATTGACCCGCAACCGGCGATTTGAGACTTGTGCCCGTTCTGCATCTTTCTCTCCTGTTCAATCCCCTCCCACGAGGGGATTCCTTCGCTCTCGCCCTTCCCGAGGATGAGTCCGATCCTTGCATTCTGCAAATTGATCTGGTAGCTTCAAAAAAAGCGATCAGCTCTCAGCGCTCAGATTTCAGTCCACAGGGAGGTATTCGCTGACGGCTGATAGCTGACCGCTCTCGTTGGAAGTCTTTTCAACCATGTTTGCTAAACCAGACCTCGTCCTCCTTCACGCTCCTTCGGTCTACGATTTTCGGAAGCTGCCGATTCTCTTCGGGCCCATCAGCGACTTGGTTCCTTCTACTCCCATCTTTGAGATGTACCCAGTGGGATTTTCTTCCATCTCCGAGCACCTGGAGAGGAACGGGATCCGGGTGCGGATCATCAACCTGGCTTACCTCATGTTGCAGGATAAAGAATTTGATGCGGAGAGGGGGATTGCCAAACTCCGGCCCCAAATGTTTGGCATCGATCTACACTGGCTTCCCCATGCCCACGGTTCGTTGGAAGTGGCGGGCCTCTGCAAGAAACACCACCCCGACATTCCGGTCGTATTCGGCGGATATTCGGCTTCCTATTTCCATGAAGAACTGATCCGGTATCCCCAGGTCGATTTCGTGATTCGGGGCGATTCGGCGGAAGAACCCCTCCGACAGCTGATGCTCGCTCTGAGAGAGGAAAAAACCCTGGAGAGCATCCCCAACCTGACCTGGAAAGATGAAAAAAAGAAAATTCATATCAATCCTCTCAGTCATGTCCTTTCCGATCTGGATGAATATTCCAACAACTATCCTAATCTATTTCGCTCCGTGGTCAGGTACCTGGACCTGAAATCCATGATCCCCATCCATGACTGGTGGGAATATCCCATTACCGCCGTCATGACCGTCCGGGGGTGCACCCACAACTGCGTTTTCTGCGGAGGGTCGAATTTCGGGCTGAGCCACTTTTACTGCCGGGACAAGTGCGCCTACCGCAGCCCGGAAAGAGTGGCCGACGACATTCTGGCTATCTCCAGGTATACGAACGCCCCCATATTTGTGGTCGGGGACCTGAGGCAGGGGGGGGAGGAATACGCCCGGCGGCTTTTATCGCGTATCAAACCGGTCCGGCCGAAGAATCAAGTCGTCCTAGAATTATTTACTCCCGCGCCGGAATCCTATTTTCAGATGGTGGCGGAGGCCTTTCCCAACTTCAATTTTGAAACCTCTCCCGAATCGCATGAGGAGAAGGTCCGGAAAGCAACCGGAAAATATTATTCCAATGAGGCCATGGAAAAGGCGATTCGTTATGCCCTGGATCAGGGCTGTTCGAAGTTCGATGTTTTTTTCATGATCGGCCTTCCCCAGCAGACTCCGGCATCAGTCCTGGAGACCCTGGACTACTGCGAGCACCTGCTGAAAACCTTCGACCGGCGCCTCAACCCCTTCATTTCTCCCTTGGCCCCATTTCTCGATCCCGGATGCATCGCCTTTGAAAAGGCCGACGAGGTGGGATACCGGGTTTTCTGCAAAACCCTGGAGGATTACCGGAAGGCCCTCCTGGCCCCGAGCTGGAAATATACCCTCAGCTATGACACGAGGTGGATGACCCGGGAGGACATCGTCCGGAGTTCCTACGAGGCCGGGCTCCGCCTGAACCGGCTGAAGGAAAAATACGGCCTTCTGGATACGGCTACAGCCGACCGGACAGAGAAGCGAATCCTCCTGGCGAGGGAGATGATCGGCAAGGTGGACGAGATCATTCTCCAGACGGAACCCGAGCGAACCCGGAAGCTTCTGGCCTTGAAGGAGACTTTCGATCGGGCGAGCATGTCCACGGTTTGCGACAAGGAAGAGATCAAGTGGCCGGTCTTCCGGTGGCGGCTAAATTTTCCCAATATCCTCCGGGCGATCTTTCAGCGCCGCCCTGCTTAAGGGGTGAGTAGGGGGGGTTCAAACCCTCCCTTACGGCCGATGATAAGGCAATCTCATCCGTAGGGGCAATTCATGTCGGAGACTCGACTCTACGAGAATTGCCCCTACACAGAAGAAATGAACCAAGACAAGAACGATTCATCCACGGACGATCCAGAACCCCTGGAACTGCCCATCGACGGGGTCCTGGACCTGCATACCTTCCAGCCCAAAGAGGTGAAAGACCTCCTGCCCGACTACATCGCCGCCTGCCGGGGAAAAGGGATCCTGCAGATTCGGGTGATTCACGGAAAGGGAAGGGGCGCCTTACGCCGAACGGTGCATTCCATCCTGAGCCGCTTGCCGGAGGTGATTTCCTTCCATTTGGCCGGAGAGGAGGCCGGGAGCTGGGGCGCCACCCTGGTCGAGCTCAGGCATTTGGAGTAAACTGGGATGTGACCAGAAAATGGGCTTTTCCACCGCTTCAACTTTTCCCACCCATTCTTTCCACTGAGCATACCGAGGAAAGAAATAGGCGAACAAAGCTATGGAAAGCAGCATGAAAGGATAGAAGCTGAGCGGACTGCCGGTCAGAAAAAAGAGGGTCAACCCGGAGATGGCCACCGTTTCGCAGAGCAGGTTTGTTGCCAGGGAACAGAACAAGAGCCGTTTAGGGTAGTTGTTAAATGATTTTCCTGCCCCGCCATAGAGAATTTGACGGCGCACGAACCAGATCAGAAAAAGAGTCAGGGTGGTGAAACTCAGCAGGAAATACTTGATGGGCATGACTTCGGGAGAGGAGGAATCCTTTGTAAGAAAATGGACCTCCAATTTAAGAAGCTCAACCAAAAATAAATAGATGAAAATGCCGCCCACCATAGCAACCCAGAGGAAAACAGATTTGCGGTAGCTGCTTTTCAATTCCTCCACGGCACACCCTCTCACACCATTGGTTTCCCGGGCTTTTACTTTTCTTATCGGATATTCATGGGGTTATCTTAAGATACATCTCTTCCAGGGGCCGAATCATCCATCCCTGTCCGTTTCCAATATCATTCACCTAACTTTTTCCTTGACTTTCCCCTGTTGTTTTTGCTAAACATATTCCTACCTTTCAAAAATTTTCCCCCAAAAAATCCTGGCTGTAGAAGGGCACCGATATATGCTCTTTAGGTTTGGCAGAAACCAAAATGAAAAAAGGGGAGCCCCATGTCCATCAAGATTAAAAAGCGGTTAGGATATACTTTTCATTTCTGGAATTTTGGCCAGGTGTAGAGTGGCACGCAACCTTCACTTTTAATAGTCAGAAGGGCCCACGATATATGCAATACCCTCATGGTTCGGTGTTAACAATTTGACAATCTAAGGGGTACCAAAATCCGCTTGACAGAATTTTCAGTCCTGCTAACATTTGGAAACAGAATTTCCTTCATTTCCCAAAATATCCCAACCTAACCTCTAACCTTCTGAGGGAATTATGAGAAGGTGGAGTTACCAGAAGGTGATAATGTGAAACCTCTAAGAGGGCCGTAACGCCCTTTTGGAGGTATTCAAGGTATCCCCCTATAATTCTGTATGTGAATTCCAGCTGATCTCCATCTGACTTGAAGCCCGTATTCGGCCAAACGAAGACGGCCAATGCTCAATTTTCTCCTTACCCAATGATCTTTAACCCCAAATCATGGAGTTTCTAATAAAAATGGGTTTCCGGATGATGCCAATTCTAAAGAAACTTATTTGCATGCTTTCTATCGTCGTATAGCTCGACGAAGGGGTCATAAGAATGCGTCTTTGTCTATAGCCCATGCGATTCTGGTGATGGCTTATCATATTTTGAAGGATAAAGTTTTCTATCAGGAATTGGGTGCTGACTATTTTGACCAACTAAATCTCAAATATTTTAAAAACCACTTTATCGGGCGATTGGAAGGATTGGGGTATAAAGTCACCCTTGAACCTACCCAGATTGCAACTTGATTGCCAGGTAGTTATTTTTTGAGTAAATTAAGCCTGTTAACTCTGTACAAGTATGGGAGGTTATAATAAAGAAACACTATTCTTTGCCAAACATGGTTATAGGCTCCAGGGATTCTTCATCAGGTGATAGTCCGGGAGATTGGAAGGTCTCCAATATTCAAAAAGGATTAAGTGGGAAGAGGGTTTGCTTCGGGACTGTGGGGGGAGTCCAGAAAATTAGGGCGCAGATTCTGAGGTGAGTTTTCATTATCAACGGGGCTTCCATCCTTATAGGGAATATTCAGATCCTGAAAGGTTTGGAAGCAGGAAAGCGGATTTTCCGCAAGACATCAAAAGGAGGTTAAAATGATAGGAAGATTCACTGTTGCGTTTTTTTGTGTTTTGTGTCTCATTCTCGGAGGGGTTGGGCTTGCTGGGGCCGTGAAAGTGGGCGTCGTCCTGCCTCTAACGGGGGCCGAGGCCAAGTTCGGAGAAATCGAGAAGCGCTCTTTCGATATGGCCCTTGAAGAAATCAATGCCAAAGGCGGTATCAAGGGGGAGCCATTGGAATTGATTGTCGAGGATGATACGGGACGGCCGGATGTGGGGCGCTCCGTCGTGGAAAAGCTTATTACCAAGGACAAGGTCGTCATGGTCGGCGGGGGGTACAGCAGCTCTGTTACTTATGCCGTGGCCGGTGTTTGCCAGCAGAACAAGATGCCCTTTCTCGTAAATACGGGTGCCGCAGATAACATCACTTCTTCGGGATGGGACTACATCTTCCGGCTAAACCCGCCCGTCAGTGAGTACGCCGGGGCCATTGAATCGATGCTTACGGAGGTCATAAAGCCGAAAACGGTCGCCATCCTGCATGAGAATACGCTCTTCGGGACCTCCGGTGCGAAATCCTTCGACGAGACCTGCAAAAAACTGGGATACAAGGTCCTCCTGAAAGAGGGCTACGAGTCGGGCGGCATCGATTTCAAACCGATTCTCGTCAAGGTCAGGCAGCTCAATCCCGACATCCTCTATATGGTATCCTACGTCATGGATGCCTCCCTGCTCATGAAACAGGCCAAGGAGCTGAAGCTGACACCGAAGATGTTCATCGGGGGGGCTGCCGGGTTTACCCTGCCCGAATTCGCCAAGAATGCCGAGATCGCTTCGGATAAGGTCGTTTCGGCCACCCTCTGGCATCAAATTCTTCGCTATCCCGAGGCCATGCCGTATTTCAACAAGTACGTCAAGAAATACAAACAAGATACCGAGTATCACGGTGCCGAAGCCTATGCAGCGGCCTATGTAATTGCCGATGTCTTGAAGCGGGCCAAATCCTACAGCAGCGCCCATATCAAGGAAGCCCTGGCCGCGACGGACATGATGACCGCTTTCGGACCGGTGAAATTCATCTCCTACGGTAAGATGAAGAACCAGAACAAACTTTCTACCTATGTCGTCCAGTGGATCGACGGGAGATTGGAGCTCGTGTGGCCCGCGGATCTCGCCACCAAGAAGCTCGTATATCCCATTGATTGGCTGAAAACCTGGAAATATTAATTATCCCTTAGGTAAACCCCCGGCTCTGCCGGAGCTCATGATTCGCGCAGTAGCCGGGGAAGGGCCTATGGGCTTTTCACCGGCCTTTCCAGCATCTCCGACCATGCGCACAAACAAAAGCCATTTTGAAAGGAGCATAAGATGGAAGTCTTGCTCCAAACGATCGTCGCGGGGATCCTCATCGGCGGCATCTATAGCCTGATCGGCATCGGAATGACGCTGATCATGGGCGTCATGGGGATCATCAACTTGGCCCACGGCCAGTTGATGATGGTGGCCATGTACATCACTTTTGTCCTCAGCGAATTCGCCCATCTCGATCCCTACGTATCTCTCTTCATCGCCATGCCGGCCCTATTCCTTCTGGGGGTGTTGCTTCAGAAATTCCTCCTGAACCCGCTCATGAAGATAGAATCGATCCTACCGGAAAACCAGGTTCTCATGACCGTAGGCATCGGTATGGTACTTACGGAAATTGCGCGCTTCGCCTTTTCCTCGGACTACAAGACCGTCCAGACTTCCTACAGTTCAACAGTCTTCTTCGTCCGCACTATCTCTTTCAACATGCCCATGTGTATCGCCTTTGGCATCGCCGTCGCCTTTACCGTGGCTCTCTTCTGGTTCCTCCTCAAGACGGACATTGGCCGCTCCATCCGGGCCACCGCTCAGGACAAGGATGCGGCAACCATTATGGGGGTGAACAGCGGCAGGATCACCATCATCACCTTTGGGCTTGGTTCGGCGCTGGTCGCCGCTGCGGGTAGTTTGCTGATGCCCATTTTCTACCTTTTCCCTGATATCGGCGGCCCCTTTACGCTGAAGGCCTTCGTCATAACCATCCTGGGAGGCCTGGGAAGTACTGTCGGAGCCATCATGGGGGGACTCGTCTTGGGGATTGCGGAATCATTGGGGGCGACATACATCGGAATGGGTTATAAGGAGATGGTGGGCTTCGTCATTTTTATTCTCGTTCTTATGTTTTTGCCCAAGGGCTTGAAAAGCCTGACGAAGGTGTAGAGAACCATGAAAAAAAACATACTGTATGCATTGGCAGGCATCATCTTTCTCGGGTTTCCCCTCGTGGTCCGTTCCGATTACTATCAGCACCTGCTGATTCTGGCCCTGTTGTGGGTCATCATCGGCTCTGCGTGGAATCTCCTGGCGGGATACACGGGACAGGTATCTTTCGGCCATGCCATGTTCTTCGGAATCGGCGCTTATACCGCGGGCATCCTGGCGGTGAAGTTTCAGGTATCCGCCTGGTGGGGCATGCTGTTCGGGGGTTTCCTGGCTATGCTAATCGGGCTCTTTGTGGGATGGGTCTGTTTCCGCCTGCGAGGCCCTTACTTTGCCCTGGCCACCCTTGCCGGGGGCGAGATCTTCCGTCTCATCGCGACTAATTGGGAAAGCCTCACGGAAGGGATGGTTGGAATCCTCATCATCCAGAGCTTCAGAAGCAAGCTCCCCTACTACTACATCGTCCTCGCCCTGGCCTTCCTCTGCGTTTATGTGATACACGTCGTCATGAAATCCAAATGGGGATACTATTTCGTCTCCATCAGGGAGGACCAGGATGCCGCGGAATCCATGGGCATTAATACAGCTCTGTATAAAAACATCTCGCTGCTTATCAGTTCCTTTTTCACGGGCATGGCCGGGGCCTTTTACATGAACTATATGGCCTTTATCGATCCCCATGTGGTGTTTTCACTTCACTACATATCCATTATGGCTATCTTGGTCGGTATCGTGGGCGGCGTGGCGACCATTACGGGACCCGCCGTCGGGGCCTTTATCATGGTGGGGCTCCAGGAAACCTTCCGGAGCGCCTTCTTCGGTCTGGCCCCCCGATGGACGAGCCAGGCCCATGCCCTGGTGTTCGGGCTGCTCGTGATTTTTGTGATCCTGTTTTTGTCGAACGGCATCGTCGGGGATTGGCCGAAAATCAAGCGAAATATCTTGCGGATAGGGTTATCGCGCTGAGCATAGGCAGGAGAGAGAAATATGGCGATTTTAGAGGTGAAAAATCTGACGAAAGATTTCGGGGGACTGCGGGCCGTCGACAACGTGACTTTCCGGGTGGAGCAAGGGGAGATCTTCGGTCTCATCGGCCCGAACGGCTCGGGGAAAACGACGATTTTCAACTGTATCAACAATTATTACCCCATCACCTCCGGGAACGTTATCTTCAAGGGAAAGGATATAACCGGCTGGAAGACGCACAAGGTCTGCCACTTAGGCATCGGACGGACGTTCCAGGTGGTGAAACCCCTCTCCCGGATGACGGTGCTCGATAATGTCACTGCATCGGCTTTTTGCCGTTTCGGCACGATACGCGAGGCGCAATCCGAGGCAATGAAGGTACTCGATTTCTGCACCCTTCTCGACCAGAAGGACAAGCTTGCTAAGAGCCTCCCGGTTGGGGGGAGAAAGAGGCTCGAAATCGCCCGGGCTCTGGCTACCAAGCCGGAGCTTATCCTTCTCGACGAGACGGCAGCGGGCCTCAACCCTTCGGAGCTCACCGGGGCTATCGATCTCATCAAAAGAATAAGGGATAGAGGCATCACCGTACTCATCGTCGAGCACATCATGAAGGTTATCATGACCATATCAGACCGAATCCACGCCATCAACTTCGGCCAGACCATTGCAGAAGGTACCCCTCCCGAGGTGGCCAACAATCCTGGGGTAATCAAGGCCTATTTAGGAGAAGCCTATGCTCAAGGTGAACGGTATTGATGTATTTTACGGGGACCTGCAGGTACTTTGGAATGTGTCCTTTGAAGTGAAGGACAAGGAGATCGTCGTTCTTGTGGGCGCCAACGGGGCGGGAAAGACCACCACGATCAGGACCATATCAGCCCTGCTCACTCTGCGGAAGGGGGATATTGAGTTTAACGGTAAGCGGATCGACCACGTCCCCGCCAATAGGATTATCGAACACGGCATCGTCCATGTTCCCGAAGCAAGGAGACTCTTCCCGGAAATGACGGTAGAGGAAAACCTGATTATGGGATCCCTTTACGGGAAGGCCAAGATTCAACGATTCGAGACCATGGCAAAGGTGTATTCCCTTTTTCCCCGTCTTCAGGAGCGCAGGAAGCAGACAGCGGGAACTCTCTCGGGTGGCGAACAGCAAATGCTAGCTGTCGGCCGGGGTTTAATGTCCATTCCCCTGCTCATGATGCTCGATGAACCTTCCTTGGGCCTGGCACCTCTCCTCGTCCAGGAGGTCTTCAACTTGGTGAAGCAGATCAACGGACAAGGAGTCACGGTTCTTTTAGTCGAGCAGAACGTGCGATTGACCTTAGCCATGTGCGACCGAGCCTACGTCCTGGAAAACGGCCGCATCGTTCTTGAAGGGACCGGTAAGAACCTCCTCGAAAACGAACAAGTCAAAAAAGCCTTCCTTGGCATTTAATGCACTCTCCAGCAACCGATAACTGGGATCAGAATTGATGCATATAGAACTTCGGGTAATTTTGTGTAACAAAAAACAGGGTGAAATGTCGCAGGAAAAATCTTGATGGGAAGAAAAGAGACATCCCGTTTTCAATAAGCGGCGTAGCGGAGTTCTGCTGAGACTGTCGAAAAAGGTATAGGACTTCGTTTTTAGTCCATCCTCAAGAGTTTCTTCTTCTGTCTGCTAAATCTTTCTTTTCGACCTTATCGTTCCTCAAAATATTTTCATTCTGAAAGCTGATTTTATTTCAAGAAAGAAGGAATCCATATTCAACCCACCCTTTTCTAAATTTATCTTCCTTTCGCAAACAGACCGTCGTACGGTCGCACTTCCCCCTTGACTTTTTTATGCGCTTTTTGCTGAGGGGAAAAAGCACGTAAGAAGAGTCTCCCTGCCTGCTATACCATGGGATGAAATCCATACCCTTCTCGGAAGCGGGTCAACGATTTATTTAAGGGAGAAACTTGTTGACATTATGAGGCTGTCCCTTGTATCTTTAATGCACTTAAAAAAGAAAGTGATTATCTCGTCCGTTAATTGGGCCGCCCATGGGGCGGCTATTTATATTTAACCATGCAGCAATCTATCGGGAATGACCAAACCCCATGCCCCTGACCGCTATTCGCATTCCTGTCCGTCGACAGGAAGGGGTGTGATGTGGTATCTTTCTAAAAACATTGACGAATCGATCATCATGAACGCCATGCGTCGCGGTTGGTGGAAAATGGGTGGCAGGATTTTCCGGCATTGCCGACTCAAGTCCGGCGCTCGGCTGATCCGGTGTCGCCGGTAGCAGGGGCTCAGCACGGTATCCCCGTCCCTGGCGAGAACGATTACGGCTCCGCGATGGGATTATGGGTGGAACCTCGTTCCACTAAATTACACTAGAAGGAGGGAAGGGATGTTCAAGGCAAGAGTAGGTTACAGCTTTGCGGTATTGGCAGCGGCAATTGCCGCCGTCTTCGCTTTTTCGGCGATCGACCCGGCTTACGCAGCGGAGCGCAAGTCGATCCGCTTGGGCACGTCCCAAGTGGGTACTTACGGCTACAAGGTATCCGCCCAGTTGGCCGTAGTGTTAGAGAAGGGGCTCGGCGGCGAATACACCGTCACGGTCAATCCGTATCCGTCGCCTACCGTTGCCATGAAGGCATTGATGAATGGGGAAGCGGAGATCAGCTACACGGCCGACGTGGGGATGACCCAATTCGTTAACAACGAGGGCGCCTTCAAAGGATTCGTTCCTACCAAGCCGAAGATTGTGCATACCTGGTATGCGTACCCGATGGAGTCGTTTATGGCCGTGGTTGCCTCGAAGGGCCATCTGTACAAGTCATTGGCCGACTTCAGCGGCAAGCCGGTATTCTTCACCCCCGCCGGGTTCATGAACTGGCTGAATTTCGAGCGCATCTTCAAGGCGCTCGGCTACCAGTTCAAACACGTCCAGATCGGCGTTGCGAGCCAGGCTGACGCGCTGCAGGCCGGTACCATCATCGGCGCGGTCGCCTATACGACCGGAGGCCTTTCGCTCCCGTCTTACTGGCGTGAAACAGAGCTGCGCATTGACCTCAAGATCATCAATCCGAGTCCGGATGAGGTCAAGAAGCTGACGGCGGCGAACCTCGCTCCCATGGAGATCGATCCTAAGAAGGTATTCAGCAAAGACGTGGGCGTCAAAACGATCCTGGGCGTGCCGCTCCTGTTCGGCTACAACGTGCGTGCGGATATGCCCGAGGACCTGGTCTACAAAATGGTGACTACGTTCTACAATCAGCGGGAAGAGCTCGTGAAGGGAGATCCGGGCTTCGGCCCCCTGGCACGCGACTTCGTGGGCATGCAGGCAAGGGGCATCAATGCCAATCCAACGGCTCCGGTGCATCCGGGGCTGGCGAAGTTCCTGAAAGAGAAGAAGGCCTGGAACGATAAGTGGATCATCTCCGGCAGCAAATAATCTCTCCAATAAACCGCACCTCGGATGCATTCTCCACCCCCTCCCCTTCCCTCCCCCCGAGGGGCGAGGGAAGGGGAGGGGGTGATCTCCGGCGAAGTTTAGGTTAAAAGAGCGTCGTCATCTGTTGGACAGATGCTACGGTCGAAAAGGGGACCGACGCTTTGGGCAGAAAAGGGGAAAACCATGCGGATTGACGGAATCAAGCGCCAGGCCAACCTCAAAAACCTGATCTTCGGCTTATCGATCTTTTTTTTCGTCTGGCTGTGTTGGTACTTTTACACCGGC
>Ga0326726_10004774_pt1 | contig 12348 bp, 14 predicted proteins | sample MHFenrmetagenome_2_FD_207603 | JGI IMG/M metagenome (GOLD analysis project Ga0326726, IMG submission 207603) | Lab enriched peat soil microbial communities from Michigan Hollow, Ithaca, NY, United States - MHF15MN | ecosystem: Environmental > Terrestrial > Soil > Wetlands > Peat | place: USA...
GGCTACTCCGCCCGCAACGCCGCGAGCGGGTCGACGCGCGTGGCGCGCAGCGCGGGCAAATAGCTCGCGAGCAAAGCGACGACCGCGAGCACGAACGATACGACGGCGAAGGTCGCCGGGTCGTTGGCGCTCACGCCGAACAGGAACGCAGACAAGAAGCGGGTGAGCGCGAACGCGCCGATGAGCCCGAGGAGCACGCCGGCGGCAAGTAGCCGCAGCGCGCCGCCGAGCACGAGGCGCAGCACACCGCGCGCTTGAGCGCCGAGCGCGATCCGGATTCCCAGCTCGCGAGTCCGCTGCGCGACGGAATACGAGATCACGCCGAAGATTCCGACCGCTGCGAGCAACAGCGACACACCGCCGAACGACGTGAGCACGAGCGTCATGAACCGTGGCCGCGACTGCGACGCCGCAACGACGTCGTCAAGCGTGCGGATCTCCGCGAGCGGCAGCGTGGGATCCACGTCGCGCAGCGCGGCCCGCGCCGCGCCGGCGACGGCGTCCGGCGCACCCGCGGAGCGCACGGCGAGATACGGTGCGCGGAGCAACCCGGTGTCCAGCGGCAGCTGCGCGTACGGCAGGTACAGCGCCGTCCCGGTCGGTTTATCTACGCCGACGTTCTTCACGTCGGCGATCACGCCGACGACCGTGCTCGGCTCGTTTCCATTGGGCGATAGGTTGGAATCGAGCTCGAAATCGAGAACGCTCCAGCTCGGCACGATGTGCCGCCCGAGCGCGCTCGAGTTGCCCCAGACCGCGCGCGCGAGCGTCTCGTTGACGATCACCGTCTTCGCGCCCCGCGCGTCGTCGCGCTCGTCGAACAGCCGGCCGGCGAGGAGCTGTATCTTCAACGTGTCGAAGTAGCCGGGGCTAACGGCTTGATAGTGATCAACCATCGCGAGCACTTGGCCGTCCGGGAGCCGGGCGGCGAGGATCGGCCCGCCTTCGACGGGCACGAAGCCTTCGATCATGGTTCCCCAGCCGAAGTCGGGCGCGAGAGGAGGCAGCGCGGAGGTCATCGCAACGCGCTCCACGCCGGGAATCGCCGCCTCGCGCTCGAGGAGCCGGGTCCAGAACGTTCGCGCGGCTTCGCCGTCGTAAGTCGACTGCCGCAACCAAATCGCCATCGTCGTGACCGCTCGCGTATCGAATCCCGCGTCGACGCGCGCGAGGTTCCAGAATGTCCGCAGCATGAGTCCCGTGCCCGCGAGCAGGATCAACGCGAGCGCGAGCTGACCGACGATCAGCGCATTGCGCAGGCGCTGACGATTCGCGCCGGCCGTCGTCGCGGCCGCCGCCGTGCGGATCACGTCGTGCAAGTTGCGCTTCGCGACGTGCGCGAGCGGCGCGAGCCCGAACAGCAGGCCCGTTGCGAAGGCGGTCGCTACCGCGAACAGCAGCACTCGGCCGTCGACGCCGGCGTCGGCCGCGAGTGGAATCGCGACAACACCCGTGGCGGCGATCGTGGCCAACGCGGCGTTCGCGAGCAGCACTCCGAGCCCCGTACCGAGCAGCGATAAAAGCACGCCCTCGGTCGCGAACGCGCGCGCGAGACGCGGGAGATCCGCGCCGAGCGCGCTCCGGACTCCGATCTCGCGTTGCCGCGCTTCGGCGCGAGTGAGCAACAAGTTCGCGACGTTCACGCACGCGATCAGCAACAGGAAGGAGACGGCGCCAAACAGCATCCGGAGCGCAGGCTGCACCTCGCGCACGACCTCGTCGCGCAATCCGTACGCGACAGCTCTGTGCTCGTGCGGATCGAGATGATGCAAGGTGCCCGCCGACTCGGCCGCGCGCGCGACGAGCGTGTCGAGCTCCGCCTGCGCCTGCGGCAACGACACGCCCGGCTTCAGCCGACCCAACATCCAGACGCTGTGATCGAAGACCGGCAACGCGGGATCGATCCGGATCGGCGCCCAAACGTCGACGGTGAATGACTCGGCGATCGGGAACGCGAACCGCTCCGGCATCACGCCGACGATCGAATGCCGCGCGCCGTTCAGCATGAGGTCGCGGCCGACGATCGCGGGATCGCCGCCGAACGCGTTCTGCCAGAGCCGATACGAGATCAGCGCAACGAGCGGCCCGCCGAGCTCGTCGTCTTGCGGCACGAAGAGCCGGCCGAGTACCGGCTGGACGCCGAGTGTCTCGATGAGGCCGCCGGTTACGGCCGCGGCGTTGACCCGCACCGGTTCCGACGCCAGCACGTTCGCCGCGCTCGCGCTCCACGCGTCGAGCGACGCCCACGAATGCGAGTCCCGGCGCAGCGCGCGGAACTCGTTTGTCGCGGCCCTGAAGCGCGGCTGTACGCCGTCCGGCGTCTGTATCTCCGTGTAGATCCGCGCGAGCCCCGCGGACTCGGCGTACGGAAGCGGCCGCAGCAGCACGGCGTTCACGAGGCTGAACATCGCGGTCGTCGCGCCGATCCCAATCGCGAGCATCAACGTCGCGAGCAGCGTGAAGCCCGGCGTTTTGAGGAGCGAGCGAGTCGCGAACTTCAGGTCGGAAAACATGGTGTTACCCCGCGAGACGTGGTGTCCCGCGGGCACTGAAGCACGAGATGTGCGATCGGACCTCTCCGCTCGCCAGGCTGGCGAAGCGACGAATGCCGCGCTCAGAACGGCCGACCGGCTCGCGCGCTCGAGGCCCGCAATCTCGGGTCTGGGACGGGTCGCCCCGGCGCGCGTCGTTTCCGGGACGGATCCCTTTGCGCAGGGCCGCTTTTCGGTCGCCTACGCTATAATCGCGCGGCGTTTCGGGAGGGCCACGGCTTTGCGTCAAGCGGACTCGCAGTTTTTCGACAGCTTCATGCTCGTGATCGGCATCCTCATAGGTGCCGCGGTCGGGCTATTCTTCCTCGTCCGCGCGATCGCGATCGACACTCAGGGCCAGTACCTGAAGAACGATCCCGAAGTGCTCGCCGAAATCACGAAGCGCCTCGAGCCCGTCGGCCACGTGATGAAGCTAGGCGACGCGGAGCTCGCCGCCGCCGCCGCCGCCGCGGTCACTCCGAAGCCCGTCGCGACCGTGATGACCGGCCCACAGGTCTACAACGCGACTTGCATCATCTGCCACGCTCCTCCGGGCAACGCGGGCGCGCCTCCGCTCGGCGACGTCGACGCGTGGGCGCCGCGAATCTCCAAGGGCATCGACACGCTGCATCAGCACGCGCTCGAAGGCTTCAAGGGCGACAAAGGCTTCATGCCGCCGAAGGGCGGCCGCGTCGATCTATCCGACGCCGAGATCACATCGGCGGTCGACTACATCGTGAGCCAGACGAAGAAGTAGCTGCGCTCGACGGTCACTCCGCGACGACCGCGTCGCGCGCATCGCGCGTCGCGACCCAATCGAACGTGACGGCCAACGACAGCACGGGCCGGCTCATCGACAGCTCCCGACGGCCAGACGCACCGGTCGCGAACGCCGCGCTGCTAACGTCGCTTCCGTCTGCCGGCCTTGGTCTTCTTTTTCTTCGCGGCAGTCTTCTTCTTTTTCGCTGCCTTGCGCGCGACACGCGGCGCTTCGAGCTTCACCACGACGTCGCCCGAGACCGGGTCGGTGACGCCGAGCCCGCCGCCCAGATCCTCGAGCAGCTCACGCAGCTTGTCGAGCATACCGATCATCTCGGGCCGTGCCGCGGCGAGAGCGTCGAAGCTTCGCCACTCGGCGACGATGCAGAACGTCCGATCGCCGGTCTTGATGACTCGACCACCCAAGAATCCCTTGAAGTTCGGCCCCGTGCCGCGATGCGCGTCGATGAACTTTTGCTCGCACCCCGGCTTCACGCGAAACCGGACCACGTTCATCGCTGTCATTGGTTTCCCCTTGTTGTTGTCGATGCGGTGCTTTGAAAAAAATGGCGCGCCCGGCGGGATTCGAACCCACGACCCTTGGCTTCGGAGGCCAATACTCTATCCACTGAGCTACGGGCGCGACGCAGCTGAAGTATACGCGACGCTCCGGGTCTCGCTCGCGCGCCTACTTCTTCTCCGGCAGCGCGAACACATAGATCGCGTTGCCGGTCGCGGGATGGTGGATCTCGGAAGCGATCAGCGACGGCACGACGCGCGGGCTGCCGCCGCCGACGCCGGTCGGCACCGCGAGATATTGACGGCCGCCGACGCTGAACGTGATCGGGAACCCCTGCACCGACGTCGCGAGCCGCGTTCGCCAGAGGATCTTGCCGGTCGCGACGTCGACGGCCTTGAGCTCGCGGTCGAGGTCGCCGACGAACGCGACCCCGCCGCGCGTCGACAGCACCGCGGTCAAGAACGGCGCGCGCTGCTGGATCGACCAGAGCTCCTTGAGCGTCGCGGTATCGTAGGCCGCAAGCTTGCCGATGTTGCCGTTCGTTCCCGGCATCTCGTAGAAGCGTCGGTCCGCGCCCGCGCTGCCGCCGCCCTCGACCTGAGCGACCTCTTGCGCGCGCATCTCGATGCAGCTTTGCGAGAGCGGGATGATCAGCCGCCGCGTCGGCGGGTTGTAGCTGATCGCCTGCCAGTTGTGGCCGCCCTCGGTGCTCGGGCAGCCCTGGATCCACTCGCCCTTTTTCATCGCGACGATGTCGGCGCGGTAATGGGGCTGACCGGTCTCGGGGTCGATCTTGTCCCAGACGTTCTGGAACACGGTCTCGTGATGATCGAGATACTTGCCCGTCGTGCGGTCGAGCTTCCAGAGAATCCCGGGCTTGCCGATCGTGAACAGCGCCTTCTCGCCGCCGACGTCGACGAGCACGCGCTCGTAGACCTCGTCGAGATCGAGCGACTCGCCGGGCGCGTGCTGGAAATACCACTTGAGCGCGCCGGTGCTGGGATCCAGCGCGAGCGTCGAGCTCGTGTAGAGCGCGCGGTCGAGCGCCGAGTTGCCGCGGCTCGCGGGCATCCACGGCTTCGCCTGCGCGACGCCCCAGTAGGTCGTATCGAGGTCGGGATCGTAGGTGCCGGTGATCCAGGTGTCGCCGCCCGCGCGGTAGTAGTCCTTCACGTCGCCCCAGGTCTCGGCGCCGCGCTCGTTGCCGCTCGCGACGGTGCGGAAGCGCCAGAGCTCGTGGCCGTCCTTCGCGTCGTACGCGCTGATGAAGCACTTCTCCTTGCGGTAGCGCGTGCAGTTGCCCATGCCCTGGATCACTTTGCCCTTGATCACGATCGGGCCGCTCGACGCGCCGAAGTCGCCCTCGGTGCGCTCGCCGATGATCGTCTCCCAGACCGTTTGGCCGGTGCGCGCATCGAGCGCGACGAGCCGCGCGTCGCTCGTCGCGCTGAAGATCTTGTCGTCGTAGATCGCGATCCCGCGCATCGCGCCGTTCGCGACGTTCGGTCCGACTCGGTTCTCCCAGATGAGCTCGCCGGTCGCCGCATCGAGCGCCTGGATCACGTTGCCTTCGTTCCAGAGATACAGGACGCCGCCATGGACGATCGGCGCGGGCTCGTTCCAGCCGCCGTCGGTCATCGACCAGACCCACTGGAGCGTGAGCTGCGAGACGTTATCGCGCGTGATGTCGGCGAGCTCGCTGTAATTCCACGCGCGGTAGCCGCCCCGGACCATGAGCCAGTCGGACGGCGGCGGCGAGCGCAGCTGCGCGTCGGTCACCGGCGTGAACCCGGTGAGGTGCCCCGGCACCGTGAGACCAGTGCGGCCGGCGCCGCCGGCCGCCGCGGGCGCCGCGCTCGCCAACGCCTCCTTGAAGCCCGCGGGCATTTCGCCGTTCGCGATGCTGCCGATCGCGACGGTCGTCGTCGTAGTGAGTGCCGCAGCGCCGGGCTTCGCGCCGTTCGCCTGGAGCAGGAACGCCGCGAGATTCAGATACGTTTGGCCGCCGAGGCTGCCCGGAGCCGCGGGCGGCGGCGGCATCGCGACGCCCAAGAACGCGACGAGGTCTTGCGTCGTGCGCGTGCCCCAATTGCGCATGAAGTCCGCGCCGACGAGCGGCCGCGCTTCGTTCGAGCCGTGCAGGTCGCCCATGTGGCAGCCCGCGCAATTCGCGACGTACGACGAGCGGCCCGCGGCCGCCTGCTGCTCGGTGTACGGTCCGCTCTGCGCAAGTACCGCGAGCGGAGCGAGCGCGGCGACCACGATGAGTCGAAACGAAGCACGCATCAGGAACTCCTCGCGCTTTGATCCCGGCGCGTCACGGGCTCATGGCAACAGCCAACCCCAGAGGTTGCCGTCGGGCGCCGCTGCGCTGTGGATCTGAAGATAGAGCCGGCCCTGGTGCAGGCTCTCGAGCTGCGCCGGCGTGAGCTTGAACTCCGCGCTGAACGAGCCGCTCGCGGACTGCGGCACCGCGAATTCCGTCACCGAAGGGCCGCGCACGCCGAGCGCCGGACCTTCGTGCAGCCCCGCGACGGTCGCGGCGCCGACGAGGCCCGCGAACGAGCCGGTCACGCGGAGCGTCGAGCCGTCGAGCGACGCGCTCGCGGCGCCGCTGCCTTTGGTCTTGGCGGCGGTCGACGCTTCGATCGGAACGGGCGTGAGGCGGACCTTGAAGCTTTCGGCCGCGTGCGCGCCGAAGATCGCGACGACCGCCGCGACCGCGGCGGCGGCGCGCAGCGACGCCCGCGGCGAAGATCCGCTCGAATGCTCGGCAGCCATTTCATCCCCCCCGGAAGACGCGGCGCGGAATCGGTCGAGTTCGGCTTGGGATTCTACTCAGCCGGCGGCCGAATGAGGACAGCTTTCAGGGCTGCTCGGCCGAGCGCGAGGAGCCCGCGTGCCAGAGCGACTCGAACTCGGCCTTCGTCACATTGCTCGTGAGCATGACCAGCGATAGCCGCGCGAGCCCGAACCAGCCCGGCCGGGCGTTGCACGGCACGAGCTGGTGCGTAATCAGGCCGTCGTCGCCGATCCCGAGCTCGCGCTGCACCCAGCCGTCCTCGTCAATCTCCGTATACAGAGCGCCGGCTCGCAAGGTCGCGAGCTCGCTCGATGTCCATTTGAGGTAAATCATGGCGCGGAACGGACCGTCCTTAGTGCCTGGTTCTTCTTTGAGCTCGAGTATAGCGGCCCGCGCAGCTCGTCCGCCGCGGCGAGACATAACGCGCCGGCCCAAGCGCGCGAGCGCCCGGGTGCTGAGCGCGGCGCGCTCACCGCCTCGATTCGACGGGCTCGGCGCCGCTGCGCATTCCCGTTCCTGTGCCCGGGCCGATATCCGTTCGACCGGGCGGAAAGTCAGCGGCTCAGCGTCGCTCTCGCGGCCGTGCCTCGTTGATGCGTAACGCGCGACCGCCGAGGTCTTTGCCGTTGAGCTGCGCTATCGCGGTCTCGGCTTCGCTCTGATTCGGCATTTCGACGAAGCCGAAACCACGCGACCGTCCGGTCTCACGATCCATCAGGATCTTGGCCGACGAAACTTCCCCGAAGGCAGCGAAGGCATCGCGAAGCTCGCTCTCGCTCATGCCGTACGACAGATTTCCGACGTAGATATTCATCACCGACATTCTCACGTCGCCGCGCACACCACTAGCAACTCAATCGGCGACGTGGGATCAAGCGCTAGAGCGGCGATCAACTTTTCGAAGTTGTTATGAGCGCCTGTGGACAAGTCCTTTCGGTCGGCACCGTTGATCGACTCGCAGCCGATTTAGACTCTACGGCGGGCTCCAAGACCGGTCAATCCCGAATCCATAGCTCCATCGGCGCTCGCGCGGGCCAGCGGCGCGCGGCTCAGCGCGCGAGCGGCGAGACAGTCGTGAGCACGACATCGAGCTCGTCGCCGATCGCGTTCTTGTCGTAGTCGATGTGGATCTCGGTCGGAAAACCGCGCTCGGCATCGTAGCTCGCGCGCACCACGGCGCCGCGGCGCTGCGCAGAGTCGATCAGCTCGAAGAGCTCAGCGATCGTCCAGTAGTAGTGCTCGCTACCGGCTTTCGCCGGCACCTCATTCGTCGAATCGACGGGCCGGTGACGGACGCCGACGATCTCGCCCTTGCGGACGGTGACGATCGTCTCGGGCGGCGAGTCGGGATGACAGGCACAGTACTTTCGATAGCCGTATTCGTAGTCCGAAAGGGCGGCGCGGCGCCAAGCGTTGCGTGCGGCGACGAGGTCGGCCGGCTGCGCGGCCGCAGCGAGCGCGAAGCACGCGATGGCCGCGAACCAGAGCAGCAGGGCTGGCGCTCTCACACCGGGGCTCAGTTGTTCTTCTTGGTGTCGTTGTCGGGAAGCACGCAGTGCTTCGCGAAGTCGACGGCCTCGTTGGCGCTCCAGTCGCCCTTCGGCTTCGCTTTCATCCCGGCGCACCACCGCGCCGACCCGACCGGCGCGCACGCCGCGAGCAGCGCGCTCGCGGCGAGCATCACGAGCGGGAGCTTCGCCCACGAGAAACGTCCGAGCTTGAGCATCGCGACACTCCGCAAAAGGGTTCGGCGCATTCTAGCTAATCGGCGGCCTCGGGCACGGGCCGGCGGCGCGGACGCGTGAGCCACAGCAGCGCGGACGCCGCGAGCAGGCCGACGTCGAGCCAGCCGACGACCCGGAGCCAGTGATCGACGCGGATCAACGACGCGCCTACGGGGAAGAAAGAGGCAAGGAACAGCAGCACGACGACGGTCGCGTGGCCGCGCAACGATGCGATGCTGGCGAATAGCGCGAAGGCGGTGAGCATCAGCGCGACGACGACGCTGACGCCCGACAGCGTCAAGCCCGCGGCCGGCACCCAGAGCGTGAACACCCAGATGACCGCGAGGGCCGCGCCGCAGAGCGCGCCGAGCGCGCGACCGATCGTGTTCAACGTGCTTTGCACTCGGTCCTCGCCGCGAGACTAGAGCTCGGCCGAGGCGATCACGACCGCGGCCGCGAACAGCGCGAGCCCGATCCCGACGCCGAGGCCTGCGCCGATCGCGGCGCCGATCAACACGTTGCCGAGCGCGAGCCCGACGAGAATGCCGAGCGCGACTCCCCACAGGATACCGGCGGGAATCGCGAGGCTGCCCCAAATCGGGAAACCGCGTCGGGGCGTCGGGCCGCCGTCGTCGGTCATCTCGAGCTCCGCGCGCGAGGCGCTCAGCCCGTGCGCCGCGTGACTTCGATCAGGTGATAACCGAACTGCGTCTTCACCGGCCCCTGGACCACATTCAGCGGCGCGCTAAAAACGACGGTGTCGAACTCCCGGACCATCTCGCCGGGCGAGAACTCGCCGAGGTCGCCTCCGCGGCGCGCCGACGGGCACGTCGAATGCTCACGCGCGACGGCCGCGAAGTCGGCGCCGGCCTCGATGTCTTGCTTCAATTGCGTGCACGCTTCCTCGTCGCCGACCAAAATGTGGCGCGCAGCCGCGGTTTTTGTTTTGTTCATTGCCGTACCCTTTATTTGATGCCGTACTCCTGATAAGACAAAGACACTACCAATAGGCGTACCGGCAATTCGCGCCTTAGAGGCGCTGGATGATGAGTTTACCTTTCGGCGGATCCCGGAGCTCTTTGTCTTTGTACATCATCCGGTCCGCGGCCGTCATCACGGCCTGGAGCGAGTTGCCGCTGTCGGGGAAGCTGGCGGCGCCGACGTTCACCTTGAGCCGAACCATCTTCACGTCGACCTCGAGCGTCGTCGCGAACACGACGTTACGGACCCGCTGCGCGACTTCCTCGGCCGCGGCTTTGTCTGCGCTCACGAGCAGCACGATGAACTCGTCGCCGCCGAAGCGCGCGACCACGTCCGTCGAACGGGTGAGCCGCTGCAGCGCCTCGGCGACGAGCTTCACGGCGCGGTTGCCCGCCTCGTGCCCATAGGTGTCGTTGAGCGTCTTCAGGTGCTCGATGTCGACCATCAAGATCGAGTAAGGCCGCTCGGTCCGGCTCGCGATCTCGTGCTCCTGCTCGGCGAGGCGCGTGAATGCGCGCATGTTGTAGATCGCGGTGAGCTCGTCGCGATCGGACAATGCGCGGATCCGCTGCTTCGCCGTGTTGATGTTCTCGACGAGCAGCGTCGTGCAGAACGCGACGAGCAGAAACGGCGCCAACACGCCGACCGCGGTCACCGCGAAATCGGGGGTCAACCGTTCCGTGCCTCCGGTCAGCACCTCGAGCAGCGGGTAGCACAAGCAAACGAGAACGACGACGAGCGCCGTCGCGCGCTTGCCGAGCGCGAGCGCCGCCGTGACGATCGGCAACAGATAGAGATTGATCAGCGGGCTGCTCACGCCGCCCGCGAGCGCGAGCACCGCGGTCAGGAACGCGAACATCCCGAGGATCTCGATCGTGAGCTTGATGTGCGTCTTGGTCGCGAAAGGCCGCGCATAGCGGAACACGAGCACGAACGCGGCGAACCCGAGCAGCACCCCGAGGACGTTCACGCTTCGCGCGAGCGCGGGATTGACGAAGAAGAGATACAGGACGACGAGGATCAGCAGCAGCCACTCGATCTCGGACACGCTGCGCGCGAACCCGCGCAGCTGTGCCTTTTCGATCTCGAGGCCCCGCTCGAACGGATCGCCGCTCATGGCCGCCGCGCCCCTCCTGCGAGCGATGCTACTTCGCCGAGGATAGCGCGGGACCGACTCGGCCGCTTCACCGCGCCGCGCTGAGCGAGGTCGAGTCTTTGTTAACGAGCCGCAATGCTTCGAGTAGTTGTCGGTCGTCCGCCATCGGGACCGGGCTGCCCGGGCCGCGATACTGACGCTGCGGATCCGCGTTGTGCACGACGACGTCCGGATCGATGCCGACGCCGTTGATGGAGCGCCCGGAGGGCGTGAGATAGAGCGAGGTCGTGAGCTTGAGCGCGCTGCCCTCGCCGAGCGGCATGACCGTTTGCACGGAACCCTTGCCGTACGTGCGCTCGCCGACGATCCGCGCGCGCTGATGATCTTGGAGCGCGCCCGCGACGATCTCCGACGCCGACGCCGACCCGCCGTTCACGAGCAGCACGACCGACACCTTCTCGAGCTCGTCGCCTGCCGACGCGTACTGCTCGAAGCGCGCCTGCTTCACGCGGCCCGTGCCGCTGACGATCACTCCGTCCGCTAGGAACTCGTCTGCGACTTGCACGGCCGCATCGAGCACCCCGCCCGGGTTGTTGCGCAGATCGAGCACGACGCCGTGCAGCTTGCCGTTGGCCTTCTCGATCGCCGCGTGCGCGGCCACTGCGAGGTCGCGCGGCGTGCTTTCGGCGAACGCGGACAGGCGGAAGTACGCGAGCCCTTGACCGAGGTACTCGCTGCTCACCGTCTTCACTTGCACCGCCGCGCGCGTCAGCGCGAAGCGCAGCGCCTTGCCGCTCCCCCCGCGCATGACGCCGACCGTGACCGGCGTGCCGGCTGCGCCGCGCATCCGATTCACGGTTTCCGCGACGTTGCCCTGCTCGACCGGCATGTCGTCGACGGACACGACGACGTCGCCCGGCAGGATTCCGGCGACTGCGGCCGGGGCGCCCGCGAGCGGCTCGACGACCGTGACCTTGCCCTCGTCGACGCTCACGTCGAGGCCGACGCCGGTGTAGTTGCCCGAGGTGCTGATCCGGATCTCCTCGTACTGGGCCGGATCGAGATAGCTCGAATGCTGATCGAGCTCCTTCAAGATGCCGCGGATCGCGCCCTCGACGAGTTGGCGATCGTCGATCCGGGTCACGTACTCGCGCCGCACGCGATCCATGACTTCGGCGACGAGGGCGTTGGCATCCGGCGAGACGGCGTCGGCGGTCTTGGGATGCGTGTGATGCTCGACGCCGAGCGCCGTCCAGACGGTGGCGCTCACTGCCAAACCCAAACCCAGCACAATACCGATGGAGAGAATCAGGAGAGAGCGCAGCGCGAGCATAGAGTTTGTTGTTATTCGACTTCGCTTCTAGTGCGCTGGAACCTTAGCACAGTCCGATCGGCACCGGATACGCTGCGGCTTATGTCATTCGCCCTGCCGGGCGACGCAAGCTGACCTAGCGGCCGACGGGCTTCTTGATCCAGTCGTGCGGGTTCACGGGCTCGCCCTTCGCGCGGATCTCGAAATAGAGCCCGGGACGCGGCTGACCGCCGGTGTCCCCGACCTGCGCGATCGTCTCGCCCGGCGAGACCCAGTCGCCGGCCTCCTTCAGAAGAGATTGGTTGTGCCCGTAGAGACTCATGTACCCGTCGCCGTGGTCGAGCACGAGCAGCAGCCCGAGCCCCGGCAGCCAGTCGGCGAACGCGACGCGGCCGCGGTAGATTGCGCGCACGGGCGTGCCCTGGCTCGCCTCGATCAGCACGCCGGTCCATCTGACGGTTCCGCCCTCACGCGGCTGGCCGTATTCACCCGCGAGGCGGCCCGCAACCGGCCACGCGAGCTTGCCCTTCAAGCCGCCGAACGGCTGGCCGCCGTCGAGCGGGAAACCCGCCATCAGCTGCGTGAGCTCGGCGACGAGGTCCGAGAGGCGCTTCTCGTCGGC
>Ga0326726_10004775_pt1 | contig 12348 bp, 16 predicted proteins | sample MHFenrmetagenome_2_FD_207603 | JGI IMG/M metagenome (GOLD analysis project Ga0326726, IMG submission 207603) | Lab enriched peat soil microbial communities from Michigan Hollow, Ithaca, NY, United States - MHF15MN | ecosystem: Environmental > Terrestrial > Soil > Wetlands > Peat | place: USA...
CAGCGACAGGTACATCGCGGCCGAGTTGGACCGGCGCACGTCGGTGGTGGTCACGAGGATGCTCTTGTTGACGGGGTAGGTCGTGTTGCCGGGGAGGTCGCGCCAGCGCGTGTCGGCGGCCACGAGCTTCATGTAGGCGGCCACGTCGAACGCCAGGTAGCCGGTCCGCTGATGGACGACGCCGGCCCTCTGAAGGACATCGACGATCGGCCGCCATGAGGCGATCGCCATCGGGGTGAAGAACGGGACGACGGCGCTCGTCCCGGCGTGGTCGCGGCGGATCTTCTCGGCCGCCGGGGCGCCGGCCGGGAAGACGAAGTCCTCCTTGGACAGGTCCATCCCGGCGATCTGGCGCGAACCGGCCGGTGCGACCGTGACGCTGAAGCCACCCCGCTCGAGGGCCTTGATCACCCGGGCGTCGGCGAAGAACGGACCCTTCTCCGAGCCGATTAGCCCGTGGACCTGGACGTCCGTCGGGCCAAGCCGACCGGCGACCGACGTGATGATCCCGATCCCTACCCCGACGACGAGGATCGCGGCCAGGCCGAGCGCAGCGAGGCGTCGCGGGGCGACGTTCACGTTCGGGGCTGCTCCTCGACGGGACGATGCGAGCTCACGGGATCCGTCCCCTCCTGCGCGGATGTGCCAACAGTATCGCGTCTCCGCCGCAAAGCCGAGGACCCTGCCCGACCACGCCATCGGCCTCTCGGCCAGAGGGCCGCGCGACGGTGGTGGCGTCCCACGACATGGGTCCGTCCGGCACTGGCGCCCGACCCTCCGCCACCAAACGATGGCTGCGAGGCCCGGGGCGCCTCGACGCGCCGCCCTCTCGGCCCCGATTGGCCATTCGCGCGTCCCGGCTGGAGGCGTGCGATGCCGCGGTCATCCGGAGGGCCGCTCCGCGTTGCGCTCACGGCGCTGGATGCCTTCGTCGCGATCGCGGCGGTCGGTGGGGGGTTGGCCTTGCTGCTGGGGCTCGAGGGTGACCGGTTCCCCACCGCCTGGCTCACGGGAACGCCGTTCGACACGTACGCCCTGCCGGGCCTGGTCCTGTCCGTCCTCGTCGGCGGCAGCGCCGCGGTCGCCACGATCGTCCTGCTGCGTAGCCCACGGACCGGCGGTCTTGCCTCGCTGCTGGCGGGCCTGGTCCTGGCTGCCTGGATCGTCGGCGAGATCCTGATCGTCACAGCCGACGGCGAGGTCGTCTCGCCGATGGAGGCCCTCTTCCTGGCCGCCGGGGTGGCGATGACGATCCTCGGGTATGCCACGATGCGCGGCGCCGGTCTGACCGGCTCGCAGCCCGGTCGCGGTCCCCGATCGGCCGACGAGGCGGCCGGGGCGGTGAGATGACCGGGAACGGGGCCACCCCCCGCCCGTACGTCCGGTCGAGATTCGTCATGAGCCACCTCGTCAATCCGGTCACGCTCTTGCTGGGAGGGCCAACCCTCACCGTGCTGGGCCGGCGGTCGGGGCGACCGATCCGGACCCCGGTTCCAACCCTCACCTTTGAGGGCGCTCGCTACCTCGTGGCGGGCGGCGGCGAGACCCACTGGGTCCGCAACCTGCGAGCCGCCGGACGCGGAGAGCTGCGGCGCGGCCGGACACACGAGCCGTTCCGGGCGGTCGAGGTCCACGGTGACGAGCACGACCGGGTCGTTGCCGCCTATCGCGCGAAGATGGGCTGGCGCGCGCGCGAGTTCTTCGCCACGCTGCCCGACCCGGCCGATCACCCGGTCTTCCGGGTCGAGCCGCTCGGGTGATCCATGCCACCCACTCTTCCCGTCACCCGCGATCTCACCGTCGCCTACGCGGCATCGCTGATCGTCGCCGTCGGCATCGCACTCGCGGCCGTGACGGGGCTCGTGTCGGGCCCTGAGGGACTGTACCGGGGCTCGCCACTCGTCCTCGTCTCCAAGGGAGCCGACGCCGCGAACCTCCTCATCGTGCTGCCGACCCTGCTCGGCTCGATGTGGCTCGCACGGCGTGGCTCGTTGACCGGCCTGCTGCTCTGGCCGGGTGCGTTGTTCTACACCCTGTATGGCTATGTGCCGTACCTGGTCGGTGCGCCGTTCGGCGTCCAGTTCTTCGTGTATGTCGGACTGGTGACGCTCAGCGCGTTCACCGTCATCGGCATCGTGGCAAGCGTCGACGGTCGAGAGGTTCGCCGGCGCCTGGCCGGGGCCCCAGCGCGCAGCGTGGGCGGCGCCCTGCTCGTCATCGCCGTCCTGGCCTTCGCTGGGCTCACGGCTGCGGCAATCGGCGCCCTCGGAGACCCAGCAGGCGATCTCGGCATGCGCCCGCTGGCGGTCGCCGACTGGGCGGTGGGTACGCCGGTCCTGCTGCTCGGCGGTGCACTGTTGTGGCGGCGTGCGCCGCTTGGCTATGTGGCTGCCCCGGGCCTGCTCCTGGTATCCGGGTTGGGCGGAGTGACGTTCGCGGCCGCCGCGGTGCTCGACAACCTCCAGGCCGGCCCCCGGACGGAGCCCGCGGTCATCGCCGTGCATCTCGTCATCGGTGCGGTCAGCTTCGGGCTCCTGGCGTTCTTCCTGGCTGGTCCCGCCCGGCAGGTCGTCGCCCCGACCAGGATGAGCTCGGGTCATGCGGGACGGGATGGCCAGCAGGCTGGCAACCATGTCTGACCAGATCCGCATCGGGGACAAGGAGCATCCCGTCCGGCTGTCCTGGCTCGAGCGCGTCGGCCTGCCCATCCATCGCCAGCTCGACAAGCGCCTGAGCGTCATCGGCGTCGCCGTCTACCGGATGACCCGGGGCGCAGTCGCCCGGCCGTGGAAGGTGGACGTGCTCCTGCTCACGACCCATGGGCGCCGCTCCGGCAGGGACCGGACTGTCGTCCTCCAGTTCTTCCCCGACGGCGTCGACATGATCCTTGCCGCGGCCAACGACGGCGGGGCCTCGCACCCCGGCTGGTACCACAACCTCAAGGCCTCGCCGACGGCACAGGTGGAGGTCATGGATCGTCGCTTCGCGGTCCAGGCTACGGAGCTGTCGACCGACGAGGCCGCTGCGTTCTGGCCTCGTCTCCTGCGTCGCGCGCCCAGCTACGAGCGCTACCTGCGGGCCACCAGTCGCCAGATCCCACTCATCCGGCTCGCCCCCGAAGGAGACCCGTCATGAACGTTCTCGTCGCCTACGCCACCAAGTACGAGGGAACCAAGGGCATCGCCGAGCACATCGCCGACCAGCTGCGCGCGGGCGGCCTCGGGGCCGAGGCGCAACCGGTGAGCGCCATTCGCGATGTCGCCGGCTACGACGCCTTCGTCATCGGCAGTGCCGCCTACATGGGCCACTGGCAGAAGGAGGCCGTCGAGTTCGTCCATCGCCACCGCGACGAGCTGGCCCTGCGCCCGACCTGGCTTTTCAGCAGCGGCCCGCTGGGCACGGAGCCGACCGACGCCCAGGGCCGGGACCAGCGCGAGGTCGCCGAGCCCAAGGAGATCCCCGAGCTCCGCGAGGCGATCCAGCCGCGTGATCACCGGGTCTTCTTCGGTGCGCTGGACCCGGCCAAGCTCGGGTTCCGCGACCGGGCGGTCCGGACGCTGCCCGCAGGCCGTGCGCTGCTACCCGAGGGCGACTTCCGGGACTGGGCCGACATCGAGACCTGGGCGAACGGCATCGCCGGTGACCTCGTGCCCGTTGCGGCCGATCACACCTGAATCAGGTCGGATCTTCAGCTCTGGCACGGGCACGGCGGTACCGGCGCTCGGCGGCTCGCCGAGCGTGGCAACGGGCGGCGTGCGACCCTGTCCGATGCCTGCCGTGAGGGACCGACATGACGGACGAGACGATTACGACGCCGCATGGTCGCCTACCCGTCGTCGTCGGCCAGCCTCGAGGCGAGGGTCGCTGGCCCGGCGTCATCGTGATCCACGATGCAGGGGGCATGAGCAAGGACACCCGTCGCCAGGTGGACTGGCTCGCCGGGGCCGGCTACCTGACCGTCGCGCCGGACCTGTTCTACTTCGGTAACACCGCGACCTGCCTGTGGACGATCTTCCGGAACGTCCGAGCCGGCCGAGGACGCTTCTACGACGAGATCGAGGCGACCCGCCGCTGGCTCATCGACCAGCCCGGTTGCACCGGCCGGATCGGGGTCATCGGCTTCTGTATGGGCGGCGGGCTCGCACTCGCGCTCGCTCCGGGCCACGGGTTCGATGCATCGAGCGTGAACTACGGGGCCATTCCCGGCGACGCTGAGCGCGCCCTGGCCACGGCCTGCCCGATCGTCGCCAGCTACGGCGCACATGACGGGTCGCTCAGGGGTGCGGCCGCCAGGTTGGACCGAGTGCTCGAGGGCCTCGGCATCGACCACGACGTCAAGGAGTACCCCGACGCCGGCCACGGCTTCATCAACGACCACCGCGACGAGCGCATCCCGCCCGTCTTCGCCCTGATGGCCCGGTTCATCGGCGGCTCCGACCCCCACGAGCCGTCAGCGGAGGATGCGCGCCACCGAATCGAGGCGTTCTTCGGGCGTCACCTGCGCTCGCCCGATTGGGACGATCCGAGACGATCGTCTCGCGTTCCTCGACGTCCGGGAGGGCAAGGAACCGCTCCTTAAGCGCTCCGCCGACGGCCCGGTGTCCCGTCGCTCGCCTCAGTCGGCGCCGACCCGCAGGACGAGCTTGCCGTGGGTCCCCTGCTGGAACGCGGCAAGGGCGTCCGCGGTCCGGTCGAGTGAGAAGGTGCTTTGGATCGGGACTCGAAGCTTCCCTGAGGCCGCGAGTGCTCCCAGCTGGTTCAGCTTGTCCCGGGTCGGCGCGGCCATCACGTTGCTGCCGGTGATTCCGCGCGTGCGTAGGCCGTCGACGTCGGCCGCCGACAGGAGCGACGCCACGTTTCCGCCGGAGCGGACGACCGCGGCCAGCTCGGCAAGGGCGTCCTGCCGGTTCACCAGATCGATCAGCCTGGCGATGCCGTCCGGGTAGTGCGTGCGGACGGCGTCAGCCACGCCGCTGGCCGAGTAGTCGATCGTGTCGCTGGCGCCCAGAGCACGGACGAATGCGTCCTCGTCCGGCCGGGCAGTCGCCACGACCACCAGGCCGCGCTGCGCGGCCAGTTGCACGACCAGCGCACCGACCCCGCCGGTTGCCCCGACGACCAGGACCACGTCACCGGCAGTCCCATCGATCGCGTCGAGCAGGTCGATGGCTGCCGATCCGGCGAGCGGCAGAGCGGCCGCCTCGAGGAAGCCGAGCCCGGCCGGCTTGTGCGCCAGGACGAGCTCGGAACCGCCGGACAGGTACTCGGCAAAGGTTCCGCTCCTCATGGGCGGCCTCGACGGGACGAATCCGAAGACCTCGTCGCCGGCCGCAACGTCGGAGACGTCCGACCCCACCGCCTCGACGACCCCGGCGAAGTCGCGTCCGACCACGGTCGGCAGGGTGTGCTCCATCATCCCGAGCAGGGCGCCGCTCGCCTGGTAGACGTCGATCCCGTTGATGCTCGCCGCGCGGACGGCGACGAGGACGTCGCCCGGCCCGACATCGGGCCTGGGAATCGTGGTCAGGTTGGCCGGTCGGTCGGTGGTCTCGAGCGCAAAAGCCTTCATGGGATCTCCCTGGGGCAATTGGAGTCATTCCTCCGGTTCACCACACCAGCCTATCACAGAAACTGGAGGATTGCCTCCAGTTGTGCTAGAGTCCAGCCGATGAGCCCTCCCAACCAAGGCGCGCGCACCCTCCGGGTCGATGCCGAGCGCAACCGCGGTCGCATCGTGGAGGCTGCCCAGGCCGCCTTCGCCGAGCGTGGCCTCGACGTCCCGCTCGAGGATGTCGCCGCCCAGGCCGGCGTCGGCATTGCGACCCTGTACCGCCGCTTCCCGAGTCGCGACGACCTCATCGCCGCCTGCTTCGAGCGCCGTCTTGCGGAGTACGCCCGCGCGGCCGAGGAGGCGCTCGAGGCGCCCGATGCCTGGTCGGGCTTCCGTGCCTACGTCGAGCGGATCTGCGCGATGCAGGCGGCCGACCGAGGCCTCAAGGACGTCCTGACCCGGTCGTTCTCCGACGCGAAGGCGCTGGAGGCACATCGTGCGCGCGCCTATGAGCTGTCGGTCCGGTTGATCGCCCGAGTCCAGGCCGAGGGCGGCCTCCGCTCCGACTTCGTCCCCGAGGACCTCCCCCTCCTCCTCATGGCCAACGCCGGGGTGGTCCAGGGGACCGGCAACGCAGCCCCCGAAGCCTGGCGACGATTCGTCGGCTTGATGCTCGACGGCTTCCGCACCGAGAACCCAAGCCCTCTGCCACCGGCGCCGAGTCCGCGCCAGATGATGCGCGCGATGCGCCGGCTCAGCCGATCAACCGACTCCACGAGGACACGGTCATGACCCACACGGCACTCGCAGCAGCCGACGCTCCCGGAACCCCAACGAACGACGCGGGTTATCACCCGGGCGTCTGCAACATCGGCCCCGCCGAGATCGCCCGCCGGCGCCGAGCCGGCCACGTCGGTGCCCTGGCGACGGTCGGGCTGTTCACCGTCCTGGTTGCGCTCGATGCGCCGCCGCTCGCCCGACTGACCGTCGCCCTCCCGGCTGCCGTGGCCGCGTCGGGCTACCTCCAGGCCTGGCTCAAGTTCTGCGCCGGTTTCGGCTCGCGCGGGACGTTCAACTTCGGTCCGCTCGGCCGGGTCGACGAGGTCACGGACCCGGAGGCCAGGGCCCGGGACCGCGCGAAGGCGACTCAGATCGGCCTGGCCAGCCTGGGTATCGGGATCGCCGTCGGCGTAGTCGCCGTCCTGGTGCCGCGATGACCACCCGTGGCACCGAGACGGCGATGGACGATCGAGCGTCCGCCGACCGGGTCGAGCGGGTCGCCGAGGCCCTCCGTTCGCACAACATCGAGGCGATCGTCGTCGACACCGGCGACGCTGCGCGCGAGGTCGTCCTGGCGATGATCCCGGAGGGAGCCGAGGTCCACTCCGGGAAGTCGAAGACGCTCGAGGACACGGGGCTCTTCAGCGAGCTCGTGGAGTCCGGTCGCTACGACGCCATCCGTCCACGCCTGGTCAAGATGGATCGCCAGACGCAGGGCCGCGAGATGCGCAAGCTCGTGGCGGCGCCCGACTTCGAGCTCGGGAGCGTCGCCGCCGTCACGGAGGATGGGGCCCTCGTGGCTGCGTCGGCTACCGGCAGCCAGCTCGGGCCGTACTCGGCCGGCGCGGGTCGCCTGATCCTCGTCGTCGGGAGCCAGAAGATCGTCGCCGATCTCGACGCGGCCCTGCGACGGATCACGGAGGTCGCGTTCCCGTACGAGAACGCCCAGGTCCGGGCCCGGCTCGGTGTCGACACTGCCCTCGAGAAGGTGCTCGTCATCTACGGGGAGTGGCAGGCCGGCCGGACCACGGTCGTCCTGGTCCGCGAGCCGGTCGGCGTCTAAAGGTCGTGTCCGGTCGGGTGCGGTGGGCTCGCGCCGCTCCGCGCGCGGGAACCGTTGACCCGCGCAAGCCGCGTCGTCCCGGGGTTGGTGACCAAGGGCACTGACGGTTCGTCCCGCCCGGGGGACAATGGGACGGCACGGCCTGGGTGCGGACATCGATGCGTCGCGAATGCGCCGCCTGCCCCGGCCGTGAGACTTCAGCCTCGAGCTGAGCCAACAGGATGGAGGAGTCATGACCGAGAGATCGCTTGATGAGCTGGGACCCGTCGACTACCTGGTCGTCGAGTTCCCGGCAGGGACCCAGAACTTCACCGGCGAAGGCGCGTCGGAGCTGCTGAGGCTCCACGACGCCGGGATCATCCGGATCATGGACCTGATCATCATCGGCAAGGCCGAGGATGGGACGGTCATGGCCCAGGAGCTCGGTGATCTCGAGGACATGGGCGAGTTCGCCCGGCTCGAGACCGAGCTGGCCGAGACCCTGGCCGAGGCGGACGTCGAGAAGTTCGGCGCCGTGATGGAGCCCGGCAGCCTGGGCGCCGTCCTCGTCTACGAGAACCTGTGGGCCGCGCCGTTCGCGTCGGCCATGCGCCGCGCCGGCGGTCAGCTGATCGCCAACGGGCGGATCCCGATCCAGGCCATCATCGCCGCCGTCGAGGCCGACGAGGCGCTCGAGCCAGTAGGAGTCTGACATGCCGCTGAGACCATCCCGCGTCGCCAAGGCCGCCGTCGTGACCGCTGCCGTAACCCCCGGCCCGTCGCCGGTCGCCAAGGCCGCCGTCGTCGGCGCTGCCGTCAAGCCCGGTCCGTCGCCGGTCGCCAAGGCCGCCGTGGTCGGCGCTGCCGTCACGCCCGGCCGTCGCCGGTTCTAGCCGAGCTACCCAACCTCTGGCCCATCCCCTGCGAGGACTCCCTCGGCAGGAGGTGAGCGCCGCGGAAACGATCGGCCTCGTCAGCGATCGTGCATCCGATGAGGTCCCGGCATCCCACCGGGACCTCGTCGAGTGTCCGCCGGTCGCCGCCCTGACCACCGTCATGCCCGACGGTTATCCGCAGACGTCGGTCGTGTGGTGCGACTTCGACGGGACCTTCGTCCGGGTCAGCACGATGCGCGGGTTCGCCAAGGAGCGGAACATGCGCCGTGACCCGCGGGTCACGCTCCTCTGCTACGACCCCGCCCGGCCCTTGCGCTACCTCGAGGTCCGCGGCACAGTGATCGAGATGACCGAGGAGGGCGCGGCCGAGCACCTCGACACGCTCGCCTCGAAGTACGCCGGGCGGCCGATCCGCTACTTCGGCGACGCTATCGCGGCCCGGTTCGCCGAGTCGGAGATCCCGATCCTGTGCCGGATCCGGCCGACCCATGTCGTCGCGCTCGACGCCAGCAGGCCCGGAGACGGGCCGTGACGACAACGCTCGTGGCGCCGGAGACCATCCCGATCCCGGCCTCGCACCTCGACCTGCTGACCCGGCCGATCTGCGGCGTGCTCACCACGATGGGCGCCGACGGCCAGCCGCAGTCGAGCCTGGTCTGGGTCGACCACGACGCGGAGTGCGCCCGGGTCAACACGACCCTGGAGCGCCAGAAAGGGTGCAACCTGCTGGCCAACCCGAAGGTGAGCCTGCTCGTGGTCGACCCGGACGACACCGGCCGGTTCATCCAGATCCGGGGCGACGCGGAGCTCGTCACTGCGGGCGCGCTCGAGCACCTCGACGCGCTGACCCGGAAGTACACCCGCCATCCGCGCTACTACGGCTGCATCTACCCCGTCGAGCAACGGGCGCGCGAGACCCGCGTCATGTGCCGCATCCACGCCCACCGGATCACGCTCGACGCGATCCACGCCTGACGCCGAACCGAGGCGGCCGAGGGCGGCGGCCGGGAACGTGCACGGCGACCGGAGGCGTATCCTCCGGCCATGTTCCGGATGGTCGTCGGTCACAGCGACGACGTCGACCTCGAGAACGCTCTCGAGGCGGTCTTCGCCCTGTGCGACGCCGGTCTCGCAGGAGTGGCCCCCAAGGCCGGCCTGCTGTTGAGCGCCTGGGAGGTCGACCACCAGGCCGTCATTGACGCCGTTCGGGCACGCTACCCCGGGATCGAGCTTGCGGGCTCAAGTGCGGGCGGCGAGATGTCATCGGTGCTGGGCCTCCGCGAAGACTCCGTGTCGTTGGCCCTGTTCGCGTCCGATTCGATCGACATCGTGGCCGGGCTCGGGCGCAACGTCGCCGCGGCTCCCGTCGCCGCCGCGCGGCAGGCGGTCGCGGAGGCGACGGCCAAGACCCAGCTCGCGCCGCGGCTGTGCATCGTCCTCTCGACGATCGGTAGGGTCGAGGCGAGTGTCATCCTCGATGCCCTCCGGGCGGCCCTTGGCCCCGGCATCCCGATCATCGGTGGCGGCGCGGCGCCGCGCGATCCGGCTGGCGACCCGATCGCCAACTCCGGTCGCGAGTTCGCGGGCGACGTCCTCGCCAGCGACTCGCTGGCGATCCTGCTGTTCGCGGGCCCGCTGGCGTTCTCGTTCGGCGTCGAGACGGGCTGGCGCGGGGTCGGTCCGCGGGCGACGGTCACGCGGTCGTCCCCGGCCGCCGTCCTCGAGATCGAGGGCCGGCCCGCGCTCGAATTCTACGAACGGTATGTCGGGGCCGGCCAGCCGCCGATTGCCAACCCGCTGGCGGTCTTCGACGAGCCGAGCTCGGAGCGGTTCTACCTCCGGACGCCGGTCGCATACGACCGCGAGGCGGGGTCGATCGCCTTCTTCGGCGCCGTCCCGGAAGGCGCGACGGTCCAGATCACGGTGGCCGCGACGGACCAGATCTTCGAGGGGACGAAGGCCTCGATCAGCGCCGCGCTGGCCGGCTTCCCGGCGGGCTCGCGGCCGGATGGCGCCCTTCTCTTCTCGTGCGCCACCCGCAAGTACCTGCTGGGGACGCGCGCCGGCCGCGAGATCGACCTGGTCCGCGAGCTGCTCGGAGAGACCGTGCCGGTCAGCGGCTTCTACTGCATGGGCGAGATCGCCCCGATGGCATCGGCCGACCTGACGCGATTCCACAACGCGACCATGGTCTCGGTCCTGCTCGGGTCCGCTCAGCCGGACGCGGCATCCTCTTGACGAGCGAGCCTGCCGGCCCGCTCTCCCCGGAGCAGCTGGAGAAGGAGAACCGGCGACTCACGCGGCGCCTCGAGCGGCTCGAGGACAACGTCCGGCGGCTGGAGGATTTCCAGGACTCGAACTCGACGGTGCTGTCGCGGCTGCTGACCGAGCTCGAGGAGGAGCGGGCGAAGGGACAACGGCTGCTGCTCAACGTCCTGCCACAGCGGATCATCGACCGGCTTGCCGCCGGCGAGACCCTGATCGCGGATCGTCATGAGGCGGTGAGCGTCCTGCTCAGCGACCTCGTCGGCTTCACCGGGATCTCCGCCCGCTTGCCGCCCGCCGTGCTGGTCGACGAGCTGAACCAGCTCTTCTCCGGGTTCGACGCGATCTGCGAGCGGACCGGCGTCGAGAAGATCAAGACCGTCGGCGACGCCTACCTGGTCATCGGCGGTCTCGGCGGCGAGACGGACCACGCGGAGGCCATCGCGGAAACAGCCCTCAAGATGGTCGAGCAGGTCGAGTCGAGGCGCGGCACCGCCGCGGATTGGCGGATCCGGATCGGGCTGCACGCTGGACCGGTGATCGCAGGCGTCATCGGCAGCACCAAGTTCGCCTACGACGTGTGGGGCGACACGGTGAACGTGGCCGCCCGGCTCGAATCGACGTCGGAGCCGAACCGAATCCAGGTCTCGGGCACGCTGGCGTCGCAGCTGGAGGATCGCTTCCGATTGACGCCGCGGGACGCGGTGGAGCTCAAGGGCAAGGGCTTCGTCGAGACCTGCTTCCTGGTCGGTCGGCGCAACGCCTGACGAGCAGGGCCAGCCGGGGCTCGCTCATCGACGGCCAAGGAGACGCGCCACCGGGAAGAGCTGGCTCCGGCGGGCCGGCGCCGGCCGTGAACGACGACGAGCCAACGTGCGGGTCTCGTGCGGGCCTGGTGTCACGGCGAGCCGCCTCGCGGGCGACCAGGTCGCGGCGGCGCTCGGCGCTCAGCCGGGCATCACCGGCGCGCCCGCATCGCGCGTCGTCCACGAGTGGAGCGTGTCCATATAGTTGGCACGCTCGTACGCCGATGGATCCTCGACCGTGGCCTGGTTCGCGCTGCCGCGGAGCTGCGCGACGGATTCGTACTCGCGTTGCTCCATCCAGGCCACGATCTCGGCCTCCACCGTGTGGACATGGCCGGGCCCGTTGTCGAGCAGGGCCGAGGTCATCATCGTGACGTCGGCGCCGACCATGAGGGCCTTGATCGCGTCGGTGCCGGCGTGGATTCCGGAAGTGGCCGCCAGCGAGACGCCCGGCGGCAGCTGCGGACGCAGGATCGCGATCCAGCGCATCGGCAGGCGCAGCTCGGACGGACGGCTCAGCTCGAGGCGGGCGACGATATCGAAAGACTCGAGGTCGAGGTCCGGCTGGTAGAACCGGTTGAAGAGCACGAGGCCGTCGGCGCCGGCATCGACGACCCGGCGGGCGAAGCCCGCGAAGGCCGAGTAGTAGGGGCTGAGCTTGACCGCGAGCGGGATGTCGATCGCGGCACGGACGAGGCCGATCAGCTCGAGGTCCCGGGCCTCAATGTCGAGCGCGGTCTTCGACGGGTTCGCCGCGACGTGGTAGAGGTTGAGCTCGACCGCGTCGGCGCCCGCGTCCTGCATCAGGCGGGCATAGCGGACCCAGCCACCCGGGGTGCTGGCGTTGAGGCTCGCGATCACGGGGACGGCGACCCGCCCCTTGATCCGCCGGAGGCGGTCCAGGTACTGATCGCCGGTTCCGGCGTACGAGATGATGGCCGGGAAGTAGTCGAGGGCCTCGGCGAACTGGTCGCTGCCAGCCTCGAGCGACCGGTCGAGCTCGAGGTC
>Ga0326726_10004776_pt1 | contig 12347 bp, 10 predicted proteins | sample MHFenrmetagenome_2_FD_207603 | JGI IMG/M metagenome (GOLD analysis project Ga0326726, IMG submission 207603) | Lab enriched peat soil microbial communities from Michigan Hollow, Ithaca, NY, United States - MHF15MN | ecosystem: Environmental > Terrestrial > Soil > Wetlands > Peat | place: USA...
GTGCCCGTCCCTCCGGCCGGGCCTGACCCGCGTCGGGCACTGAGGATGGCCGTCGTGGCTGCTGCCGCGACGCACGCCACGGCGATCGCGCTTCCGAGAGAGGACACCTGGCCGCCAGAGCAGCCGGATGCGACGACCCCGTCCGTCCCGACGGATACCTCACCCGTCGTGCCATCGTCGGCCTCGAGATGTGTGCGCACGGTGCCGTCGGCCGATTGCTCCCAGCAGACGGTCTGGAGTGTGCCAAACAGGCCGATGAACGAGCCCGCAAACAGGGCAAGGATCGCTACGGCAAGGAGCGGCTGGGTGGGTCGCCCGGAGGAGGCGCCGCTCGGGCTGCGGAGGCCCGCGTAGAGGAACAGGATCGCCGGCACGAGCAGGATGAACGTCACGCCGCTGAGCGACAGGGCGGCCATCCAGGTGTAGCTCAACCCGGCCCCGACCACGATTTCCCGGCGCCGGATCGCGGTTCCGATCCCTCCGACGATCGCTGGCCCGCTCCAGAATGCGAGCCAACCGACGCTCGACTCGACGAAGGAGCCGGGACCGAGATCGTTCGAGTTTGCCTGGCGGAGAGCCACGAGCCCGAGGCTCAGGACGATCCCGACAGCCGCACCAAGCCACCCGAGATCTGCCGGGCGGATCCGGACCTCAGCCGAGGACATCCTCGAGCGCCTCATCGAGGGTCGGATGGCGAAACGGGAAGCCCAGCGCGATCGCGCGGGCCGGGACGACGCGTCGCGAGTCGAGGATGAGCGTGGCCTGCCCCTGCAGGGCCAGCCGGATTGCCCACGCCGGAACGGGCAGCCAGGACGGGCGCCGAAGCGCCCGGCCGAGGGCTGCCGCGAGCTCCGCCTGGCGGCATGGCTCCGGCGCGGCGGCGTTGATCGGGCCGGCCAGTGACGGATCGGCCAGCGCGAGCCGGTAGATAGCGACCAGGTCGTCGACGTGGATCCAGCTGAACCACTGGCGCCCGGAGCCGATCCGACCGCCGAGGAACAGACGGAACGGCAGCGCCATCAGCCGGAGGACCGTCGCATCCGACGCCAGCACGAACGCGTGGCGCACGATGGCGACGCGCACGCCGAGTGGCTCGGCCGCCACTGCGGCGGCCTCCCAGCGCACGCACACGGCGGCGAGGAAGTCGGTCGCCGGCTGGGTCGCCTCGTCTGCCGGCTCGGCGTCGCGCCCGGCGTAGAGGTCCGTGCCTGAAGCGTTCACGAGGACCTTCGGCCGTTGGTCGGCCGGCAGGGCGCCGATCGCCCCGACGATGGCGTTCGTCGCCGCGAGCCGGCTGTCGAGGATCGCTCGCTTGCGGCCCGGCGTCCACGGACGCGTCCCAATCGACACGCCCGCGAGGTTGATCACCGCGTCGGCGCGGTCCAGGACGGTCGCCAGGTCCCGAGTCCGTCCATTCGGGTCCCAGGCGACCGACCTGGCCCCGGGTGGCACGTGCCGGGCGGCGCGCCGTGGATCGCGGGTCAGGATGTCGACGTCCCAGCCCTCCGCCAACAACGCCTGTGAGAGGTGGCCTCCGATCATGCCGGACCCACCGGCGATCACGACCCTCGGCGATGGGTACCCGCTGCCCGAACTGCCTGCTACACTCATGTAGCAAGTAATACGCTCCGAACCGGCTACTGTCAAGGTGCACGTTATGGCCACCGACACAAGCGCGCTCGACGGTCATGGGCCTGGCGCCGACCCAGCGTCGCGGGCCGAGACGATTCGGCTCGAGCTGGCCGATGCCTGGGGATCGATGGGCGCCTCATGGGGTGTCGCGCCGGCGATCGCGCGGGTCCACGCCTACCTGATGGTTCGCGGCGAGCCGCTCACCGAGCGCGAGGTGCGCGAGGCGCTCGGGCTGTCCCACCGGGCGGCAAGCCTGGCCTTGGACGCGGCGGTCGGCTGGGGTGTCGTCGAGAAGGTCCCCGAGCCACGGCGGGTCGGTCGGCGGGGACCCCCGGGGACCGCCTACCTGGCCGTCGGCGACCACTTCCGCTGGTTCTCCCGGGTGATCGCCCATCGCAAGCGGCTCGAGGGCGACCCGATAATCGCGGTCCTCGAGAAGACCCTGCGCGACGCCGACGCCGCCGCCCGGGCCCATCCCGACGACGCCGAGCTTCGCGGCCTCCGCGACTGGCTCGGCACGTTCCTTGGCTTCGTGCGCCTGTTCGATCGGGCGGTGGGGCTCGTCCCGGTCGTCGAGCCGACCGAGCTGGAGCGAATCCTGGCGCTCCTGGCCAAAGTCCCCGACGAGACCCTGCTCCGCCTGATCCGGCTGCTCGACGAGCTTCCCGACGACGACGTGCTGTCGCTCATCAACGGCCTGAGCCGGCTGTCGCCCGCGGGCGCACACCGTGCGACGAAGCTCATGTCGGGGGTCGTGCGCACGGTCGGACACTGACGGCGAGCGTGGGCGGAGCGCCGGGGCACCCCGCCGCTCCCGTCCACCATGCACCTCGTGAACGAGACGACCCGTTGGATGGCTTCGGTCGGCGAGGTTTCGTGCGCCGGATGAACGGCGGCCCGACGGCCCATGAGGCAGAGGAGCCGGCGGGAACATGCCAACCGTCTGAACGCGGCCCGTCCCGCGCGGTGGGCCACGTCGGAGGGTGCGGGCACGATCCGGGCCAACCCGACCAGGCCACTCGGAATTCGCCGGATGGCGTGCGATAATCGTTAGCGCGCGGCGATCGACCGGCTCGAGCGGGCGAGGACCCCGGGGCAGGCCCGTCGATCGACCTCCCGCGGAAGACCTGAGGATCCATCAGAACATGACCGTCGAGACCTCCACCTGGGTCACCAAGAAGGGCCTCGCCCAGATGCTCAAGGGCGGGGTCATCATGGACGTCGTCACGCCCGAGCACGCCAAGATCGCCGAGGACGCCGGCGCCGTGGCGGTGATGGCGCTGGAGCGGGTCCCATCCGACATCCGAGCCGCGGGCGGCGTCGCCCGGATGTCCGATCCGTCGATGATCGTCGGGATCATGGATGCCGTCTCGATCCCGGTCATGGCGAAGGCGCGGATCGGCCACTTCGTCGAGGCCCAGGTCCTCGAGGCGCTCGGCGTCGACTACATCGACGAGTCGGAGGTCCTGACGCCGGCCGACGAGGAGAACCACATCGACAAGCACGCGTTCAAGGTCCCGTTCGTGTGCGGCGCCCGGAACCTCGGAGAGGCTCTCCGCCGGATCAGCGAGGGCGCGGCCATGATGCGGACCAAGGGCGAGGCCGGGACCGGCAACATCGTCGAGGCGGTCCGTCACATCCGGACGGTCAACGCGGAGATCCGCCGGCTCCAGGGCATGCGCCCGGACGAGCTGTTCGTGGCGGCCAAGGAGCTCCAGGCGCCGCTCGACCTCGTCCAGATGGTCGCCGCCGAGGGCAAGCTCCCGGTCGTCAACTTCGTCGCCGGCGGGATCGCCACCCCGGCCGATGCCGCGCTGGCGATGCAGCTCGGGGCCGAGGGCGTCTTCGTCGGGTCCGGGATCTTCAAGAGCGAGGATCCGGCGACGATGGCCAATGCGATCGTCCAGGCCACGACCCACTTCGACAACCCGAAGGTCATCGCCGAGGTCAGCAAGGGCCTCGGGGCGGCCATGCGCGGGATCTCGCTGGAGACGATCCCGGAGGGGGAGCGGCTCGCGGTCCGCGGCTGGTAGTCCTCAGGCCAATGGCCTCGCGGAGCTCGGCCTTGGACTTCGGAGAGCGAGTTGCCACTCGATGATTGAGGGTGCCAGATCGCGGTCGCTGGGGCCAACACGATGAAGATCGGCGTGCTCGCGGTGCAGGGCGCGTTCGTCGAGCACGTCCGGGTGCTGCTCGCGCTCGGCGTCGTGCCGGTCGAGGTCAGGCTGCCCGAGGACCTCGACGGGGTCAGCGGCCTCATCCTGCCCGGCGGCGAGAGCACGACGATGCGCAAGCTCATCGATCGCTGGGGCCTCCGCGCGCCGGTCATGGACCTGGCCGCGTCGGGGGCGCCGCTGTTCGGGACGTGCGCCGGGATGATCCTACTCGCGCGCGAGATCGCGGGCGACGAGGCGCCGGTGTTCCCGCTCCTCGACATTACCGTCGAGCGGAATGCGTTCGGGCGCCAGCTCGACTCCTTCGAGGGCGACGTGACCGTCCCGATCCTCGGCGACGGACCGGTCCACGGGGTGTTCATCCGGGCGCCGATCGTCGACCGGGTCGGGCCCGATGTCGACGTCCTCGCCCGGCTGGACGACGGTCGGGTCGTGGCGGTCCGCCAGCGCAACGTGCTCGCCACGGCGTTCCACCCCGAGCTCGCCGGCGAGACCCGTTTCCACCGGCTGATGGCGACCATGGCGGCCGAGCACGCCGACCCCGGCGAGGGCTCGGGCCGCCGTCCGCACCCGACCCGGCGCGGCGCCAGGTCCGCTCGATGAGCGGCCGTTCGGGCAAGGTCCGGGTCGCGCGCCTGACCGACCTCGCCGCCCTCGGCGAGCTCTCGCGGCTGTGCCAGCAGGAGTCGGCCGAGACGCGCTCGCTGGGCCTGCCCGTGAGCGGCCCCAGGATCGGCGTGTTCAGCCTCTTCCGGCTCCCGCTCGGTGCCTTCCGGCCGCACGACCTGCTCTACGTCTACGAGGAGGAGGGTGGCCTGTCCGGCCTGGTCCGGGTCGAGCGCGAGACGGCACGGGACGAGTGGACGATCGTCGAGCTCGACGCGATTGGGCTGGCCGAGGCCGGCGACATCCGCTTCCGCCTCGTCCAGCACATCCTCCGCGACGGCGCGAAGCGCGGGGCGATCCGGTTCCACGTCGCCTGCGCGGACGCCGCGGGAAACGTCGAGCTGTTCATGCAGGCCGGCTTCGCCCGCTATGGCCAGGAGGTCCTCCTGTTCCGACCCCCGGGTGCCGAGCTGCCGGAGCCGTGGACCGACGAGCGGGCGGCCGAGGCGGGCATCCGCCCCGCGCTGCCGATCGACGCCATCTCCCTGGCCCGGCTCTACGCGACGGTTACTCCCCAGCCCGTCCAGCGCCTCGAAGCCTACCGGCTGGGCGACTGGGAGCGCCAGGGCGCCGGGTGGCGGGTCCCGCGCTCGAGCCTGGCGCCGATCCTGCGCTTCGCCGACGTCGAGGCGTACGTCCGCGAGGGCGCGGACGGCGGCAAGGACGGGACGCGGCTTGATGGGTTCCTCCAGGTCGGCGTGGCCAAGGAGGACCAGCCCCACTACCTCAAGATCCTGGCCCCGCCCGATTCGGACACGGCGCCGCTGGTGGAGTACGGTCTCGGGGTGATCTCCGCCCGGAGCCGGAACGGCGGCCGCAACGACCACGGGGTCATCTCGCCCGTCCGGACCTACGAGGCCCCGATCGATCGACGGCTCGAGGAAGCCGGGTTCGGCGTGGAGTCGACGCTCACTCTGCTGATGAAGGAGACCGTCGTTCGAGTCGCCGAGCCGGCGCTCGTCCCGGCCGTCCGATGAAGGATCCATCCCGCCACGAGGGGAGGAACCGTTGAGCCCCAAGCGAACCGAACGTGAGGCGATGGACGATCTCGACCTGCTCCTGGCGGCCCTCCCGCCGGAGGTCGTCGAGGCCGTCCACGGGCTGCCCGCCAAGGAGGAGCTGATCGAGGTCGTCCTGGACCTTGGCCGCCGCCCCGAGGCCCGCTTCCCGGACAGCGAAGTCATCCTCCTCGATCGCGAGGTCGGGGAGATCGACATCGCCTACGTCGTCGACCACATCGGCTCGTTCGGGGACGACAACCGGGCCGGCATCGAGCGCACGCTCCACCGGATCAGCGCGATCCGCAACCGGAACGGCAAGATCGTCGGGCTCACCTGCCGGATCGGCCGGGCCGTCTACGGCACGATCGAGATCATCGACGACTTCGTCGAGTCGGGGAAGTCGATCCTCATCATGGGCCGACCCGGGATCGGCAAGACGACGATGCTTCGCGAGGCGGCCCGGGTGCTCGCTGACGACCTCGGCAAGCGGGTCGTCGTCGTCGACACGAGCAACGAGATCGCCGGCGACGGGGACATCCCGCACCCGGCGATCGGCAAGGCCCGTCGGATGCAGGTCCGCACCCCGTCGCTCCAGCACGAGGTGATGATCGAGGCGGTCGAGAACCACATGCCCCAGGTCATCGTCATCGACGAGATCGGGACCGAGCTCGAGGCGCAGGCCGCGCGGACGATCGCCGAGCGCGGCGTCCAGCTCATCGGGACGGCTCACGGCAACAACCTCGACAACCTGATGCTCAACCCGACCCTGTCCGACCTGATCGGCGGGATCCAGAGCGTGACCCTAGGAGACGAGGAGGCCCGCCGGCGGCGGACCCAGAAGAGCGTCCTCGAGCGGAAGGCGCCGCCGACCTTCGACGTGATCATCGAGATCCAGGACCGCGAGCGGGTGATGGTCCACAGCGACGTCGCGGACACCGTCGACGCGATGCTCCGCGGCGATCCGGTCGCCCCGGAGCTGCGCTGGCGCGACGAGGAGGGCGTCCATCGCTCCCAGGCGCGACCGCGACCATCGCCCCGCGACCAGCTCGGCGCCGAGCGGTTCGCCGGGCTCGTCGGCAGCGGCTCGGCGTGGCGGATGGAGCCCGGCTGGCGTGGCGACGGCTCGTACCGGGGCGGCTATCGGGACACCGGGCCGGGCGCGGCGGGGACCGGGTCCGGCTATCGGCCGGGCTACCGTCCCGGAGCGAGCGGCGGCTGGCGCCAGACGCGTGGCGGATCCGGCCGGGAGACCGGATCGCGGAGTCGGAACGCCGACCCGGGTGCCCCGGAGGGTGCTCCGGGAACCCTGCCCGGCGAGCGCTTCGCCGTCCCGCCGACGTCGGGCGGCCGCGGTCGTGCCGGGACGCCGGTGGCCGACGCGCCGTTCGTCGCCGGCGAGATCGCCGACCGCGGGCCGCTCGAGCGCGCCGTCGCCCCGGCGCCCGAGCCACGCGCCCGGGACGCCCGCGAATGGCAGCGCCAGCAGGAGTGGCGCGAGCAGGCGACCAGGGCGATCGGCCAGCTGAAAGCCGACGAGGGCACCGCCCCGGTCAACGCCGACGACCTCGACGCCGACGACGAGGCGGTGGCCGACATCGTCCGCGAGCGCGCGGCCGAAGCCGACACGAACGGCGGGGTCCTCCGGGTGGAGGGTGCCGACGTCCTGCCCACGCTGCGGGTCCTCCCCCACGGCGTGAGCCGCAAGCGCCTCGAGCAGGCGATCCGCGAGCTGCAGCTGCCGGTCGTGATCGCCCACGACATCGATGAGACCGACGTCGTCATGACCCTGCGCAGCGAGTATCGTCAGAAGACCCCGGTGCTCCGCGAGGCCGAGGACCGGGCGATGCCGATCTACGTCCTGAAGAGCAACACGATCCTCCAGATGCAGGCCAGCCTCACCTCGATCTTCTCGCTCGAGGTCGATCCCCGCGAAGCCGCGCTGCGGGAGACCGAGGAGGCGATCGGGCTCGTCCAGCGCCAGTCCGAGGCGGTCGAGCTCAGCCCGCAGAATGCCTACATCCGGCGGCTCCAGCACCAGATGGCCGAGCGGGCCAACCTCGTCTCGCGATCGCGCGGCCGCGAGCCGTACCGGCGGGTCCGGCTCTACCCGGACCCGGCCCGCTCCAGCTGGCGATGACCGGGGTCGCCGGCAACGCGTCCTGCGTCGCCGGCGCGTGACCGACGGCCACCGTCTCGGCCGCGAACGGCTCGCGGCTCACGATCCTCTACGACCGCGACTGTGGGATCTGCGGGCTGACCGCCCGATCGGTCCGACGCTGGGATCGTGGCGACCGGGGCGGGCGTCCGTGGGCCGGGTCAGGCGTCGAACCGACGGCCGATGTAGTCGTCCTCGAGCGGGGTCCCGAGGTCGATCCGCATGTCCTCCTGGCGATAGCGCGAGCCGCAGCCGTGGTAGCACCAGGTCGCCTGCGGGGCGTTGATCGAGCGGCAGTCGCGGCACACCCACTCCGGGCCGTTCGCGGCGTGACGGTTGCGGTTCGCGCGGGTGAACCGCTCGCCGAGCTGGGGCAGCGACTGGAGGATATCGTCGATGGCTGCCTGGAGGAACCGGTAGACCGCGAGCGCAATGACGACGCCGATCGCTGCGAGCACGAGCGCCTGGACGATGTTGAGCTTTGTGAGGTAGTCCCCGTAATCGCCGAGCGGCATCGTCGGACCTCAGCCGAGTGCGAGCTCCCCCCGGTCGAAGTAAATCCGTTCTCCCCCGAAAAGGCTAGTACGTTGGTCCCATGGGAACAGGATGATGATGCGTAGACGCACCGGCAGCCGGGTCGGTGGCGCCCCAGCCCACGGGCCGAGGTTCGTGCCGCTGAGGGTCGCCACCTCGAACACGCCCTGCGGCCCGATGACGATGTCGGTCAGCTCGAACGCGTTGTCCGGGAACGCCGCGAACAGCTCGGCGTAGAAGTCCCGGGCACCAGCGTGGCCCTCCCAGCGCTGGCCGGTCGGGACGATCTCGTAGGCACAATCCGGGGCGAGGGTCGCGACGAGCCCGTCGATGTCGCGCCGGTCCTCGGCGATCGAGTGGCGGATCCACAGCCGCTTGATCCGGAGCAGCGTCGCGACGTCGAACGGCCAGCCGAGGCGTTCCTGGATCGTCGGCTCGGCGGGCATCGACCGACCTAGTGCTCGGTGCCCCCGGTGAACGTCCACGACGCGATCCGGATCGCCGGCACGACGGCGCCGCCGAGGAAGCCGCGGACGCAGCGCCGCTCGCGCCCGACCGCCTCGACGCCGGCGAGCGCGTCGAGATAGCTCTGGGTGTAGCGGAGGTTCTTGACCGGGCCGACGACCCGCCCGCCCTCGACGAGGAACGTCCCGTCGCGGGTCATCCCGGTCACGATCGCCAGCTTCGGGTGGACCGGGTTCGTGTAGTGGAAGCGGGTCACCAGGAGTCCCCGGTCGAGCCCGCCGATGAGCTCGTCGCGCGACGCGTTTCCCGCGCCCATGACCATGTTCAGCGGGAACGGGCCGTACGGGTTCGGCGCTGGCAGGCCGTGGCCGGTCGACTCGACGCCGTCCCGGGCCGCCGTCTGCGCGTCGTACACGACGTCGCGGCAGACACCCCCCTCGATGAGCGAGACCCGGCGCTTGGCGACGCCCTCGTAGTCGAAGGCCATCGGCAGCCCGAGCGGGTCGGCGCCGTCATCCCAGATGTCGACGAGGTCGCTCCCGACCCGGCGGCCCGGCTCGGCGAACGAGCGGCCCTCCTGGACGGCCAGGGCGCTGAAGCCGAGATAGCCGAGCATGTCGAGGATGTCGACGACCGCGTACTCCTCGAGGACGACCGGGTAGTCGCCCGGCTCGACCGAGACGGCGTTGACCGTCGCGCGGGCCCTCGCCGAGGCCTCGCGACCGAGCCCGGCCGCGTCGATCGTCGTCGCGTCGACCGCCGCCTTCTCCGCGTAGCCCGAGCCGCCCTCCACGCCCATCGCGACCACGATCAGCTGCGACGTCGTGCGCTCGCCGGCCGCGCGGACCCCGAGCGAGTTCGCCACGGCGATCGCCTCGGTCGTCGTGGCGAACGAGCCGAAGGCCGTCACGCCCGCGTCGTCCGCGGCGCCAATGACCGCACGGGCGCCCTCGGCCCGAAGCTCCGGGGACGCCTCCGCGGTCCCGGGTGCGAACGCCGCCGGCAGGTCCGGGATCGGTCTGAGCGGCCCCGGCAGGGACACGAACTCGTCGTTCTCCTCGACGTTCCGGGCGATCCTTCCGGCGGCCTCGGCGACCGCGCGCAACCCCTCGCGATCGAGCCGGCCGGTTGACGCCACGCCGACCCGGCGGCCCATGACGAGGCGGAGGTTGAGCTGCACATTCGTCTCGGCCACGTTCTGGTGGATCTCACTGTTGGCGAACCGGGTGAGCGCCGAATCGTCCGCGGTGACGAGGGCCTCGGCCTGGGTCGCGCCCTCGGTAGCCGCCAGCTCGATTGCCTCCTCCGCCAGGCCCAGCCAGGTCCCGGCGGTCGGTCGCTCGGCTACCACCGTCGGCCTACCACTTGCCGACGCCGATCTGGACGTTCCGGAAGCGCGCCCCGCTCACCGCGTGACCGACGTGGCCACCCTGGCCGGGCTCGCCCTTGCCGCAGTTCGGGGTCCCGAGCATCTTGTAGCTGCGCTCGTCGCCGACGGCGTCGCACGACCGCCAGAACTCGTAGGTGATCCCGGTGTAGGTCGGGTTCTTGTAGAGCCGGCCGAGCTTGCCGCCCTTGATCTCGCGTGCCACCTCGGTCGCGAACTGGAAGTTGAGCCGACGGTCGTCGATCGACCAGCTCCGGTTCGAGCTGAGGTAGAGGCCGTCATCGGTGTCCGCGACGATCTCCTCGAGGCTCAGCCCGGGCTTGGGCAGGAGGTTGACGTTGGTCATCCGGATGAGCGGGATCCGGTTCCAGCCATCGGCGCGCATCGCCCCACCGGACCGCCGGCCGATCCGCGGCGCCGTCTCGCGACTCGAGAGGTAGCCGACGAAGATTCCCTCGCGCACGAGCGGAACCGCCTGCGCCTCGACCCCCTCGTCGTCCCAGCCGAACGTGCCCATCCCGCCCGGCGCGGTGGCGTCGGCGACGATGTCGATCAGGTCGGAGCCGTAGCGGAAGCCGGACTCGAGCTTGTCGGGGGTCAGGAAGCTCGTGCCCGCGTACGACGCCTCCGTCCCGAAGACCCGGTCGAGCTCGGTCGGGTGACCGCAGCTCTCGTGGACCTGGAGGTAGAGCTGGTTCTGGTCGAGGATGATGGTCGACCGCCCGCTCGGGCACTGCGGTGCGGAGAGCAGCTCGACGGCCTCCTCCGCGAGGGGCTCCGCGGCGCCGGCGAGGTCGAGGCCGCGGACGAGCTCGTAGCCGCCCGCATTCCACCCGCCGCCCGCATCCGGGTAGCTCCGCCGCTGGTGGTCGTCGCCCTCGATCGCGTTCGCCTCGACCGCCGCGCCGACGTGGGTGATCGTCTGCTCGGTGTAGCTGCCGTCGGACGCAGCGAACGACTTCCACTCGCGGCGTGCTCCGTAGCTCGTCTCGGTGTAGGCGATTCCCCGAACCCCGGTCGCGGCCTCGTCGGCGGCCAGCAGGTCGCCGATCTTCGCCTCGAGCGGGATCGCGAACGGGTCCTCGACCAGGGGCGTCACATACGTACCATGGGCCGGCGGCCGGTCGTCGAGCACGACCGGGTGTCGGAGCGCCGTCGCGCTGGCCCGGGCGATCCTGACCGCCTGGGCGGCGATCCGGTCGACCTCGTCGGGCTCGAGCCGATGCGAGCTCGCGAACCCCCACGCCCCGTCGACGAGGACGCGGATGCCGAAGCCCTCGGTCTCGCCGCTGGCGACCCCCTCGACCCGGCTCGTCTTGATCGCGATCGACTCCTCGAGCCGTCGGACGATCCGGACGTCGGCGTAGCTGGCGCCGCGCACGGTGGCCGTGGAGAGGGCCCGATCGGACAGCTCACGCATGGGGAGGCCAGCGTAGCGCACGGCGGTGGCCGCCGTGGGGCCAACGACGAACCCTCAGGAGCTGTCGACCGAGTCGGACGTTGCGACAGGCTGGAGCGACATCGACAGGCGGCACGAGAACACGGCTGTGGCGGCCGAATCCTCGTCGACCACGTCCGGTTCAGGCCCGGTGGCGCCCGCGAGCACGAAGGACCCGGCGGCCGCCTCGGTACCTGCCCCGGACGTGGTGGTCGGCGTCGGGGTCGGCGTTGCGGTCGGGCTCGGCGTCGGGGTCGGGGTCCGGCGCTTGCGCCATCGCGACCGATCGGGCACCGTAGCCCGGGGCCCGGGCGCGGCCGGCCGGCCACCGCAGACACACGACAGGCGCCCAATCGATCGGAGGACACCCGTGGCAGGACGCTTCCCGCTCGTGGTTCGTGCGCTCATGCTTGGCGTTCTGGCCGGGCTCGTCATCGTCCAGGTGGCCCTCGCCGACGGGCCGGTCGCGAGGCGCACCACCCGCCAATCGGGCCCCGCGGCGGTCGCCGAATCGCTCCACCCGGGCGGGGCGGTCGTGGCCGTTCCGAGCGTGCCGTTCAACCGGGCGGCCGTCGACCTCGCGCTGACCGGGGTCGTCACGACCGGCCTCTCCTCACCGCTCTTCGTCACGAACGCCGGCGACGGCTCGGGCCGGCTCTTCGTCGTCGAGAAGGGCGGCCGGATCAAGATCGTCCTGGGCGGGGCGGTGACGGGCACGTTCCTCGACATCCACGCCAAGGTCTCGACCAACGGGGAGCGTGGTCTCCTCGGCCTGGCGTTCGCGCCGGACTACGTCACGAGCGGGAACTTCTACATCGACTACACCGACGTGAACGGGAAGATCGCGATCGCCCGGTACCACCGCTCGGGATCCGATCCCGACAAGGCCGACCCG
>Ga0326726_10004777_pt1 | contig 12345 bp, 6 predicted proteins | sample MHFenrmetagenome_2_FD_207603 | JGI IMG/M metagenome (GOLD analysis project Ga0326726, IMG submission 207603) | Lab enriched peat soil microbial communities from Michigan Hollow, Ithaca, NY, United States - MHF15MN | ecosystem: Environmental > Terrestrial > Soil > Wetlands > Peat | place: USA...
GTTCGCGTGCGCCGGATCGTCTTCGTCGGCGCGACGAACAATGGAACGGCGCTCGCTGACGAGAAGCACATCGTCGACATGGTGAACCGCTACAGCACGATCGCCCGGGTCATCCCGAATCAGGTGACCGAGACGATCGTCGACGCGCTCACCGTCGTCCTCAAGGTCGCCGCGCGGGCGCTGCTGCACGACCTGCCGGGCCTCCTTGCGATGAACCCGAACGGCGACTTCGTCAAGCGGATCGACAGCGGCCCGACAAAAGCGGAGAAGCTCTTCGCCATCGCGGCGAATTTCGAGCCGCCCGTGGGGTCTCCGTTCGTGAGCGTGGCGCGCGCCGAGGACGCGCTGGTCGACGCCGTCTTCCAACAGGCCGACAACGACCTCGTCGTCCCGACCGCTGGTGTCTTCACGTGTCCGGCCCCGGACTTCCCGATCGACACGCCGGCGATTTTCGACGCATCGGCCGGCGTGGTCCACACGCATTTCTTCGAGCAGCCGCTCACGCACGAACGACTCCTCGACTGGCTCGAGCCACCGGTGACACGCGCGTTGGCGCTGGCGCGCGGGACGCGCCTCACCGGCGACGAGCTGCAGGCGCTCAAGCCGCACGTCATCAACCTCCACGACGGCGCGTTCAGCACGAGCGGCAGGTTCACCACGTCGTCGCGGGAGGTGGACGCGATCTTCACCGACTCGCTTCCCGCGTTCGAGCGCGCGCTGCCGGCCGGCGCGCCGCTGCGCATCGTGTTCTGGGCGCACGGCGGCCTGGTGGACGAGGAGGAGGGACTCGCCGTCGCGCAGAAGCACGTCACGTGGTGGAAGCGCAACGGTGTGTACCCGATCTACTTCGTGTGGGAATCGGGCCTGTTCGACGCGTTGGGGAGCATCCTGTCGCACGCCGGCACGGCGACCGCCGCACGCGGCCTCACCGATTTCACGGACGGCATCGTCGAAGCGATGGTTCGCAAGCTTCGCGGCGACGCCATCTGGGGCGCCATGAAGACCAGCGCAGGGCGCGCCAGCGCGAAGGGCGGCGGCGCTCGCTACGTGCTCGAGCAGCTCGCGAAGTTCACGCCCGGTCTTCAGCGCCCGCTCGAGCTCCACGCGGTGGGGCACAGCGCGGGATCGATCGTCCATTCATACCTGCTGCCCGCCGCGGCGCAGCTCAAGATCCCGTCGTTCACCACGCTGCAGCTGCTCGCACCCGCCATCAGGGTCGACGAGTTCAAGGCGCGGCTGCTGCCCCTCGCGGGGTCGGCGTTCGATCAGCTCGTCATGTACTCGATGGACGACGCGCACGAGCAGGACGACAACTGCATCGGCGTCTACCGGAAGTCGCTGCTCTACCTCATCTACCACTCGCTCGAGGGACGCGACCGCGAGCCCATCCTCGGCCTCCAAGTGAGCGCCGACAACGATCAGGAAGTGCGGACGTTCCTCGCGGGGGGCCGCGCGCGTGCCGTATGGTCCGTGTCGCAGAATTCGGCCGGGCGCGACGCCACGCAATCGACCAACCACGGCGGATTCGACGACGACGGTTCGACGATGACGAGCGTCGCGATCAACGTCCTTGGCGGTGACGTCGCCGCGGCCAAGCCGTACGAGGGCGACGGGCGCCGCGGGCGCGGCTGGCCGATCTCGGCCGATCTTCGCGTCGCGATCACGCCGGCTGCCGCCGATACGACGGGCATTCCCGCGGCGCCGCCGATCGCGGCGGTCGCTCTGTCCGCGCCGGCGATCATCGGTGTCACGCCGACGGGAAGGCGCACTGCACTCTGCGTCGGGATCGACGCGTACCCGGAGCCCAACCGGCTGTCGGGTTGTGTGTCTGACGCGCGGCAATGGCAGGCGGTGTTCCAGCAACACCTCGGCTTCCAAGAGGTCCTTCGGTTGGAGGATCGCGAGGCGACGCACGACCGCATCCTCGGCGAGCTTCGCCGTATGGTGTCACAAGCGCGGGCGGGCGACGTGCTCGCGTTCCATTACTCCGGGCACGGCACCACGCTGCCGGACGACGACGGCGACGAAGAAGACGGCAATGACGAGGCGATGGTGCCGGTCGATTTCGCCGACGGCCGGTTCATTCGCGACGACGACCTGCGCGGCATCTTCTCAGAGCTGGCCGACGGCGTCGGCCTCACCTGCTTCATGGATTGCTGTCACTCCGGCACGATCACGCGCGTCCTCGGACGAACGTCGCGCGCGGGTAGCGGCAAGGCGCGCTTCATGACGGTCGCGCCGAACAGTGACGTCGCGCTGAAGGAGCTCGCGCGGCGTCACCGCGATCGCGCGGCTGGATACACTCGCGCGTTCGTCGACCGCACTGCGCTCAAATGGATCACTTTCTCGGCGTGCGATCCGACCGAGCTCGCGTACGAGAGTCAGGGCAACGGCGCGTTCACGCGCGAGACGGTCAAGCTGCTGCAGCGCGGCGCGGACGGACTGACCAACGGCGACGCGCAGCGCCGCATCGTCGATGCGTTCGGGCCGAAGCGCGCGCAGACGCCGCAGCTCGACTGCGCGCCGGGCGCTGAGGGGTTGTTCGTGTTGAGCGTCGGCGCCGCCAAGAGCGCGCACGCTGCGATCGCGCCCGCGGCCGCGGGTGACGGTGGGGCCGGGGACCGGCGGTCGGGTTCCAACGATCGCCGCGCGCTGGTCCTGCCCGTATCGAGCTACAATCGTCGGAGCAGCACCGGCGGCCGTCGGGCCGGCGACGCCGGTGACCACGCGGAAGCGCTTCGCGAAGCCGCGGCGTTCCTCGAGCGCCTATGACCGCTCCCGCTGACACCGTTGTCGTCGGATTCGAGATCGCCCCGCGCGTGAGTCGCGGTGCGGGGCACAACGCGTATGAACCGACGCCGAGCGACCCGCGCTGGCGCCCGATCCGGATCTATGCGCTCGATCCGACACGATTTCGCGACGACGGCGCGATCGCCGTCGTGAACGTGCCCTTCGAGCCGGTCGCCGCGGGACCGGTCGGCTCGCTGCTCGCGGTCGTGAACGACGAACGAGCAGCCGACGAATCGATCGAGCCGCTGCACCTCGACGACCCACGATTGATGCTCGAGCGCGGGCGCGATCCGTCGGCCACCGACCCGGCGTTCCGGGCGCAGATGGCGTATGCGGTCTGCGCCATCACCTACGGCGCGTTCAAGCGTGCGCTCGGCCGCGACGTCGTCTGGGGCTTCGACCGGCAGGAGGCCGACGGAGCGCCGGCGCGGCTCGTCATCCGGCCGAGCGTGGATGGAATGCGCAACGCCTTTTACGACCCCGCGAGCGGCGAGCTCCGGTTCGGCATCTTCCGGGCGGACGACAAGGTGGAAGGCCTGAACGTTCCGGGCGGGCTGGTGTCGACGGCGCTGATTCACGACGTCGTCGTGCACGAGATGTCGCACGCGCTGCTCGACGGGCTCCGCGCGAAGTTCATGATTCCGACGGCGCCTGACGTCTCGGCGTTCCACGAGGCGTTCGCCGACATGATCGCCGTCTTCCAGCGTTTCACCTATCGCGATGTCGTGCGCAAGGCGATCGTCGACACGCGCGGCGATCTTGGCCGTCCGTCGATCTTGTCGCAGATCGGCGCGCAGTTCGCGCAAACAACCGGCATGGGCGGTTCGGTGCGCAACGCTCTCGCGGAGCCGGATGCGGCGAAGCGCGATTCCGCCGAGCCGCACGCGCGCGGCGAGATGCTGCTCGCCACCGTCTTCCGCGCGTTCCTCTCGGTGTACCGCCGGAAAGCGATGCCGCAGCTTCGACTGGCCAGCGGCGGAACCGGCGAGTTTCCGCCTGGGCACTTGCCGGATTCGGTCGTCGACGCGCTCACCGACGTCGCGTGCAAGCTCGCGTCGCACTTTCTCAACATCTGCATTCGCGCCATCGACTACTGCCCGCCGGTGGACATCGAGTTCGGTGAGTATCTGCGCGCGGTGATCACGGCCGACGCCGATCTCGTCCCCGACGATCCGTGGGACTACCGCGAGGCGTGGGTCGACGCGTTCCGCACGTATGGCATCTTCCCCGACGGCGTGCCGAGCCTCACCCAGGACTCGCTGCTGTGGCGGGCACCGGAGAAGGCGGTTCCGACAATTCCGGAGCTGAGCTTTGAGGAGCTCCGCTTCCGCGGCGACCCGGGACATCCGGCGAGCGCGGAGGCGCTGCGCGAGCAGGCCGCGGCGTTCGGACGGATCGCATCGAATCCCGAGCACGCGCACTCGTTCGGCCTCGCGTTCACCGGCGATCCTGACCTCGAAGGCGATACCGTCGACCTGCCGACCGTGCAGTCGGTGCGCACGTCGCGGCGCGTCGGCCCCGACGGCCAGGTCGTGTTCGACCTGGTGGCCGAGGTGACGCAGCGCCGAACGGTCGAGCCGCGCCCGGGTATTCCGCGGTTCCAGTTCTTCGGTGGCGCCACTGCGATCATCGATCCGTTCGGCAACGTCCGCTACGTGATTCGCAAGTCGATCGTGCAGGCCGAACGGCTCGCGCGGCAAGCGGCGTTCATTGGCGCCGCGCGCGGCGACAACCCGTTCTGGCTCGCGACGTCGGACGGGGAACGGTTCGAGCGCCCGCAGCGCTTTCGCCTATTGCACGAACGTCTGTGGGCGGCGACGCCCGCGACGTCAGACAGCCTTCTCTCGAGAGACTTGGCCATGCCGCCGAACGAGATCGTCTTCAAGGGCCCGATCACACCCGGCATGTCCGGGCATCTCGTCAGAACCATTCAGGAATGGTTGACGCTGCACAAGTTCGGCCTCGCGATCGACGGCGTGTTCGGGCCGGCGACGCAGGCGGCGGTCGCCGCGTATCAGCAGTCGGCGGGTCTCCCATCGACCGGCTCGGTCGACGACGCGACGTTCTCGAGTCTCATCTCTCCGCTCTCGAACGCCCTTCGGGCGCTGCCTGTCGCGAGCGCCCTGAGCGTGGACGTTCCGCGATACGCGCAGCAGCATCTCGACCAGCATCCTCGCGAAGTCGGCGGCCAAAACGCCGGCCCCTGGGTTCGCACTTATATGAATGGAAACGAAGGGCCGGAGTGGCCCTGGTGCGCCGGCTTCGCGTGCTTCGTGCTGCGGCAGGCAAGCGCCGGCCGACCGCTCCCGCTCACGCCAAGTTACTCATGCGACGAGTTGGCGAAGGACGCGATGAAGCGAGGGACCTTCCGGACCGGAGGTGCGGCGTTCGACACGTCGCAGCTCACGCCGGGGTCGTTGTTCCTTGTGCGGCGTCCGGCGCAGCAGCGCGGATGGCATCATACGGGAATCGTCGTCGGCGTCGGTCCGGGATCGGTGACGACCATCGAGGGCAACACGAACGACGCCGGCAGCCGGGAGGGAGTGGAGGTGTGCCGCAGAATTCGCGAGCCCGCGTCGCTCGACTTCATCGTCATGGCATCGGCGTAGAGGTCGAACCCCCGGCTAATGCCGGCTAATGCCTCGGCTCCTCAGGACGCCGGCGCGGTAACGAGATCGCGCACCGTCCGCGCACGATGCACGTGCGCGGACGCCTTTGCTGCACGCCGAAGCGTGACGAGGGTGACCTCGGGGCGCGCGCCGATGCGAAACGGAATTCCCCAGTACCCCGTGCCGGGACTGATGTACAGCACCGCGTCCTCGCGCGTGTGCGCGCCCATCGCGAGCTCGAGGAAGGGCGACGCGAGGCTCCACCCGAATCGAGGAAGCGCGAACTGTCCCCAGTGCGTGTGTCCGCTCAGCGTGAGCGCGACGCCGCGCGACGCCAGCGCCGGCCACAACGCCGGGTTGTGCGCGAACGCAACCACGGTGGTGCTGTCCGGCACACCGGCCAGCGTCCGATCGATGTCCGGTGCGACGCGCGACGTGCCGGGCCGTCCGCCAGCCGGATCGCCCGTGCCGACGAGCGCGATCGCGTCGGCGCCGCGACGAATGACGTGCGCTTCGTTCACGAGCACGGTGCCGATGTCCGCGGCGCGAAGCGCTTGCTCGACGTCGTCCCAGCCGGCGTACACGTCGTGGTTGCCCGGGATCATGAACACACCCAGCGGCGCGTCGAGCGAGCCCAGCACGCTGGTGTAGATCTCCACGTCCTCGGCGCGATCGTCGACGAGATCGCCGGTGATGGCGACGAGGTCCGGTTGCAGCGTGTGCGTCGCGCGCACCACCCGATCGAGAAAGCGGCGCGACGTGTGCGGCCCGACGTGGAGATCGGAAAGCTGCGCGACGCGCAGTCCGTCGAAGCTGGGCGGCAGATCCGGCACGAACGCGTCGACGTGCCGCACGACGAGCCAGCGCGACCCGATGTAGCCCGCGACGAGCACGATGCCGACGGCTGTCAGCACGAATGCGGCGAAGGCGCGCCCCAACGCGAGCGCGTGACCGAACGGCGCGCCGAGGAGCGCGCCGGCCACGCCCGAACCGGCGACGAACGGCAGCAGGAGGTTCACGTACAGGAACGGCCGAACGACGAGCAGGCGGAACGCGGCGCTCGGGTAGAACGGCCATCCGCGCGAGCGAATGAACACGACGAGCGGCAGCGTGCAGTAGAGCGACAGTGCGATGACGAGCTCGGCTGCGCCGGGGAAGATGCCCGCGGCGAGCGCGGCGAGCGCTCCCCACGCGGCGATGAAGTAGCTCGCGGCGCGGAGCGCGATGGTGCGAGCGGCGGGTCGGGCGCGCCGCCGGGGTGAATTCGACATGTCGAAATCTACGGACCCAGCCAATCGCCGAATTGCGTGTTTGCTCTCTGTTTGACACCCGTTCGCGGCGAGGCCAGAGTTCACCCGTGCTCACCATCCACGGCGGCCTTGATGCGACGGACGGATACCCCGTTCCGCTCGAATCGGTGATCGCAACTGAAGAGCTGTACCGCCGTCCCGCACGTCCGCCGCGCTACGAAGCCGAGAGCCGCGCGATGGCGATGTTGATGGACGTCATGGCGCAAGCGTCCGGCCAGGCCGGCGCCGACGCGGTGCTGCAGCGCCTCGTCGAAACGGCCGTCGACCTGTGTCACGCCCATTCCGCCGGCGTCAGCGTTTTGGAACAAGAGAACGGTCATGAGATCGTTCGATGGCGGGCGGCGGCGGGCGCGTGGGGCCACTACGTGGGCGGCTTCATGTCGCGCGACGCCAGCCCATGCGGCACGGTGCTCGACCGCAACACGCCGATGCTGATGTCGCGGCCCCAGCGGCACTACGTCATCACCGGCTTGCCGGCGATCGTCGAAGTGCTGCTCCTGCCGATCCACAGCGAGGGCAGACCGGTGGGCACGGTCTGGATCATCGCGCATGATGAGACTCGGAAGTTCGACGCCGAAGATCATCGCGTCATGACCAACCTCTCGCGCTTCGCGGCGACCGCGTATCACCTGCTCGTCGAGCACGGATTGCGGACCGAGCTCGCGGCGCAGCGGGCGGTGGAGGCGGGACTCGCGGCCGATCTCATGGAGCTCCGCCGCGCGGAGGCGGCGCTGCGCGATGCGCAGAACCAGCTCCAGGCGGAACTGGCCGATTCCAAGCTGCTGCAGTCGACGAGCGCGGAGCTCATCGGGCAGGACGTCGAAACGCTGTACGAGAAGATCATCGACGCGGTCGTCGCGATCATGCGCTCCGACTTCGCTTGCATGCGGATGGCGAACGACGACGGCGACGGAAACATCGACCTGAAGCTGCTCGTGTTCCGCGGCGCCTCGGCGCGCGCCGCCAGCGACTGGGAGTGCATTCGTGCCGACTCCCACTCGAGCTACCGCGAGGTCCTTCGGACGGGGAGCCGGGTCCTCGTGCCGGACGTCGAGCGGAGCGAGCTCCTGGCAGCGACGGCCGATGTTGCCCTGTGTCGAGTGGCAGGCATCGCGGCGTTCCAGACGACGCCGCTCTTCTCGCGAAGCGGCGCGCTGGTCGGCATGATATCCACCTACTGGCGGCGGCCGCATCAACCGCCGGAGCGCGACCTGCGGCTACTCGACATTCTGGCGCGGCAGGCGGCCGACCTGATCGAGAGCAAGCGAACGCAGGAAACGCTGCGCGAAGCCAACCAACGCAAGGACGAGTTTCTCGCGACGCTCGCGCACGAGCTCCGGAATCCGCTGGCCCCCGTGCGCTACGCGCTCCAAGTCCTTCAGCTGAAGAGCTCCGGTCCCGCGGATCTGGTCTGGGCGACGGACCTGATCGACCGCCAGATGCGAGAGATGACGCGCCTCGTCGACGATCTGCTCGACGTGAGCCGCATCAGCCGCGACAAGCTGGAGCTGCGCAGGGAGCGCGTCGACCTCGTGACGGCGCTGCGCGGCGCGATCGAGACGAGCCGGCCGCTGATCGCCACGTCCGGCCAGGAGCTCGTCGTCACCCTGCCGTCGGAACCGCTCATCGTCGACGCCGATCTCACGCGGCTGTCCCAGGTGTTCGCGAATCTGCTGAACAACGCCGCGAAGTTCTCGGAGCCGGGCGGCCGCGTCATCCTCACGGCGGAGCGGGAGACGGACTCGGTCGTGGTGCGCGTGCGCGATCAGGGCATCGGGATTCCGCAGGATATGCTCGGCCGAATCTTCGATCCGTTCACTCAGATCGCCGAAGCGCCCGAGCGCACGCGCGGCGGACTTGGGATCGGGCTGACGCTGGTCAAGCGGTTGGTGGAGATGCACGGGGGCAGCGTCGTCGCGTCGAGCGGAGGAAAAGGCGCGGGCAGCGAATTCGCCGTGCGACTTCCCCTCGCATCGGCGAGCTCGGGTCCGTCGGCCGCGGAGCCAGGCGCGCTCGTCGAGGCGCCGGCGAGGCTGCGCGTCCTCGTCGTGGACGACAACCGCGACGTCACATCGAGCCTCGGCCGGTTGCTCGGCCGCCTTGGCTATGACGTCCGGATGGCCGCCGACGGCGTCGCTGGCTTGGAGGCCGCCGAGGATTTCCGGCCGGCCGTCGCGCTGCTCGACATCGGCATGCCGAAGATGAGCGGATACGATTTGGCGCGGCGCATCCGCGAGGCGCCGTGGGGCAAGGACGTCGTATTGATCGCCGTGACTGGTTGGGGGCAGCCGGAAGACAAGCGTCGCGCGCGCGAGGCGGGATTCGATCACCACCTCGTCAAGCCCGAGGCCGCGAACGACTTGGTGAGGCTGCTCGCGTCGCTCGCGACGTAGTCGCCGCGACTTAGCGGCCCTGTTTCGCGCGTGCCAGCGCGTCGTCGAGCATCTTCACGAGCGCGTCGCGATCGTACCCGAACTTGTCGGTCCCGTTGAGCTGCACGACTTCCTCGAGCAGCTTGCGAATGGCCAGCGCGCCCTGGTTCGCCGCCGGCACGACGAGATACCGCATCTTCGGGTTCGCGCTCGTGAACGCGTCGAGCGCCGCATCGGCGACGGCGTCGGGCGGCGGATTGCTCTCGAAGCCGCGCATCGACGCGATCGCGCCGCGCATCTGCGCCTCGAAGCGCGAGCCCTTCACGACCGACGTATCCATGCGCGCGAGCAGGTTGCGCCCGATCTCGGTGCCGTAGTTGCCCGGCTCGATGAGGCTCACCCGAATGCCGAACCGCGCGAGCTCCGCGGCGAGTCCGTCGCCGTACGCCTCGATCGCGTGCTTGCTCATGCTGTAGGCGCCGATCATGGGACTGGCGACGATCCCGTTCAGAGAGCTGATGTTGACCACGCGCCCTCTCGACTCGAGGAGCAGCGGCGAGAAGGCTTTCGTGATCCGGTACGGTCCGTAGATGTTGACGTTGAAGATGAAGTCGAGATCCTTCTCTTCGGCTTCGATGAGCGGCGCGACGACCACCACGCCGGCATTGTTCACGACACCATAGAGTCCTCGCCCCGCCTTCGTCACCGTGGCGACGGCTGCCGCGATGTCGGCCGGCACGGTGACGTCCAACCGCAGCGCCTGGACATTCGGGATCGCGTTCAGGTCGTCGAGGTCTTTCTGCGCGCGCGCGCCGGCGTAGACGAAGAAGCCGCTCGACGCCAGCCGTTCGGTGATCTTGCGGCCGATGCCGCTGCTGGCGCCTGTCACCAGCACGGCCTTTCTCGTGTCGGGTTGTTGGGCGGCTGCCGCGGCGGGAAGTGCGGCGAGCGCGGCGACCAGGAGCCGCGTGCCGGCGCGCGAGACGAGCGTCATTGGTGGGGGCCTCAGATTTTGAGGTGATCGAGTCGTCCCCAACTTACCGCGCGCCTCGGCGCGCGCATAACGTCACGTGACCACTTCTTACACTATCCTGGCGATTTCCGGCAGCCTGCGTGCGCGCTCGTCGAACACCGAAGTCCTGCGAGCCGCCGCCGCACTCGCCCCGGAGAACGCACGCGTCTCACTCTTCGATGGGCTCGGCGGTCTCCCGCATTTCAACCCCGATCTCGACGAGGAGGGATCACCGCCTCCTGCGGCGGTCGCCGCGCTGCGGAGACAGGTCGGCGCGGCGGATGCGCTGCTCATCTGCTCGCCGGAGTACGCGCACGGCGTACCGGGTTCCCTCAAGAACGCGCTCGATTGGCTGGTGAGCGGATCGGAGATTCCCTACAAGCCCATCACGCTGCTCAATGCGTCGCCGCGGTCGAGGCACGCGCAGGCGTCGCTGGCCGAGACGCTGCGCACGATGTCCACGGTCCTCGTGCCCGAGTCGGCGGTGGAGGTGCCGCTCGGCGGTCGCCGCCTCGATGCGGAGGAAATCGCCGGCATCCCCGAGTTGGCCGACCGAATCCGCTCGGCGCTGGGCGCATTGATCGGGGCGATCGACGCGTCGCGGCAGCGGCGATTGGATCTCGGACCGGCTGCCTAGGAACTCGGAACAAACTGTCATCCCGAGCGCAGCGAGGGATCTGCAGTCGACCCACGGATCCCTCGCGGTGCTCGTGATGACGAGGCCCGCGCGTTCAATCAGCAGCCGTTCGTGGTGAAGGAGCGAAGCGTCGTGGTGCCCGCGGCCGCCGGACCGACGATGAGCGTCGACGTCTGACCGGAGTTGAACGTCAGTGAGCCGGCGTCGACGATCTGGTTCGTGCCGCTGTCGACCGTGATCGCGTCCGTTCCACTCGGCACGCTGACGAACGAGCTCGCGGTGCCGAACGTGGCGCTGGTGCCCGGCAGCGCCGTGCCGTTGCTCACGATGGTCACGGTGCCGCTGCCCGACGCGGCGTTGAAGGTGCGGACCCCCGCGCTTCCCGACGTCGGCGTGAACGCGTCGTTCAGGATGGCGAACTGCGTCGTGCCAGTGGCGCCGATGTACGCGATGATGGTGAAGCTGCCGCCGGGCGTGAGCGTCGGTGTGAATCCGACGATCGTTGCGCCGGTCGAGGTGTTGGTGAAGACCAGCGCGCTGGGATTGCTCGCGTCCACCGTGATGCACGAGGTCGTGCCGCCGAACCCGATGCCGGTGTTCGAGGTGAACAGCACGCCGTCGTTGACGACGGAGACCGTCGTATTGGTGGCATTGGCGAACCGCACCCGCGCGCCGCCGCCGGGGAAGAGATCAGTGGTCTTGTCTCCGCACGCGGCGACGAACGCAAGCGGAAGAACAGCGACGAGCATGTAAGACGAACGAGACATCGTGAGCTCTCCTCTACAAGCAGGACTGTGATGCGAATGTTCGATCGCGTCGGCAGACGAGCCGACGGGTCGGACGGTCCGACGCGGAGAGGCAAATCACGGTCCCTCGCGCCCGCCGACGGTCGAGATGCGGCGAGCATGAGGATTGATGAGCCTCACGAACGCTCAGCCGTGAATCCCGTCATGCGGTTGGGCTCAGCAACCAGTCGTCGTGAAGAAGCGGAGCGTCGTCGTCCCCGCGGCCGCCGGCCCGACGACAATCGTCGAGCTCTGTCCGGCGGTGAAGGTCATCGCGCCCGCGTTCAGCACGGTCGTGTCGTTGGTGAACGTGATCGTTTCCGTCACCGGCGGAACGTTGACGAACGCGCTGGCCGATCCGAGCGGCGTCGGCGGGCTGAGCGCGATGCCGTTGCCCAACATCGTCAGCGGGCCAGAGGCCGTCGCCGCGTTGAAGAAGCGGAGCCCGGCGTGTCCCGCCGTCGGCGTGAACCGATTGCTCACCGTCGCGAACTGCATGACGCCATTCGTGTCGATGAACGCGACGACGGTGAAGTTGCCTCCGATCGTCAGCGTCGACGTCGAGACGGTGATGAGCGCGCCGGTCACGCTGTTCGTGAACGTGACCGTCGCGCCGTCGGTGAGATCGACGGCCAGGCAGGCCGACTGACGGCCGAAGACGAGACTGGCGTTGTTCGTGTTGATCACGCCGTTGTTCACGACGGTGATCGGCGTGTCCGTCGCGTTGACGAACCGCACCAGCGCGAAGTTGACGGTATGGACGAAGTTGCCGTTGGTGTCGTTGCATGCGGCGGCCGCCAGCGAGACCGCGGCGACGAACACCCGAGACG
>Ga0326726_10004778_pt1 | contig 12345 bp, 14 predicted proteins | sample MHFenrmetagenome_2_FD_207603 | JGI IMG/M metagenome (GOLD analysis project Ga0326726, IMG submission 207603) | Lab enriched peat soil microbial communities from Michigan Hollow, Ithaca, NY, United States - MHF15MN | ecosystem: Environmental > Terrestrial > Soil > Wetlands > Peat | place: USA...
GGATCCGCCGGGTGACGTCGAGCGCCTGTGCCTCGTCCTTGGCCGCGAGATGGGCGACTCCGCTTTCGGTCGTGTGGGTGATCGCTCCCCCGAGCCGCTCCGAATCGACGTCCTCGTGGGTGACCGCCTTCACGACGTTCGGCCCGGTCACGAACATGTAGCTGGTCCCCTCCACCATCACCGTGAAGTCGGTCATGGCCGGGGAGTAGACCGCGCCGCCGGCGCACGGACCCATAATCACCGAGATCTGCGGGACCACTCCCGAGGCGAGCACGTTGCGCAGGAAGATGTCCGCGTATCCGCCGAGCGACGCCACGCCCTCCTGGATCCGGGCGCCGCCCGAGTCGTTGAGGCCGATGACCGGGGCGCCAACCCTCATCGCCAGGTCCATGACCTTGCAGATCTTCTCGGCGTACGCCTCCGACAGCGATCCGCCGAATACCGTGAAGTCCTGCGAGAACACGAACACCAGCCGGCCATCGATGAGGCCATGTCCCGTGACGACTCCGTCGCCGAGGAAGTGCTGCTCGCCGAGCCCGAACTCGGTCGACCGGTGGGTCACGAATGCGTCGAGCTCGACGAACGATCCCGGATCCAGGAGCAGGTCGAGTCGCTCGCGCGCCGTGAGCTTCCCCCATGCGTGCTGCCGCTCGATCCGAACGGGGCCGCCTCCAAGCAGGGACTCCTCGCGCATCTTCCGCAGCCGATCGATGCGTGCCTGGCTCGTGGTGGTCACAGGTCCTCCCCGGCGTCGCAGCGACGCGCGTCTTTGCGCAAGGACAACTCGGGCCCCGATCGACCCGGCCTCAATGATAGACGCCGACCCGGACCGCGAAAGGGTCCTTCGGACGTGTCGACCGAAGCACTCGGCAGGGGCAGTGTGAGCCGTCGCCATGCCCCAGGGACGGGCGGGATCGATGATCCATCACATTCGACCTGTCCACAGAATCGGTGAACAACTCCGCTTGACTGTGGATAAGTCACATGGTTCGATGCGCCGGTGGTGGAGTAGGATGAGCGCCCGACATTCCGACGCGCGGCGCGCGCGACGGGTCCGCCCGATGAGGATCGAGGTGATTCCCCGGTGACGAACGTGATCGCGATTGCGAACCAGAAGGGCGGGGTCGGCAAGACCACGACGGCGATCAACCTCGCCGGAGCCCTCGCCGAGCAGGGCTTCCGCGTCCTCTGCGTCGACATGGACCCGCAGGCGAATCTCACGGTCGGACTCGGCATCAATCTCGGGACCGTGGATCGGTCGATGGCCGACGTGCTCGCCGATTCGCGGGCTTCGATGGCCGAGATCGTGATCCCCACCCAGACGACCGGCATCGACGTCGCCCCCTCGACCCTCGAGCTCGCATCGACGGAGGTCGAGCTGTTTAGCGCAATCGGCCGCGAGCACGCCCTGCGCGAGGCGCTCGACGGCTGGGTCGACGAGCACTACGACTTCGCCCTCATCGATTGTCCACCGACGCTCGGCCTCCTTACGATCAACGGACTCGTCGCCGCGCGCAGCGTGATCATCCCGGTCCAGACGCAGTACTACGCGCTCAAGGGCCTGACGGCCCTGGTCAAGGTGATCAATACGATCCGCTCGAAGCTCAACCGGGACCTGCGCGTCCTCGGATTGCTCCCGACGTTCTACGACGGGCGGACGATCCTCGGCCGCGAGATGCTCGATGAGCTTCGCGAGCTGGGCGATCATCACGTGTTCAACAGCATCGTTCGCAACACGGTCAAGCTCGGCGAGGCTCCGTTGACGGGTCGACCGATCACGGCCTACGCCGGGAACTCGGAGGCGGCTCGTACGTACCGCGAGCTCGCCCGGGAGGTGATCGACCTTGGCTAGACCCGACTTCCGCGCGACGGTCGGTCGGCGACTCTCGGAGGAGCGTGAGCTCGGTCCGCAGGTCCTGAGCCTGCTCTCGGCCGAGATGTCGTCCAAGACGCTCGGCGTTCGCCACATTCCGATCGAACGGATCGACCCCAATCCCGCCCAGCCGCGGACGCGGTTCGAGCAATCGGCCCTCGACGAGCTCACGGCCTCCGTCCGCGAGCACGGCATCCTGCAGCCGATCCTCGTCCGGCCGATCGACGACACAGGTCGATACCAGCTCGTTGCCGGCGAACGGCGCTGGCGCGCGGCCAAGGCCGGCGGGCTTGCCACGATCCCGGCACTCATCGAGGAGCTGGACGACGACACCGCTCTCGAGATCGCGATCATCGAGAACCTCCAGCGCGAGGATCTCTCGCCGCTCGAGGAGGCGGTGATGTACGACCGGATGATCAAGGACCACGGCTACAGCATCCGTCGGCTTGCCCAGAAGCTCGGCAAGGACAAGGGCTACCTCGAGAACCGATTGCGGCTCGCCGGCGCGCCGCAGGAGATCCAGGACCTGGTGTCTGTGCGCAAAGACACGGTCTCGCACGCCTATGAGCTGCTCAAGGTCGAAGACCCGCGCAAGCGACGACGCCTCGCGGAGCAGGTTGCTCGCGGCGAGCTGACCCTCGTCCGACTCCGCGAACGCGTCGAGGGTCGTCGGCGACCGCGACGGGTCGTCGAGGTCGAACCCCCGGAGGAGCTCGTCGAAACGGTCGAGGACGAGGGGGTGGGGGCGACGGGATCGAGTCGCCATCCGACAACCGACGACCTCGCGGCCGAGGCAGATGCCGCCTGGACCGGCGTCGGCCGGGCCGAGCCGGCGGCGGCTCTCAGCGACGATTCGCTGCTCAACGCCAAGCAGCAGCTGGCCGATGCGGTGGAGGGGCTGGTCGCCGTCCTCCGGGCGCCGGATGTCCTCGGGTCGATCGCCTCGGTCGACAAGGCGAACCTCGCCAAGTACCTCACCATCGCCAAGCTCCGCCTCGAGAACGCGATCGCGCTCGTCCGGAGCGGCGAGACCGAGTAGTCGCCCGCGGCGGGGCGGCCGCTCGGACTCTCCCTAGAGCAGGCCCTGACCCGCGAACCCGACGGCCCAGCCCGCAGCCAGCAGGGCGAGGCCGACCGCCGCGGCTTCCCAGCCGCGTTCTCGGCGATCGGCTGCGGACGATCCGACGAGGATCAGGCCAATGACCATCGACACCAGCCCGACCAGGCTGATGGCCCAGGCGATCGCGGCGGCCCCGATCGCGGCCAGCGACCCGACGACGCCGGTTGCGACCCCGGCGAGGAGGACGGCCGCCACCTGCCGCGCGCGGACGGGTCCCAGCCGGACGGCCGGCGTTGCCACGGCCGCGGCCCGATCGCGCTCGACGTCGACGAGCCCGTTGAGCAGGGCGACCGCAGCCCCGGCCAGGACCCCGAGCGGCACGAGGAGAACGAATGGGGCGGGTACCTGACCGGTCGCCCCGACCCAGGCGTAGACGGGCAGCAGCGGGAGCCCGATGGCGAACGGCAGCCAGGCCCAGGCGGTCGCCTTGAGCCGCAGGTCGTAGGCGTAGCCGGTGGCCGTCCCGGCGATCGCCACCCCGAGCGTGGCGGGGCCGACCGCGGCCGACAGACCGAGCCCCACGGCGAGCCCACCCGCGACCACCACCCGGGCGGTCCCCTCCCCGACCAGCCCGGCTGGGATCGGCTTGCCGCGCTTCCGGCCGCGGTCGAGGTCGATGTCGGTGAGATCGTTCAGGGCGCCGATCGAGACCTGGAGGGCGAACATCGCGACCCCGAGCGTTGCCGCGCGTGACGGCATTGCGCCGGCGACGAGCGCGAGTGCCCAGGTCACGACGGCATCCAGCAGCGACGGGAACGGGTGGCCGAGCCGGATCAGGGCGCCGATGCGGGTCGCCGGGCCGGCGGAGCCGAGCGGGGGCACCACCGGCTCGACGCCGGGGGGACCCGGCGCCGGGTCAGACGTAGACGAGTTCCTCGAAGCTCTCGACGAGGTACTCGATGAGACGGTCTCGGCCGTCGGGTGTCTCGTGGCGGATCCCGGCGACGAGGCAGTGGAGGGCCGTCGCGGGGACCATGATCCGGCCCTGGGCGTCGTGACCGAGGGTGGCCGGTGGGCCGCCACCCGCCGCGTAGACCCGTTCGAGCGACCGGTCGTCGATGCGGGCGGCCGTCCGGAAGTCGGCCAGGACGCGGAGGACCCCACGGCGGATCGCCATGTCGCGCATCAGCTCGGCGGCCCAGGAGTCGATCTGGGCGTCATCCTGCTCCGCCAGCCGGGCGCGGTACTCGGTCGGATCGGCGGCGAGTCCGGTTGCTCCCACGGGTCCTCCTCGACTGGTTCCGATCGCCCGAGATTATCGCAGGTTCAGCCGGCCGCCGGATCCGTCTTGGCCGGGTCCGGCTAGCCGCTTGACTCGGGGCCGCCTGACGCGGGACCGTCCGGCGCAGGCTCGGTCCCCGTGGAGGCAGGCTCCGGAACGGCGGCCGCCGCCGGAGGGCGGGCGGCCTCCCGGCCGCCCGCGGGCCACTCGTTGAATGTCTCGGTGAAGCGGTACCACCTGCTGCCGGGTGCGGGCGGGACTGGGTCGGGGTAGTCGTTGACGAGCTCATGGAGGGCTGTCCAGGCCCGCGAGCTCAGCGCCTCGACAGCCTCGTGGTTCGGCCGCCCGCCGGTCGGGATGGGTTCCCCGACGCGGACCCGGATCGTCCGTCCGAAGGCTAGCCAGCTGGTCCCGTTGATGGCGACCGGCACCAGTGGCACGCGCGAGCGCAGGGCAAAGAAGGCCGCGCCCTCGTCGAGTGGGAACAGCTCGCGCTCCCCCGCGTGGATCCGTCCCTCGCCCGCGATGGCGACCACTCCGCCCTGCTCGAAGACACGCTCGACCTTGCGAGTGGCCTCGATGAGGTCGTCCTTCGTCGGCCGGAACGGGATCGCCGTGCCGGTCCAGGACATGACCCGGTTCCTTGCCCCCTTCGACATGTCGCTCTCCTTTGGCCCGAAGAAGTAGAGCCTGGGTCGCCAGGGCAGGGTCGCCATCAGGACGAAGGGATCGGTCCAGCTCTGGTGGTTGAAGCAGAGCAGGGCAGGTCCGGCCGGGAGCCGGTCGCGGCCCTCCACCCGGACCCGGAACAGGGCCCGAACGGCCAGCCAGGCGAAGAGCATCGCCAGCCCATAGCGGAGCAGCTGGCGCGTCCGGGCCACCGGGCCGGGCGGTGGCGGGGCGGTCCTGGAGCGCCTGCGGACCCGCTCGTCGCCCGAGGCCACCGGCTCAGCGACCCCGAGCGATGGCATCCGGATCGAGGAGGTCGATCCGGTCGAGGACCAGCGAAGCGGCCTGGCGGGCTCCCGGCGCCGGCGGGATCGCGGCGTTCGGGACGAGCACAACGAACATCCCCGCGGCGCGACCGGCGAGGACGCCGTTGAGCGAGTCCTCCACGACGAGGCAGCCCTCCGGGGCGGCCCCGAGCCGCTTCGCGGCGAGGAGGTAGACGTCGGGCTCGGGCTTGCCGGTCGCCACCTCGTCGGACGACGCGACCGCCCCGAACAGGGGGCCGATCCCAAGCGACTCGAGCGCCGCGGCGATCACGTCCGGATGCCCGGACGAGGCGACCGCGACCGGGAGCTCGCGGGCGACCCGCTCGACCGTCTCGACCGCCCCGGGGATCCGGGGGGCGCCCTCCGCCAGGTACCGCTCGACCATCGCCCGGACGACCTCCGTCTCGATCTGCTCCCGAGGCAGCTGGGCCAGGTCGAGCCGCTCACGCATCAGCGTCGACCAGCCAAACGAGTTGGCGCCCATGATCGCGGCCCGGTCGGCCTCCGTCCAGGTCCGGCCGTGACGCCTGGCGAAGTCGATGCGGACCTCGTCCCACCAGATCTCGGCGTCGACGAGGACGCCGTCGAGGTCGAAGATGACCGCGCCAAACGACTGGCCAGCCTGGCTCACCCGCGTCCCGGGAGCGGCCGCCCGTCCATCTCCGCCAGGAGGTTGAGGATGAACGCCGCCATCGGTTCGCACTCGTCGTCGACGCCGTGGAGCACCTGGCTCTCGATCTGGAAGCTCAGCAGGCGGTGGCCCGCGCTCATCTCGACCGAGTAGTCCCCGATCTGGACGCGGTTCCAGCGGACGAGCTTGCCAGCCGCGCGCGGACCCTCCTGCGGCGCGCTCACCCGGACGTGGACGGACACCAGTCCGGCGGGCGTCGGGGCCATGAGCGACCAGCGGGTCGGCTCGTCGCCCCACGTGATCCAGCATTCGGGATCGGCCGCGGCCCCAAGTCCGAGCAGGACGGGCTCGACGACCGCATCGACCTTGGGCGTGAACGCGGCCGGGTGCGAGCCCTGGGCCCGCCACGCGCTCAGGAGCATGTTCCCCTCCGATCAGCGATTCGGTGTGGCGGACGCCCTCGGGAACGCTACCATGTCGGACATGCGCCTCGACCAACGCTTCCTGAACTGGGGGGTGTTCTTCATCCTGCTGGGCGCGATCCCGCTCGCGGTCAGCCAGGGCTGGATTACGGGCGACGCGATCAACGGCTGGTGGCGGTTCTGGCCGCTCATCCTGATCGGGATCGGGGTCGGGCTCCTACTCCGACGGACAGCCTTCCACTTCGTTGGCGGGCTGATCGTGGCCGCGACGTTCGGCCTGATGTTCGGCAGCCTGCTGGCGGGTGGCGTGGCCGGCGGCATCGGAATCGGCTGGAACTGCTCCCCCGGGCGCGGCGGGACCGCGTTCACCAGCCAGGGCGGGACGCTCGGCGCGAACGGCTCGGTCAGCCTCGAGATGAGTTGCGGGGACCTTACGGCGAATGCCGCGGCGGGGACGGGCTGGACGCTCGCGGGGTCGAGCCCCAACGGCCAGCCGCCGAGGGTCGAGGCCTCCGCGGACCGACTGTCGATCCGGCCCCAGCAGCGTGACTTCTTCGCCTCGTTCGACTCGCCCGGGGAGAACTGGACGGTCGGGCTGCCCACCGACCCGACACTCGGCCTGTCGGCGACCCTGAACGCCGGGTCGGCACGGCTCAACCTGGGCGGGATGCACCTGCAGGATCTGTCCCTGACCACGAACGCCGGGAGCACGGTCGTCGACCTGACCGGAGCGTCGCTGCCGACGTTCTCGTGGACGGTCAACGCGGGCTCGTCGAAGATCACCCTCCCGACGGCCAGCATGACCGGCTCGGCCACGGTCAACGCCGGGAGTCTCGGGATCTGCGTTCCGCCGGGCGCCGGCGTTCGGATTCAGTCGAGCTCGATCCTGGCCTCCAACAACTTCGGCGAGCGCGGCTTGATCCAGACCGGGTCGACCTGGACGAGCTCGGGCTACGTCGAGGCGCCTGTCAAGATCGACCTCTCGGTCAGCGCCAATGCGGGAAGTGTCGAGCTCGATCCGTCGGGAGGCTGCACGTGAACGATCGGCTCTATCGCTCGCGCGACGAGCGGATGTTCGCCGGCGTGGCCGGCGGCGTCGCCGAGCGCCTCGACCTCGACCCGTCGCTCGTCCGCGTCGTCTGGCTCATCCTCATCTTCCTGACCGGCGGCCTGTTCTTCCTGCTCTACATCGTGATGGCCATCGTCGTGCCCGAGGCGCCGATCGGGGCCGATCGCTGGGCGGGCTGGCCGGCGGCAGCGGCACCGGGCGCGGTCCCGGGCTGGTCGAGCCCCGACGCGACCAGCGCCGCCTTCGCGACCGGAGAGCCGACCGCCGGCGGGAGCGCCCCCGACACCGGAGCGACCCCCGGCGCGGCCGCACCGGAGGCCCCGGCAGGCGGGACACCCGACGTCGCGCCGCCAGGCGCTCCCCCGCCGGGAGCAGCGATGTCCGACACGGCGACACCGCCGCCGGTACCCCCGCCGGCATGGAGCCCGACCCCGACGCACCGCCACGAACGCCGGGCCGGGGGCGGCGCGATCATCGGTGGCCTGATCCTCATCCTGCTCGGTGGGTACTTCCTGATCCGAACCGTATTCCCGGAGATCGCCCTGGGTGCGTTCTGGCCGGTGATCCTGATCGTGATCGGGGTCGCCCTCGTCATCGGATCGTTCCGCCCCGATCGAGGCGGCTGACCGCCAACGGATCGTCCGCCGGCAGACGCGGCGGGACCATCGGGTCAGCGACGAGGTACGGGCGGCTGCCTAGGATGGCCGGCGCATGGCAGTGGACCTCACGCCGCTCACGGTCGCGTCGAGCCTCGGGATCGCCTTCGGGCTGGCCCTCCTCGTGCAGGGGATGGCCGGCCAGCGTCGGGCCGCCCGGATCGGTGACATTTCGACCTCCACGATCAGCTCGATCGCGGTCGGCGAGGTCCGGGTCAGCGGGATCGTCGAGCCGGCCGAGCTGACCCTCACATCCCCGCTCCAGAGCCGGACGTGCGTCTACTACCGGGCGAAGGTCGAACAGTCCGAAGGACGCTCCGAACGAGCGATCCTCGATGAGGAGCGGGCCGTCGGCTTCCGCGTCCGTGACGCCAGCGGCGACGTCCGAGTCTTCCCGCGGAGCGCCCAGTTCCTCGTCCCCGACGCTTTCCGGGAGCGCACCGGGATCATGGGCGACGAGCCGCCGGGGCTCTCGATTCGGACCGGGAGCGCGTTCCAGTCCGGCTTCGTGGATCGCGCGACGCAGGTCGCCGAGCTCCTGACCGTCCGCGTTCCGGGCGACCCGGCGGTCCCCCAGGACGAGCAGGCCGGCGCCGGCCTGCTCGGCGGCTTCAGTGCTCCAGGCAGGCGCGAGTATCGCGAGGCGAGGATCGAGCCGGGCGACCTCGTGACGATCGTCGGCACCGCCCTGCCGTTCGACCAGCTCGAGGACGCGGCCGGAGCCGACGCCGCGCTCGGGGGTGGGCTCGACGCGACGGGCGCCATCGCCGACCCGGAGGTCGCCGCGGACGTGGCCGAAGCGCGTGACGCCGGCTTGCTCGAGGCCGATCCCTCCGAGGCGTGGGGCAACGCCGCGATCCCCGGGTTCGGGATCGGCCGTCCGGTCCGAGCGCCCGAGCTCGACCCGGCGGCGACGCCGATGCCGAGCGCAACGGCCGCCGAAGCCGAGCGTGCCGAGCGGACCTTCGAGATCGCCCCGGAGACGCTCGTCCTGGCGGCGGGTCCCGAGGCTGGACTGCTCGTGTCGCTCGGGCTCCCCGGCGAGGCGGTCGCACGCGAGCAGTCGCGCTTCCTTGTCGGACTCCTCGGGGCGATCCTGGCGATCGCCTCGGCGGTCGCCCTGGCCACCTCGCTGAGCGGAGGCCTGCTTCTCTGATGCCATTCGCCGTCGCCGCTGCCTTTGCGGTTGCCGTGGTCGCCGTGATCGTCAACTTCATCGCGGTGGTCACCTACAACGACGTCGTCGCGCTCGTCCAGCGGATCGACAAGGCCTGGGCGAACATCGACGTGGCTCTCAAGCAGCGCCACGACGAGCTGCCCAACCTCGTCACCGCCGTGCGCGAGGTCATGGGCTTCGAACAGGCGGTCCTCGAGGAGGTCACCCGGCTGCGGAACGCCTACGACCCCGACCGACCGGTTCCGGACCAGGGGGCCCTGTCGGCCGATACGAGCCGGGCGGTGCGGTCGCTGTTCGCGGTGGTCGAGAACTACCCGCAGCTCCGGTCGGCCGCGAACGTCATGGACCTCCAGGCGGAGATCGAGCGCCTGGAGGGCGTCATCGCCGACCGGCGCGAGCTCTACAACGACCAGGTCTACCGCTACAACACCCGGATCGCCCAGCTCCCGGCGGTCGTCCTGGCCGGCGTGCTCGGGTGGCGTCCGCGCGACTTCTTCGCCGCCGACGCGGAGGAAGCCGTGCGTCCCGATGTCAGCCTGAGGTCCGTCTCCCCGGCCGGCGAGGTGCCCACCACGGAGGGCCGACGACCGGTCACGTAGAATCGGTCGGATGCCCCAGGCCTCCCCCGCCCCGCGCGGTCGTCCCCGCAGCGACCGGATCCACCGGGCGATCCTCGACGCCACGCGCGACCTGCTCATCGAGAACGGCTTCACGAGGCTTCGGCTCGAGGCCGTGGCGGCGCGGGCCGGGGTCGGCAAGGCGACGATCTACCGGCGCTGGCCGTCGAAGGAGGCGCTCGCCCTCGACCTGCTCCTCGAGCTGGCCGCGCCCCACCTCAGCGTCGACGATACTGGCCACACCCGGGACGAACTCCGAGCGGTCGTCCTCAACGCGATCCGCGGGCTGACCGAGACCTCGTTCGGGCCGGTGATGCGGGCGCTCATGTCGCAGATCGCGGGCAACCCGGCCATCGGGGACCCGTTTCGGGAGACCGTCGTCGCCGCGCGGCGCGAGCAGGTCGTCCAGGTCATCGAGCGCGGCATCGACCGGGGCGATCTGCGGCCGCACACCGACCCGGCGGTCGCGACCGAGCTGCTCGTCGGCCCGGTCTACTTCCGGCTCGTGTTCGGGGGTCGACTCGACGCGGCGTTTGCCGAGCAGGTCGTCGACGCGTTCCTCCGTGGAGCAGCGCAGCCCCGGATGATCCGGTAAGGTTTCCTGACCGATTCGTGATCGACTTATGGCGAAAGGGAGTGTCCGGGGTGATCGCGTGAGCCGCCGCGCCAGCCGGATGGCGAGGAGCCCAGGAGCGCGAGCGGACCTGCTCGGCCTGCTTTCGAGCGCCCACCGGGCTGTCGACAGGGGTGTCGAGCGACGCCTCCTCCGGCTCGGCTACGCGGACGTCCGGTCCGGTCATCTCGCGCTCCTGCTCAACCTCGAGCGGGACGGGGCCAGGGGCGCGGAGCTTGCCCGGCGAGCCGGGATGACGAAGCAGTCGATGGGCGAGCTCGTCAGGGAGCTCGAGCTGCTCGACTATGTCGAGCGGCGACCCGACCCGCGCGACGGCCGGGCCAGGCTCGTCCTCCCGACGGGTCGCGGGCTCATGCTCGTCGCCCATGCCCGCCAGCTGATCGCCGAGGTCGAGACCGACGCCGGACGGCGGATCGGGCCGGGGCGGCTGGCGACGCTCCGCGTTGCTCTCCGCGGCCTGGCCGAGCCCGAGGCCTCCCCCGAACCCACGATCGAGGCCCGATCCGGCGACCGTCGCATGCCTGACCAGTGACTCGATGGGCGCCACGGTGTTCGGCCACCTGGGTCCCGGGCACGCGAATGCCGGCGAAGGGTCATCGAACTGCGGCGTGCGAGGGCAAGCCGTCGAGGGCTCGCCGGATCACTTCGAAGCGTCGTGGCTCCCGTGGTCGCTGGAACCCCAGCTGGTCAGGCTGCGGATGAACCGGGCGGCCGGGTTCGTGTCCGGGCCGGAGGGCGCGGCTGCCCCGACCGGCTCGGGCATTGCCTCGGTGGTCTCCGCCGGGGCCTCGCCGGCGGTCGCCGCCTCGGCGGTCGCCACCTCAGCCGATCCGGAGGTCCCGGCCTCGCTTGGGGCCGGGGCCTCGCTCGGGGCCTGGGCCTCGCTCGGGGCCGCGACGGCTTCCCCGGCTTCAGCGGCCTCGACGGTGGCCTCGGCGACCGGCTCTTCGGCTCGCGCGGCCAGCGCGGGATCCATCACCGCCACGAGCTCCGGCTCCGCGTCGGCGGTCTCGCCCGCATTCCCGGCGGACACCGTGACGGGGGCGGACGACTCGGGGGCGGACTCGCCGGACTGCGCGGCGACCGGCTCGGCGGCACCCGTCGTGGGTTCGGTGACTGCCTCGCCGGACTCGGCGACGGCCTCGGCGGCACCCGTCGTGGGTTCGGTGACGGCCTCGCCGGACTCGGCGACGGCCTCGGCGGTCTCCGCCGGCTCCTCGGCTGCGGCCACGTCGGCGGCCGCCTCGAGCGCCGACAGGCGATTGACCGCGTCGGCGCGGGCGACGGCCCGGATGACCTCGAAGTCCGGGGCCTCCGGGACGGTGTCGGCCAGCCGGGCGATCTCGCTCGGGTCGCGCTCCGCCCCCAGGCGTGCGAAGAACACGTCGAGCTCGTGGCGGTAGCCCTCGACCGCCTCGGACACCCGATCGATCTCGCCGTCGATGATCGTCGCGTGCGCCACCAGGTGCTGCTCGAGTCGCTCGCGCCGGGAGCCGATCTGGATGTCGGCCTCGGAGCGGATCCGCTCGATCTCGGACTTCGCCCAGGCACGGATCCCCGCCACGTCCTGCTCGGCCAGTCGCTTCAGCTCACCGGCCTCCGCCGAGGCCCTGCTGCGCACCTTCTCGACGTGCGCGGTGGCCTCCTCGTCGACCGACACCTCGATCCGCTGCCGCTCGCGGTCGGCGGCAGCCTGCATCGCCCGGGCGAGCTCCTCGCGGAAGAGATGGGCGGATTCGCGGGTGTCGGCGGCGGCCAGCTGCTCGGCATCGCCCCCGGCCTGCTCGGCCGATTCGGCGGGCGCCTCGACCTGCGCCTGGGCAGGCGCGTCCGAGGGATTGGCGGCGGACTCCACTCCCGCTTCTGGCGAAGCGCTCTCTTGGTACATTCGGGCTATCCTCGGGTGGGGCTGCGATAGTACGTCTGGGC
>Ga0326726_10004779_pt1 | contig 12345 bp, 6 predicted proteins | sample MHFenrmetagenome_2_FD_207603 | JGI IMG/M metagenome (GOLD analysis project Ga0326726, IMG submission 207603) | Lab enriched peat soil microbial communities from Michigan Hollow, Ithaca, NY, United States - MHF15MN | ecosystem: Environmental > Terrestrial > Soil > Wetlands > Peat | place: USA...
GCCCGAGGGGTCGGTGAACCGCATGGACAACTTCGCCTCGCCCGCCTGGGTGAGGTTGCCCTGGCTTTCGAAGGTTCCGATCATCGAGTCCGCTATGATCTGGCGGAAGGCGGCACGGAACGAGCTGATGCCCTGGTAGGCCTTGGCGGAGCGCTCGATGAGGGCCTTGGGGTCGGGGTCTTGGTGGGCGGTCAGGCGGTCAGGCGGCCAGGCGGCCAGTGGCTCCGGCGTCCACCCCGACAACCCGGTCACGCCGAGCGCCATGAGGGCGCCCAACCACCGACCGCCTGACCGCCTGACCGCCTGACCGCCCTTCACGCTCGTGCTCCGGTTGGTGCCGCGATGCGTCGCCCGATGGCCTCGGCAATCAGCCGGGTTTCCCGCATCATCCGCGCGAACTGCTCGGGATAGAGGCTCTGGGCCCCGTCGGACAGGGCTCGGTCGGGGTTGGGATGGACCTCGACCAGGAGACCGTCGGCACCGGCGGCCACCGCCGCGCGTGCCATCGGGATGACCATGTCGCGATGGCCGGTGCCGTGACTCGGGTCGGCGATGATGGGCAGGTGTGACAGGCCCTTCACCACGGGCACGGCGGAGAGGTCGAACAGATTCCTGGTGGCGGAGTCGAAGCCGCGTACCCCGCGCTCGCACAGAATGACGTTGGGATTCCCCTCCGCCAGAATGTATTCGGCGGAGAGCAGCAGCTCCTGGATGGTGGCCGAGAGACCGCGCTTGAGCAGTACGGGGCGCGGGAGCCGGCCCACCAGCTTGAGCAGCGAGTAGTTCTGCATGTTGCGGGCGCCGATCTGGATGATGTCGGCCACTTCCGCCACCCGTTCCGCCCCTTCCGGATCCATGGCCTCGGTGACGATCAGGAGTCCGGTCTCCTCCCGGGCGCGGGCGAGCAGCCTGAGCCCCTCGAGCCCCAGGCCCTGGAACGAGTAGGGCGAGGAGCGGGGCTTGAAGGCACCGGCTCGGAGCACCGTCGCGCCCGCGTCCCGCACCGCCTCGGCGGCAGCGAGGATCTGGCGCTCGCTTTCGACTGAGCAGGGCCCGGCCATCACCACCACATCCTCACCCCCGATCACCAGCCCCCCGGACAGCCGGACGACGGTCGGCTCGCTCCGCCACTCGCGGGAGACCTGCTTGTACGGCTTGGTGACGTGGATGACCTCCTGCACGCCCGGAAGCGCCGAGATGCGGGAGCCGTCCACTCGGCCGTCGTTTCCGACCAGCCCGACCGTGGTGCGCTGCCGTCCTGGCATGGGGCGGGCCTGGTAGCCCATCTCCTGGATGGCATCACATACCCGGCGGATCTGGTCGTCGGTGGCGTCGTGGTGCATTACGATGAGCATGCGTGCTCCTGTAAGTCCTCAGCCGTCAGCCGACAGCCGTCAGCTCGACCACTCTGCTGACGGCTGATGGCTGTTGGCTCACAGCTCATCATACCCGCTCCAGCTCTCCGAGCCGTACCCCGACGATCGTCGACACGCCGGGCTCCTGCATGGTCACCCCATACACCGCCTCGGCGGCCTGCATGGTCCGCGGATTGTGGGTGATGACGATGAACTGGGTGGACTGCTTGAACTCCTCGAGCAGGCGGATGAACCGGCCCACGTTCGCGTCGTCCAGCGGCGCATCGACCTCGTCCATCAGGCAGAAGGGGCTGGGCTTGGTCAGGTAGATGCTGAACAGGAGCGACACCGCCACCAGGTAGCGCTCGCCGGTGGAGAGCAGGTGGATCCGCTGCACCTTCTTTCCTCGCGGCGCGGCGTGGATATCGATCTCGCTTTCGAGCGGATCGTCCGGATTGGAAAGCCGGAGATCGCACTCGCCGCCGCCGAACAGGGTCTGGAAGACGTGCAGGAAGTTGCCCCGGACGGCGGTGAACGTCTCCATGAACATCGTGCGGGCGGTGCCGTCAATCTCCCGGATGGCCTGGGTGAGCGACTGCCGGGCCGCCACCAGGTCATCCCGCTGGGCGGTGAGGAACTCGAGCCGCTTGCTCTCCTCGGCGTGCTCCTCTACCGCGAGCGCGTTCACCGGGCCGATGCTCTCCAGCGCCTCCATGATGCGGCGCGACTCGCTCTCGAGTGTCTCGAGATCGAGGTCCAGCATGGGCGCCTCGGCCAGGAGAGTGTCGAGCGGCTTCCGCCATTCGCTCTCCACCCGCTCGACGATCGAGCGGCGGCGCCCGGCGGCCTCGGTGGTCTCCAACTCCAGCCGGTGATACTCCTCGGTGAGCCGATCCACCCGCGCGCGCGCGTCGTGCAATGCCCGCTCCGCTTCCGCGAGGACGGTCTCGGCCAGCTGGGCAGCCTGGTCGGCGTCGGTGGCGGCGGCTTCCAGCTCCTGCACCGCCACCCGCCGCTCGGAGCGGGCCTCGATCCACTGAGCCTGCTGCGCGGCGAGGGCGGACGTATCGGTCTCGATCTGGCTCAGCTCACCGGCCAGCATAACGGCCGCCTGATCGGCTTCGGACCCTACCCGGCTGGCCCGCTCGAGCGCAGAACGGGCACCGTCGAGGCGGGCCTGCAGCTGGGCCTCCTGCACCTGCCAGTGCACCCGGGCGTCGCGGGCGGCCTCCTGCTGGGTCTCGAGGTCGGCGAGCAGGACGCGGCCCTGGCCGAGACTCTCGTCCAGCCGCGCCCGGGCGAGGTCGCCCTCGGTGAGACTGGCATCGATCTCCTGCAGCCGCCGCTCAGAACGCTCGATGCGCTCTTCGAGTGATGCGAGGTGCCCGCGGGCCTCAGTGAGCTCCCGCTGCACCTGGTTGGCCAAGCGCACCGCATCCTCGCGGGCAACGGCCGTGGCACGCTCCAATTCACGGGCGTGGTCGGCGGCGTGGGTCGCGGCCTCCAGCGCGGTCTCCGACTCGGCCAGGCGCGCCACGGTAGCACCGAGCGCCAGATCGGCGCGGTGCAGCGCGGACTGGCCCTCGCTCACCTCGTTGGCCAGGCTCTCCAGCTCGGCGCGGCGCCGGAGCGGGCCTGATGGGCTCGGGGCACCGGCGAGGAGGATGGCGCCATTCGGACGGCGCAGGGCGCGGCCGCTCGGCTCCAGCACCTCGGAGCCGGCGAGCAGCGCCTTGACCCAGCCATCGGCGGGACCCTGGGCATAGAGCCGGTCGCCGAGCGGGCTCTCCCCCGTCTGGCCCGCTGGGCCGCTGTCGGCCGGCAGCAGGACGATGGCCCCAGGCTGCTCCTCGGCGTGCCATGCCTGGATCGCGGGAATCACCGACGAGTCACGCACCAGCACCGCGTGGACCCACTCACCGAGCAATCGCTCGGCCAGCTCGGCGTCTTCCCGACCGGTGCGGATGAAGTCGCTCAGCGGCCCAAGGATCGCGCCGCCGAAGCGATCCCGGGCGGAGAGCAGCGCCGCGGCGCCCGGTGCGAGCCCGACCCGGTCGCGCTCCAGCTCCTCCAGCGCCTGGCGGCGGGCGGTGAGCTGGGCGAGGGCCTCCTCCGCGGTGCGCCGGTCGGCCCGCTCCAGCGCCTCTTTCCGCCGCAGCTCGGCAACCAGGTGCCGGGCCCGCTCGGCTTCACCGGCGAGGCGCCGGGCCTCATTGGTGTGACGCTCGGCCACGTCGATCGCGTCCGCCTTGCGGCGTTCGGCGACCTCGAGCTCAGCCTCGGCAGCCTGCTTGCGTGCCGAAGCCGTACTGGCCTGTTCCCGCAGCGAGGCGAGGTCGGTTTCGAGGGAAGCCCGCTCTCCTTCCAGGGAGCGCAGGGTCTGGATCCGCTTCTGCAGCTCCTCCTCGAACTGCCGCACAAGCTGGCGCTCCTCACCCAGCCGAAGCCTGACGTTCTGCTCGGCGGTGGTGCGGGTGGTGAGCTCGGCCTGAATCCGCTCCTTCTCCTGCAGCGCGGTGGCGTGTTCGGTCTCGGCTGCCTCCCGATCGCGGGTCGCCTGCTGCCGGCGGGATTCCATCTGGCCCCGCTCCTCCGAGGCCCGCAGCTTCCGGGCCGCCGCGTTGGCGAGCCGCTCGGCGGCGAGCGCCAGGTCGCCATCGAGCCTGCCAAGCTCCAGCCGGACATCTCCGAGGCGTCTGGCGATCTCGGTCCGCTGCGCCTCGGTCCGGGCGCGGGCGCGGCCCGACTCTTCGCGCCGCTCCTCCAGCTCGACCAGGGTCTCGCGAGAAGCGGGGAGCTCCTGCTCCAGCTCCGCGTGGCGCCGGGTAGAGGTCTCCATCTGCTCGCCAAGGTCCTTGAGCAGCCGCTTCGCCAGGGTGAGCTGGACAGCGAACTTCTCCTCCATGAGGCGGGCGTGGCGCTCTGTCTTGCCCTTCTGGCGCGCCAGGCTCCGGATCTGGCTCTGGACCTCGGCGACGAGGTCCTCCACGCGCTGCAGGTCGCCGGCGGTCTCCTCCAGCCTCCGTTCGGTGGTCTGGCGCCGGTCGCGGTACAGTCCGATTCCGGCCGCCTCCTCGAACAGGGAGCGCCGCTCCTCGGCCCGATCCGACAGCAGCCACTCGATCATCTTCGACTCGATCACCACCCCGGCGTCGCTGCCCAGGCCGGTGCCGCGCAGCAGGTCCTGGATGTCCCGCAGCCGGACCACCGTTCCGTTGAGCAGGTAGTCCGACTGGCCGCTCCGGGAGAGGCGGCGGGTGATCTGCACCTCGCGGTACGCGATGGGCAGGTCGCCGTCGGAGTTGTCCAGGAAGAGCGAGGCCTCGGTGACGTTCACCGGCCGGCGTGCGGTCGAGCCCTGGAAGATCACGTCCTCCATCTTGCCCCCGCGAAGGAGCCGCGCCGACTGCTCGCCCAGCACCCAGCGGACCGCGTCGGAGACGTTGGACTTGCCGCAGCCGTTGGGACCGACGATGGCGGTCACCCCATCGTGGAAGGAGAGGGAGACCGTGTCGGCGAAGGACTTGAAGCCGGACAGCTCGAGCTTCGTGAGCTTCATGCGGGACGGATCCTGTTCAGCGGTCGGGTTGGTAGATGAAGAAGGGCCGGCCCAGACGGCGGCCCGTCGATTCGGCGGCTTCACGGGTGGGGTAGGGGCCCAGTACGACCCGGAAGCCTTCGTCGGGGCTGTGGGGATCGAGCACGGAGGCAGGGAGACCCTGCTGTTCGAGTTGGCGGGCCAGCTCGGTGGACCACGCCTTGTTCTGGGAGCTGGACACCTGCAGGTACACCCGGTTGTCCTGCACTCCGCCTGTGGAGTCGGTCCGCTGGCTGTCGCTCACCGCGGCGCCGGGGCCGATGCTCGCGGTGCCCGTCTCCGGCGTCCAAGCCAGGGGGAGCCAGAAGTCGCCGGCGCCTCTCTTCACCCGGCCGCTCTCGGGGAACTCACGCTGGGTGAGATCGTAGGCAACCACGTCGCCGTCCTGCTTGAGCAGCAGCACCTGCTGGTTGGTGACCGTGGGAAGATCGGCTGCCCAGTCGGCCTTGAAGCCGCGCAGGAAGCGGTTCCGGGCAAGGTCCACCAGCCAAAGCGAGTCGCTGGTGGGCGGGTGGACCATCAGCCAGCGGCCGAACGGATCCGAACGGAGCGAGGCGGCCGGCCCCGGCAGCTTGATCTCTCCGACCTGCTCCCGGCTGAAGCGGTTGAACACCAGGACCGATCCTTCCCGCCGAGCCACGTAGAACCGGTGCCCGGAAGGCGAGAACAGCACCGCGCGGGCGTGACCGCTTACCCGGATCGAGACGGTCTGGTCCGGCTGGTCGGGATCGACCAGGACGACCGCGGTATCGGCCGCGACGGCCAGCAGGTCGCCCCAGTAAGTGGAGGCCGCGTCTCCGGCCGGGAGCGGTACCCGCACCGGCTGGTCGTCGCTATGAAGCACCGTGAGCGTGGCGCCCTGGCCGGTGGAAACCGCGAGCAGCGATGAGCCTCGGGTACCATACAAGTCGCGCGGCCGGCCGGTGAGCTTGGATTCAAAGCGCACCGGATTCCGGCGGAGGAACTGCACTACCCGCAGGCTGTCGTCCACGGTGAAGAGGGAACCGTCGGGGCCTACCGCAACCTCGCGAATGCCGGCGGCGAGCTGGGGCCGGGCCCGGGCGGTGAGGAGATCGAACGCGATGACTTCGTTCCTGGTGCCGAGGGCGTACACCACACCCAGATCGAGATCGGCCCCGATGGCACGCCGGACCGGCGGCAACGGCGCCTCCGAGTGCCAACCCCAGCTCTCCAACTTGGGCAGCCGGTACAGCTCCGCTCTGCCACCCGCCGCGGCCAGCCGAAGGAGGCTCGAGGGCGGCGTGGTGGTGGCGACGGAGAGACCGCGATAGGGCTGGGAACCGGACCGGCATGCGACCAGGAACGCCATCGCCGCGGCCAGGAAGGGGCGCGTTTGCACGGCCGAAAAGTAGCGGGTCAGGGAGAGCGGCGGGAAGGGCGGAAAAGGCGGCAAGGGCGGAAGCGACGGAAGGGGCGGAAACGACTCTGCGACGCCCCTTCTGCTTGTTCCGCCTTTCCCGGCTTTTCCGCCCTTCCCGCTAGAACACCGGCCCGAGGCTGAGGGTCCAGTAGCCGCCCTTGATGGCGGGACGATCCTGAGGGAACGAGTAGTCGAGCCGGAGGATGACGAAGTTGAACAGGTTCATCCGGGCCGAGACGCCGATGGTCTGCAGCGGGGTGCGCACCCGGATGGGATCGTCGCCGGCGCTGCGACTCCACTTCAGGTTGTCACCGCCGTTCCAGGCCAGACCAACGTCGTAGAACAGCGCGCCCTCGATCGGTGGGAAGGCCTGCGGGAGGATGTGCATGTCCGGCGTCATGATCGGGAAGCGCAGCTCGGCGCTTCCGACCGCCAGCTGAGTGCCCACCAGCCGATCGAGCTCGATGCAGCCGGTGTAAGTGCCAGGGTCGGAGGTGCGGCACTCGTTGCGGTAATAGCTGCCCGACGTGTTGCCGCGCAGCAAGTCGGTGCTGCCGAGGAAGATCCGGAACCGATCGGCGTCGGGCCCGATACGGCCGAAATACAGCGCGCGTGTGGCGAGGGCGAGCGGACCCACCAGGTGATCGTAACGGCGGTAGTCTGCCAGGCCCTCGAAGAACTTCCACCCGCCGAGGGTCTGGGAGGCCTGTAGCCGCCAGCGCCGCCCGTAGAACGGCCCGACCCATCCCGGCAGGGAGTTGTCGAAAGTGAGGGCCGCGGAGGGCGCGACATAGCTCTCCCCCGGCAGGCTGATCTCGCGTGAGGTCGGGTTATCGGTCGCGAGGCCGCTGGTGGGATCATACGGCTCGAAGATCTGCTGTAGCCGGTCGCTGATGGTAGTGGCCTCCAACCCGAATTCAATGCGCTGGAACCGGCTCAGGGGGTAGTACCCGAAGCCCTGCACCGAGCGACTCACGATCCGGCGGAGGTTGGTGACAAAGACGTTCTGCCCGGCGGCCGGCGAATCGACCACCACGCGGCTGGGCTCGAGGAAGTAGTAGGGCTCCTGGCCCGCGCTCACCGCCCAGTTGAGCCGGTGGGTCTGGTTGACATAGGTGGCATTGACCATTGCCTCGCTGATCCGGCCGTTGACGAAGGCGCCGAATATCAGGGTGTGGTTGCCCAGGATGTCCGAGAGCGAGATGGCGCTGCCGCCGTAGAACCCCCGGCCGAAGTTGTCGCGGGTGTAGCCGATCGTGGGCCGGGCGATGTAGTCCGGCTGGAACTTCACCTTGTACTTGGTGGTACTGAACTCCGCCGTATCGGGGAGCGGGAAGTTCACCGAGTCCATCAGCGCCGAGATGGTGAGCGGCCGCAGGGTGGAATCGGAGATCGTGGGGGTGGAGTCCGCCTGGCGGAAACCCTCGCGGGTGATGTAGATCGAGCCGGAGGACACCAGCGGACGCGGCGTCGTGTCACGCGGAGGTATGGATACCACCAGGGGGGGCGAAGTGTCCCCCGGCGCCCGCTCGCCGATCGCAGCGATGGGCCGGCTGGCTGAATCGCGCGGCGGACCACCGATCGCGCCGATGGGACGTCCGGCGGAATCCCGCAGGGCCAGGGTGGCCGGCGGTGGCTCCCATGGTTCCTTCCTGAGGCTCTGCGGGTTGTCGATCTCGTAGACGTCGAACATGTCCCGCGAGTAGTACACGAAGGCCAGCCGGTCGGCATCGTGCGCCCAGGACAGCACCGGGGAGAGCGCGGTGATGCCCTGCGCCCCGGTGAAGAGGTCGGTGAGCTGGTAGATCTTCTGGTCGCGGGTGTCGTAGAGGAAAATGTTGCTCACCCCGGTGCGGTCGGAGACGAAGGCCAGTCCCTGGCCGTCGGGCGACCACTGCGGGCTCACGTTCTTGCCCACGTCCATCCCCGGCAGCACCTCGATCCGTCCCGACGCCACGTCGTAGGTGGCGATCCGCATGTTCCCGATCCGGAGGGTGGTGAAGTCGGTGTTCGGCCCGCGGTCGGTGGCGAACGCGATGGTCCGGCCGTCGGGCGACCATACGGGATGCAGGTCGGCGTACTTGTCGTTGGTCAGGCGGCGGAGGTCGGTGCCGTTGGCGTTGACGATGAACAGGTCGGAGAGCCCCCCGTCGTAGCCGGTGAACACGAGCTGGCGGCCGTCCGGACTCCACGACGGGGTGGTGATGCCGTTGAGCTTGACCTTGATCCGCCGTTCCTCGCGGTTCTTTTCGACGTTGAGGATCACGATGACGTCACGCGGGCCGCTCTTGGCGGCTACCGCGATCCGCTTGCCATCCGGCGACCAGCTGACCGCCGAGGTGATGAAGCGGAAGGTCTCGTAGTTGCTGCTGTAGGAGGACTTGAGCAGCCGCCGCTTGACCTTGCCGGTGACGGCATCGGCCAGGTACAGGTCGATGAAGTAGAAGTCCTTCTCGCTGAAATAGGCCACCTGCTTGCCGTCCGGCGAGAGCGCGGGGGACAGGTGGTAGGTGCCCTCCGAGCGCGATTCGCTCAGCACCTCGCGTCCGATGTCCCGGGCCCGCTGGCGCGAGGCAACTTCCGGCAGGTAGGTCTTCTGGACATGCTCCTTCCACATATCCGACAGTTGGCGGTAGTCCACGCCCAGCACCCGGCGGATGGAGCCCTCCAGGCCTCCGCCACCGGCCAGGGTGCCCTGCATGATGGCGCCGATCGCCTCGTCACCCCAACGCTGCCCGATGTAGGCCACCAGTGCCTGGCCGAAGCGGTAGGGGAAGATCCGGGGATCGTTCTCCAGCTGGTGGATCGTGGGGATCTTGCCCTCGATCGCGGCGTCCCGGAGCCACATCGCGGTGTTGGGATCCACCCCGCCCAGCGAGAGGTATTCCGACATGCCTTCAACGAACCACAACGGCGGATTCACATTGATGATGGTCTGCAGCCCCGCCCCGGCCCGGCCCCGGCTCCAGATGTCGTACTGGAACTGGTGGGTCATCTCGTGCTGGAGCACATGCTCCAGTTCCTCGTACGAGCCGGTGAAGGGGAGGATGATCCGCTGCTTGAAGAAGTCGGTGACGCCGCCGGTGCCCTCGCTCGGGGATTCACCGCCCAGGGCGTTGGTCTGCTGGAAATCCGAGTGGGAGGCGTAAAGCAGGATCGGCTTCCGCTCCCGGTACTCGTGCCGCAGGATCCGGGAGAGCCGCTGGTAGGACCGCTCCGCCATCCGGGCCGCGTCGAGCGTGGCCTCGCGGGCCTCGGGGTAGTAATAGATGTCGAAGTGCTCGGTCTTGAGCACCTGGAAGTCGAACGCGCGGTACTGGACCTTGTTCTGCCCGAAGTAGTACTGCGCGGGGAGAGCGACGGGGGCGCCAGCGAGGAGCAGCAACGCGAGCGCGGAACGACGGATCATGAACACCTGCCGGTCAGGCGCCGGTTTTGATCTCCGGCGCATCGCCCCAGAGCCGCTCCAGCTGGTAGAAGCTGCGGGTCTCCGGGTGGAAAAGGTGGACCACGAAGTCCACGAAATCGAGCAGCACCCAACGGCCTCCCGGGAGGCCTTCAACATGATGCGCCCGGGCGCCACGGCGGTGCAGTTTCTCCACCACCGAATCGGCGATACCGCGGACATGGGCATCCGAGGTACCCGAGGCGATCACGAAGTAATCCGTCGCCTCGCTCAGGCCGCGCAGGTCGAGGACCCGGAGCTCGCGGCCCCGCAGATCCTCGATCGCCGCCACCGCCGCCGCCACACCTTCCCGCGGCGTCAGCGGATGTTCGGTTCGGACGGTCATGCCCGGCCACCTCCCGCCGGCAGGACCGGGGTCCCGTCCTCCACCTGCCAGAACACCGCCCAGGCTCCGAACCCTACGTGGGCGCCGAGGACGCCGGTGGCCAGCGCCACGAAGCAGTCCCGAGGGCGATAGGCGGCCATCAGCGCGGCCCGAACCCGCTCCGCCATCTCCGGTGCCTCGGCGTGCACGATGCCGAAGCGGACCGACGCGGGGCGGGGCGAGAGGCGCCGCTCCAGGAGGCTCAGCACCCGCGGCACCACGTTCTGCCGGCCGCGGACCCGGTCGACCGGGACGATCCCGCCCAGGTCATCCAGCGACAGGATCGGCTTCACATCCAGCATCCCGGCGATCAGCGCCTTGCCGCGGGTCACCCGGCCCGACCGGAGCAGGTTGTCGAACCGATCCACCGTGATGAAGCACCCCGACTGCCGTCTGATCCGGCGCAGCTCCTCCGCGATGGACTTGGCGTTCCAGCCCGACTCGGCGAGCTCTGCGGCCCGCAGTGCCAGCAGTCCCAGCCCGAGCGAGGCGGAGGCACTGTCGACGAACTCCACCCCCTCTATCCCGGCCGCCCGCGCGGCGGTGACGCCGGACTGGTAGGTCCCGGAGAGCCGCGCCGCGAGCAGCACTGCGACGACCTCGTCGGCCTCCGCCTTGGCGTCCCGGAGCACCCGGACAAACTCGCCCGGGGTCGGCTGGGAGGTGGTCGGGTTCACCTTGGAGGCCCGCATCCGGCGGTAGAAGTCCTCCCCCTTCAGCTCTACCCGGTCGCGGAAGGTCTCATCCCCGAACATCACCTGCAGCGGCACCAGCGCGATGTGATGCCGGTCCAGCACGGCGTCCGGCAGGTCGGCGGAGGAGTCGGCGACCACCGCCACCGGCCGCCGCTCTCCGTGGGCCAGCTTTCGGTGCTGGGCCCGCATGTCCTCGGCCTTGGTGGTTTCGATTGCTCCCCACCGGGCCGCGAATGTAAAGACGGCATCCGGGGTATCCGTGTGCACATGGATCTTGAGCAGATCCCCGGCCAGCACCACCTGTACGGAGCCACCGAAGTTGCGGATCTGGGTCCGAACCTCGTTGGCCGGAGGCAGCTGTTCCCCCCGAACCATAACCTCAGTACAGAACTGGAAGTCACGTTCGGCGGCGACCTCGATCATGGCCGCTGGGGCCAGGCTCGCCAGGGTGTCGGTCAGGGCGATGGGGAGGATGGGATCGCCCTCGATGTAGCGCACCACCCCTTCGATCATCCTCACGAATCCCTTGCCGCCGGCGTCCACCACCCCGGCCTCCTTCAGGACCGCCATGAGCTCAGGGGTGTGCGCGAGGGCCACCTCCCCCTCATGCAGCAGGCGGTTCATGAAGACGGAAATGTCGGGGGAATCGGCCGCGGCGCGCCGGGCGGCCAGGGCCGCCTCGCGGGCGACAGTGAGGATGGTGCCCTCCCGGGGATCATCCAGGGAGCCGTAAAGGTGTTCGGCGCCGACCCGGAAGCCCTCGGCCACTTCCTCGGCGGTCGCCTCCTCCTTGTCATCCATGACCTCGGCAAAGCCGAGCAGGAAATGGGCGAGCATCATCCCGGAGTTGCCCCGGGCGCCGAGCACCGCGCCGCGGGCGGCGGTCTTGGCGGTGACCCCAAGCGGCGCGTCGCCGAGCGCCCGGAGGGCGTCGGCGACGGCTCGGAGAGTCAGGCTGAAGTTGGTGCCGGTGTCCCCATCGGGCACGGGGAACACGTTGATCCGGTTGATCTCTTCACGCCCGGCGGCGACCCAGTCGGAGGCGGCGAAGAGAGACCGCGCCAGCCTGGCGCCATCGATGTACCGGATCCCGACCGTCATCGCGCGGGGGCTACTCCGGGACTACCGTCACGCGGATTTCCGCGGTCACATCGTGGTGCAGCCGAATGGCCACGTTGTGCTGGCCCACGGTCTTGATCGGGTGCTCCAGCTCGATGCGGCGCTTGTCCACCGCGTGGCCCTGCGCCGCCAGCGCATCGGCCAGGTCCTGCGCGGTGATCGAGCCGAACAGCCGGTCGCCTTCGCCCGCCTTGCGCTTGAGCGTGACGGCTACGCCGCTGAGCTGCTGCGCGAGCGCCCGGGCCTCACCGGCCTCCTGCTCCGCCCGCACCGCCCGGGCCTTGGACTCGGCCAGAATCCGCTTGCGATTGCCTTCGGTCGCCTCGTAGGCCAGGCCCTTGGGCAGAAGGTAGTTCCGGGCGTAGCC
>Ga0326726_10004780_pt1 | contig 12344 bp, 9 predicted proteins | sample MHFenrmetagenome_2_FD_207603 | JGI IMG/M metagenome (GOLD analysis project Ga0326726, IMG submission 207603) | Lab enriched peat soil microbial communities from Michigan Hollow, Ithaca, NY, United States - MHF15MN | ecosystem: Environmental > Terrestrial > Soil > Wetlands > Peat | place: USA...
GACTACGTCAAGGACGGGCCCCTCACCCGTTTCTTCGAGAAGCCCTCGACGGTGTGGACCCCGCACGTGCTGAAGGACGGCTCCGACTCCGCCGGGGCACTCGCAGCGCTGAACCGCGTCTACCTCAACATCGGCCTCTACAGCGAGGAATGGCTGCGGCACTTCAAGGCGCTCTCGGGGGGAAAGCCCATCACCCCCATCGAGATCCGAGTGGCCCGGAAGAACTCGGTCTACTGGCAGGCCACCGAGCGCCAGACGCTCGACATGGCGCGTTTCTTCCTGAAAGCCTCCAACCCACACCTGCTCAAGGACGCCCCGGGCGGCGCCCAGTACCAGACGAAGGACCAGGCGCAGCTCCAGCGCGGACGGCTCGTGTTCGCCGAGCGCTGCGCCCGCTGCCACTCGAGCAAGCTGCCCCCGCCGCCCGTGCCCGGGCTCGATCCCGCCGGCTGCGCGGGACCCGGCTACCTGGACTGCTGGAACCGCTACTGGGAGTGGACGAAGACCGACGAGTTCAAGCAGAAGATGCGCGACATCGTCCTGGCCCCGGACTTCCTCACCGACAACGTCCTCTCGAACGACGTCCGGGTGCCGGTGACCCTCCTGGAGACCAACGCGTGCAGCCCGCTCGCCTCGAACGCGATCGCCGGCAACATCTGGGACAACTTCTCCTCTCAGTCGTACAAGGATCTCCCGTCGGTCGGCACCATCACCGTGCACCACCCGATCACGGGCGAAGAGCGGCAATACCAGATGCCCAAGGGCGGCCGCGGCTATACGCGCCCCGCCTCCCTCGTCAGCGTGTGGTCCACCGCCCCCTTCCTGCTGAACAACTCGGTGGGGAAGTTCGAGGAACAACCATCCGTCGAGGCCCGGATGCGGTCGTTCCAGGCTTCGATCGAAGAGCTCCTGTGGCCCGAGCGGCGGCGCAAGGACAAGGTGCTCGGCGACAAGATCCCCGGGTACATCGACCGCACCTCGACGCTCAGCTCGATCCGCATCCCCGGCGGATACCTGCCGGATCCGGTGCGAGCCCTCCTCCACCCCCTGCACCGGATCGCCCCGTGGATCTTCGGTGCCGACGAGATCAACGTCGAGATCCCCGCCGGGACGCCGATCAACCTCATCGCCAACCTCGAGCTGGTGCCGGACGGGGCCGGCTGGTGGGAGCGTTTCCGTCACGGCGGCAAGATCCTGCGCCTCGTGCCGCGGATCAATGCCGACCTCAAGCACGCGCACGGGGCGCCCGACGCGGAGGCGCGAGCCCGCTTCGCCAACCTCGTCGAGGACCTGCTGAAGCTCAGCAAGTGCCCCGACTTCGTCGTGAACCGCGGCCACTACTTCGGCACGAGCCGCTTCAAGGAAGAGCCCGGTCTCAGCGACGAAGACAAGTACGCGCTGATCGAGTTCCTGAAGACCTTCTAGCGGACCGTATGAGCCAGAGTCCTCCCCCCGCCGAGGAGTGTGAGTACGTGATCGTCGGCTCCGGCGCCGGCGGCGGCACCCTGGCTGCGCGCCTGGCCGAGGCCGGCCGGTCGGTGATCCTCCTCGAGGCCGGCGGTGACGCGAAAACGGACGGCGCGGGCGCGCGCCTGCCGTCCGACTACGACGTCCCGGTCTTCCACCCCTTCGCGTCGGAAAACCCGGCGATGGCGTGGAACTTCTTCGTCCGGCACTACGACGGCCGCGAGCAGGAGGCGGACCCCAAGTATCGATCGTCGTGGAACGGGCGGGACGTGGACGGGGTGCTCTACCCGCGCGCCGGAACGCTGGGCGGCTGCACCGCTCACAACGCGATGATCCTGCTCTATCCGCACAACGCGGACTGGGATGGTATCGCCAGCCTCACCGGCGACCCCTCGTGGGCCGCGGCCTCCATGCACGGTTACTTCCGGAGGCTGGAAGACTGTCGCCACCGTCCGCTCCACCGCTGGCTATCCCGTATCGGCATCGACCCCACGCGACACGGCTGGAAGGGATGGCTGCGCACGGAGCACGTCCTGCCCCCCGCCGTGCTCGAAGACAAGCCGCTGGTCAAGGTGGTGCTCGCCGTCCTCGCGGACGCGTTCGCCGCCGCGGGCCGGCCGCTCGACCAGCTCCGGCGGCTGTTCGAGTTCGCCTTCGATCCCAACGACTGGCGTCGTCTGAAGGACGACCCCGTCGGGGTTCGCTACGTGCCCCTGACCACGCGCGCCCACGCGCGGGCGGGCGCCCGTGAGCGCGTGGTGGACACCGCCACCCGCTACCCGGATCTCCTGAAGGTTCGCCTGCACGCGCTGGCCACGCGCGTACTCTTCGATGGGGACCGCGCGGTCGGCGTCGAATACCTTTCCGGCGAGCGTCTCTATCGCGCCCATCCCGAGCCCAACGCCGCGCCGGGGGAGCGCCGACAGGTCTTCGCGTCGCGCGAGGTCATTCTGGCCGGCGGCGCGTTCAACACTCCCCAGCTATTGATGCTCTCCGGGATCGGCCCCCGCGACGAGCTGGAGCGGCACGGGATCCCGGTACGCGTCGATCTCCCCGTCGGACGCAACCTCCAGGACCGATACGAGATCAGCGTCGTCAACCGAATGCCCTTCGCCCACTGGCGGATGCTCGAGGGCGCGCAGCTCGCCGAAGGGGACCGATATTTCCGGGAGTGGGCCGCCGGCGATATCGGCGTGTACGCGACCAACGGAACGATGCTCGGCCTGATCATGCGCTCCACGCCCGACCGCCGCCCCCCCGACCTCTTCTGCATGGTCCTCCTGGGGAAGTTCGACGGGTACTACCCCGGCTACTCGGCGGACCTGATCAAGAACCTGAACTGCCTGAGCTGGACCGTTCTCAAGGCACACACCAACAACCGGGCCGGCGACGTGCGGCTGCGATCGACGGATCCGCGCGATCCTCCGCTGATCAACTTCCGCTATTTCGACCCGCGGAACGACCCCGACGGGGAGGACCTCGACTCCGTCCTGCACGGGATCAAGCTGGTGCGGGCGATCACCCGCCAGCTCACCGAGGCCGGGCTGGTCGGCGCGGAGGAGCCGCCGGGGGCACACGCGCAGACCGATCCCGAGCTGCGCGACTACATCCGCGCCAACGCTTGGGGCCATCATGCCTCCTGCACGTGCCCCATCGGCCCGCGCGAGACCGGCGGCGTGGTCGACTCCCGCTTCCGGGTGTATGGCACTCGGGGCCTGCGCGTGGTCGACGCCTCCGTCTTCCCGCGCATCCCCGGCTTCTTCATCGTCAGCGCCGTCTACATGATCGGCGAGAAGGCGGCGGACGTCATCCTCGCCGATGCCGCTCACCGGTGAGAACCTGCAACGAGGAGGTCACGGCCATGGCCTATGACGTGCCCCAGCTGTTGAAGATGTCCCAGGCAGAGCTCGACGACCTGTTCACCAAGAGCAGCACCGGCGAGATTCCGGACGGGGAAGGCGCCGGCACGGCCATCGTGTCGCCGGGGTCCTCCTACACCCCGGAGGTGGCCTCGTGGATCAACCACTTCGCCTGGCAGGGGAAGGTGTTCGACGCCAAGAACGGACAGCTGAAGAACCGGATACTCCCCTTCGGCCTCAACGCCATCATCGCCAAGGTGTACAAGGCGCCGAGCTGGCTCGACGGCAAGGAGTGCATCGTACTCGACTACTCGGAGACCTCCCTGGTCGCCCACTGGATTCGCGACGAGATCCGCCAGATCGGGCCGGGCCTGTATCTCGGGAAAGTCTACTGGGACCGGAAGCGCCTGATCGACTTCGCCCTGCAGTTCTGATCCGAACGGCGCGGGTCGACGGAGTGACGAAAGGCGCCGCGGCAGCCGCAATGGAGAGACCATGGCGACGCCCACGCTGAGCGAGATGTTCCACCGTCTGGGGAGACCCCGCGGACAGACCCACGCGGCCCGGACGGTCGAGGTCTTCGGGTGGGTCGATCTGGTCCTGGGAGCCGTCCTCCTCTTCGCCCCTGCCCTGGTCGAGATGCTGCTGAGCCTGCCGCCGCTCACCCGCCAGGGCGCGAACTATCTCCGGCTGGCCGGCCTGCTGGTCTCGGGCCTGGGAACGCTCTACGTGGTGAGCGGGCGCCTGAGCTCCCAGGAGTTCGCCTTCGCCTCCCTGCTCGACCGGCCGCTGGTGCCCGTGATCATGGCGATCCTCTGGTACCGGGACATCCTGCCGGGCCCACTGGCGCTGGCCTTCTCGGTCACCGATTTTGCAGGGTTCCTGTGGACGTTGTCGGCCTGGCGCGCGGCCGCTCGCGGCGCCGAAGGCGCCCCACACCCCCCGCTCGGCGCGAGGACGGCGGCCGGCCTTTTCGCGTTCACCAGCGGCGTGCTCCGCAACGCGCGCACCTTCCATCCCGACGGACGGACGTTCCGCGGCACCGTCCGTCCGCTCCAGCCGGCGGACCCCGCCCTTGCGCCGGCCGCCCAGCATCTGGCGGAGAGCACGGTCCTCCTGCGCATCGGCATGGGGCTCATGAAGAGGGGATGGCCGCGGTGGCTGGCGGACCTGGTCCCCGACGCGCCGAGCATCGCGACGCGCTTCTTCTCCGCCATGGGGCCCGGGGCCGTCCCGGTCGAGCGGCGCCCGGGGGAGGACCTCGATCTGCTCTGCACCGCCGGCGGCGATCGGCTGTGGAAGCTCATCCTCAACCTCGCGACGGGAGGCAAGATGTTCGGCCTCCGCAAGTTCGACTACTTCCAGAACGTCTACTTCGCCCAGGTGCCGTACCGCGTCGACGGCGGTGGGCTGGACGTCTGGATCCGCTTCGTCCCGGACCTGGGCGCAAGCCCGCGGACGCCGGGCGCACCGAGCGACGGCGCGGCCCGCGAGGAGCGCCTCTCTCAAGCGCTGGCCGGCCACGCGGTCATCCGAATCGAAGCCCAGCGTGTCGGGGACCGCCGGAACCCCTTCGTCCCCGTCGCGGAGATGCGCTTCGAGGAGGAGATCCGGATCGACCAGGAGGCGCTGCACTTCGACCCGGTCGCGGGGCGCGGGTTCGTGCCTCACGGCTTCCTGACCGACCTGCGGCGCAGCGTCTACCCCGCGAGCGTCCAGAGCCGGCCGCCCAGCGAGCAGGAGCGCGCCCGCCGCGAGGACGAACGTTTCCTCACGCGGCTGGGGCGGTACCTCCGTCAACCCGCGAGCCTCGGCCTCGCCGGGACGGAGCCCCCGGTGCCACGATGGCGCCGGGGGCTCCGGGCCGCGTTCCTGGCGGTCCTCGCCCTGGCCGTGCTCTCCGGTCTCTATCTGGCGGTGCGGCTCACCAGCGATCGCCCCGTCGACTACGCCTCCGACGTCGACCACTTCAAGCACGGATCGACCGGCGGCGAGCGCGTATCCGGTTTCCCCTATTGGATCTGGGTCGCGCTCCCCGAGCTCTTCCCGGAGTACCTGCCGGACAAGCAGCCCGGCCGCGGTTACGCCTCGTTCGGAATGATCTACGAGGCCGGGACGGACCCGCGCTACGACCTGCCGGTCGGCATGTCGCGGCGCAACGTCCAGGGCCTCGAGCGAGTCTTCCTGAACTGCGCCGTCTGTCACACCGGCACGGTGCGTGACGCCCCCGGCGCGCCCCCGCGCGTGATCACCGGGATGCCGGCCAACACCTTCGACCTCGGCGCCTTCACGCAGTTCCTGATGGACATCTCGTTGAGCGAAAAGTTCTCCGCACCGCTCCTGCTCGCCCAGATCCGGAAGATGGAGGACGCCCCCCACCGGGAGGTCGTCAAGCCCGACGACCTGCTCAATCGTCTGCTCCTTCGCTATCTCGCCGTCTCCTTGATGCGCGACCGCCTGCTCATGGTCCGGGACCGCCTCCTGTTCATCGATCCCAAGTCGGCCGGCCCGGGGCGCGTCGACACGTTCAACAACCCGAAGGCGCTCCTGAACTTCCCCATGCAGTCCGCCGATCCCAGGGAGCTCCACGGCAACGTCGACTTCCCGTCGGTCTGGAACCAGGGACCGCGCAAGGGCATGCAGCTCCACTGGGACGGTAACAACACCTCGGTCGACGAGCGCAACCTCTCGGCCGCCTTCGGCACCGGAGCCTACCCGCCGACCCTGGACGCCGAGCGCGTCCTGCGCACCGCCAAGTACCTGGAGACGGCCCAGCCGCCACCCTACCCGTACCGCATCGACCCGCGGCTGGCGGCCGAGGGCGCACCCCTCTACGCGCGCTACTGCGCCGGCTGCCATGGCACGCGGGAGCCGCCCTTCCGCCACAACCCGCCGCAGGCGGACGAGCGCGTCGGCACCGTGGTGCCGATCGGCCACATCAACACCGATCCTCACCGCCTCGACTCCTACACCTGGCCGCTCGCGGTCAACCAGAGCACGCTGTACGCCGGCTACGAGAAGGACTGGGGGTTCACCGAGCCCTATCCCCAGCGATTCACCCACTTCCGCAAGACCTTCGGCTACGCCAACGCACCGCTCGACGGGATCTGGCTGCGCGCGCCCTACCTGCACAACGGCTCGGTCCCCAACCTGCGCGAGCTGCTCGAGCCGGCGGCAGCCCGGACCAGGGTCTTCTACCGCGGCGGGGACGTCTACGATCCCGTCAACGTCGGCTTCCTCTGGAATCTCGCCACCCAGGAGGGGCGTGCCCTCTTCCGCTTCGACACCGGTCAGCCCGGCAACGGCAACGGCGGCCACGAGGGCCCGGCCTACGGCACCAATCTCACGCCCGAGCAGAAGCAGGCCCTGCTCGAATATCTCAAGACCTTCTGATCGACCAGGCGAGAAGGGGACAGCGCATGAAGAGACTGCTCGCCCTGACCATCATCGTCGTGCTCGGCGTCGGCATCGCCGCCTGGTACTGCCTGTACCGCGACGTTCCGCAGCCCGCCTGGATCAGCGCCGACCCGCGCGACGATTTCCTCTACGGCTCGGTCGGCGCCGAGCGCACCGCCGGCCTGCCGTACTGGGTCTGGCTGGCGCTCCCGCGGATCTGTCCGCAATATCTGCCCGGACCGGGCGGCTACGCCGCTCTCGGCCGCCCGTGGGAGGAGGGCAAAGAGATGCCGGCCGGCTTCGCAAAGAAGACGGTCGGCTACGTCCGGGTAGCCGGCAACTGCGCCCTGTGCCACGCGGTCAACTCGCGTCCGGGGCCGAACGAGATCCCGCTACCCGTGATCGCCCCTCCCGGCCAGGCCGCGGACGTCCAACCGCTACTGACCTTCCTCGCCCGCTGCGCTCAGGACCCCCACTTCAACGCCAGTGACATCCTGTCCGAGATCGACATGGCGACGAAGCTCTCGATCCCCGACCGCCTGCTCTACCACTACGTCCTGATCCCGCGCGCGCGGCAGGCGCTCCTCGAGCGGTCGGCCCTGGTCGCCTCGGCGTTCCGGCTGCACAGCCAACACCCCGACGCCCCCTTCCGGGAGCCGCGCACGAAGGCCCTGGCCGCCTGGCTGCAAGAGCAGCGCCGAGCGACTCGCTAGAAGCCGAGAAAATATCGCTCGCCGCCTCAAGGCTCCGGTTTGACTTGTCCCGCGCGCTCTGACAGGATCGGCGCGCGAGATGCCACGTTTCATCCGCGCTGAAGACCACGATCTCTTTGGGAGGCTCATGATGATGCGACGTCGCTTTGCCCTGATTGCAGTGGCAGCCCTTCTCTGCGCGGGTCCCGCGCTCGCCCAGGACAAACTTCCACCGCTCAGGACCGGCGTCGACGGCACCTTCGCCCCGCACGCCATGCCCAAGCTGGGCGGCGGCGTCGAGGGCTTCCAGATCGACCTCTTCACCGAGGTCGCGCGCCGCATGAAGCGCGAGATCACGATCGACGCGGTGAGCTTCTCGACCCTGATCCCGGGCATGCAGTCCGGCCGCTACGACTTCATCGCCGCGCCGACCACGGTGACCAAGGAGCGGGCGGAGAACATGCTGTTCACCGCGGGCTACCTGTGGACCGCGTACCAGTTCGGCATCAAGAAGGGCTCGGCGCCGATCAAGGACTGGGCCGACCTCAAGGGCAAGTCGGTGGCCGTCAACAAGGGCACGCCCTACGAGACCCTGTCCAAGGCCAAGGGCGCCGAGCACGGCTTCACGGTGCAGGTCTACGACACCCAACCGGACGCCACCCAGGCGGTCCTCTCGGGCCGCGCCTATGCGACCCTCGGCGGCAATACCACCATCGTCTACGCCGCGTCGAAGAACCCGCAGTTCGTGGCCGACCTCGAGCTCAAGGACACGCGCGCCCACTGGGCGGCCCCGGTGCCCAAGAACAACCCGAAGCTCCGCGCCGAGCTCCAGGATACGCTCGACTGCATGAAGAAGGACGGCACGATCGCCAAGATGTCCGAGAAGTGGTTCGGCCGCAAGCCGCCGGCCGACGGCCTCGAGGTGGTGATCACCCCCGGCTACGGCGTGCCGGGCATGCCGGGCTACGACCCGACGCCGCACGAGCTGCATTGCAACTGATCGTCGACGCGCGCGGCCTCCACAAGCATTTCGGCGCCCTTCACGTCCTGAAGGGCGTCGATCTTCGGGTGGCCGAGCGCGAGCTGGTGTTCGTCATCGGCCCGTCGGGCTCGGGCAAGTCGACCCTGCTGCGCTGCCTCAACCGGCTGGAGGAGCCGTCCGCCGGCAGCATCGTGGTGGACGGCATCGACATGCTCGACCCGCGGACCGACCTCAACCACGCCCGCCAGCGCATCGGCATGGTGTTCCAGTCCTTCAACCTCTACCCGCACATGACCGCCCTCGGCAACGTGACGCTCGCGCTCCGCAAGGTCGCGGGCAAGTCGCGCGCCGAGGCCGAGGCGCTTGGCCGCGCCGCGCTCACGCGGGTCGGCCTCGCCGACCGCGCCGGCCACACCCCCGGCCAGCTCTCGGGCGGCCAGCAGCAGCGGGTGGCCATCGCACGCTCGATCGCGCTCGAGCCCCGGGTCATGCTCTTCGACGAGCCCACCAGCGCGCTCGATCCGGAGCTGGTGGGCTCGGTGCTCGAGGTCATGCGCTCCCTGCGCGAGAGCGGCATGACCATGATCGTGGTCAGCCACGAGATGGGCTTCGCCCGCAACGCGGCGGACCGGGTCGTCTTCATGGACGAGGGCGCCATCGTGGAGGAGGGGCCGCCCGCCACGATCTTCGAGAAGCCGGCCCACGAGCGCACCCGCGCCTTCATCGGCCAGATCCAGCGGCATTGAGCTTCACCGAGACGTTCTTCAACGGGAAGGTCATGCTGAGATACCTGCCGGACATCCTGTCCGGCGTGGTGGTCACGATCGAGCTCGCGCTGCTCATCGTGGTCACCGGCATCGCGGCCGGCCTCGCGCTGGCCCTGCTCCGGAGCCTCGCCATCCGGCCGCTCAACTGGCTGATCGTCTTCGTCGTCGACCTGTTCCGCTCGCTGCCGCCGCTGGTCGTCATCGTGCTGATCTACTTCGGCCTGCCCAGCGTCGATCTCTCGCCCTCGGGCTTCGTCTCGACCTGGCTGTCGCTCGCCTTCGTGCTGATGGCCTTCTCCGAGGAGATCTTCTGGGCCGGCATCACCTCGGTGGCCAAGGGCCAGTGGGAGGCCGCGCGCTCGACCGGCCTGACGTTCGGCCAGACCCTGATGAACGTCGTACTGCCGCAGGCCTTCCGGCTGACCATCCCGCCGCTCACCAACCGCACCATCGCCATCACCAAGGGCACCGCGCTCGGCACCGTCGTCGCGGTCACCGAGATCCTGGGGCAGGCGAGCTCGGCGATGTCCAACTCCTACAATCCCTCGCCGCTGATGATGGGCGCCGCGGCCTACATCGTGCTGTTCCTCCCCGTCGTGGTGGCGGCCCGCTGGGTCGAGACCAAGTTCGCGTGGAAGCGATGATCCAGACCTTCTTCAACCCGGAGATCATCGCCGCGTCCTGGCCGATCGTGGTGGCGGGGCTGTGGAACACCGTGCGGCTGTCGCTGCTCGTGGTGCCGCTCGGCCTGTTCGGCGGGCTGATCCTGGCGCTGCTGGCGAGCGTGAAGAATCCCGCGGTGCGCTGGCCGCTGATGGCCTGGGTCGATTTCTTCCGCGCCTTTCCGCCCCTGGTGCTGCTCATCTTGCTGTTCGCCGGACTGCCGTTCGCCGGGCTCGAGCTGGGCGGCTTCGCCTGTGTGGCGATCGCCTTCTTCCTCAACACCGGCGCCTACTACGGCGAGATCCTGCGGGCGGGAATCGATTCGGTGCCGGCCGGCCAGGTCGAGGCCGCGCGCTCCACCGGCCTCTCCAGCCTGCAGGCCATGGCCCACGTCGTGCTGCCCCAGGCGGTGCGCAACGTGCTGCCCGACCTGCTCTCGAACACGCTCGAGGTGGTGAAGCTCACCTCGCTCGGCAGCGTGGTGGCCGTGCCCGAGCTCCTCTACCAGGCGCGTCAGGCGCAGAGCATCACCTACAACCCGACGCCCATCGTGGTGGCGGCGATAATCTACTTCCTGATGCTGTGGCCCGTGGTGCGGCTCTTGAGCCGGCTGGAGAACCGCGCGCTCGCCGGACGGTAGTTCTCGGGCGATCTCGCGGCTGGACGCTCCATCGGCCGATCTGGTATGGTCCCGGGGGGACACCCAGGGGGAGCCGCCATGCGCCGTCTCGTCACCGTTCTCGTCCCGCTCATCGTAGCCGGAACACTCAGCGTGTCGGCCGCCCAGGCGCAGGAGACCGGGACCGATGGCGCCCGGCTCTACATCAGCAAGGGCTGCCTGGGCTGTCACGGGGCCAGCGGTCGGGGTGGCGTGGGCCCCGTACTCGCCGACACGAAGGTCAGCGCCGAGCTGTTCATCCAGCAGCTGCGCAAGCCCCGCGGGATCATGCCCCGCTTCCCGTCCGAGGTGGTCAGTGACGCGGAGGCCCTGGCCATCCGGCAATACATCACGGCGGTCCCTGCCCCGGCGCCGAGGCTCCGGGCGGACCTCCCGCACGGCGTCCTCGATCAGCAAACGTGCGCGGGATGCCACCGGAAGCTCCACCCCACCATCGTCGCGCAGTTCGAAGCCAGCGCCATGGGCCGACCGGGCACTCAGAATCCTCGGGTCAAGTTTCAGGCGCGTCAGATCACCTGTGCGGCCTGCCATGGGACCAACCACGACGACATCATGGCCAGCAAGGGCCGGGTACCCGAGACCACCTGCGGAGCCTGCCACCAGGAGATCTACAAGGAGGCCGTGCTCGATGCCGGGCACTCCTACGGGCCCGGGCCCGGCGGCCTCGGCATCAACTGGGAGCGCAACATCGGCGTCCCCCACTACAAGCAGATGCCGCGCAAGGTGATGGAGATGGGCTGTGACGCCTGTCACGCCCAGGCCGGCGCCACCGACGACAAGTACTGGAGCGAGGACCAGAAGCAATACATCGACACCTCGAGCCTCACCTATCGGAACGGCTGCATCGCCTGCCACACCCGGCACTCCTTCCACCTCGAGGAGGCCCGCAAGCCCGAAGCCTGCTACACGTGCCACATGGGCCCAGACCATCCCAACTACGAGTCCTACATGAGCTCGAAGCACGGCTCGATCTACGTGGCCCGCGGGAAGAACTGGGACTGGAGTCAGCCGCTCGCCCAGGCCCGCTGGGATACGCCGACCTGCGCGTACTGCCACATGCTGTACGTCGCGCCGGATGGCACGCGAAGCGTCAGCCACAACATGACCCGCAAGATCATCTGGGGCATGGGAGCGCAGCCGGCCACCGGCGAGCTCAAGGACATCACCGTCACGCCGGAGAACGAGGCCAAGCGGAACGAAATGGTGAGGGTGTGCCTCACCTGTCATTCCGAGGACAAGGCCCGTGGGTACTTGAAGTCGGCCGACGCCCACAAGCTGGCCGGTGACGCGCTGGTCGTGGAGGCTCGCGGGATCCTGGCCGGGCTCTACAAAGAGGGCCTCATCCGCCCGAGCCACGGTCAGGTCTCGGCGGGGCTCTTGCCGGGCCCGCGCTTCACGGCCATCGAGCTCCCGGGCGACGTGGCCCAGCACTCGCCGACCAGCCTCTACTACGACGTCAGCCCGATCGAGCGCGAGTATTTCGACATGTTCTTCTTCTCCGCCCTCAAGAGCTACAAGGGCGCCTTCCACATGAGCCCCGACTACGCGTGGTGGTACGGCTACGCGGACGTCCTCGGCCATCTGGCCACCATTCGCGACGACGCGGAGCGCCTGCGCGAGGCCGAGGCGGTGCGGAAGAAGACGCTCTTCATGATCTGGACCGGCCCGCTGATGGTCCTCGCCGTCCTCCTCGCCGTCTACGGAGGACGCGCCTGGTGGAGGCGCCGGGCCAGGCCTTAGCGATCGTCCGCGCCTGGTGGGTTGGCCGTGATCGCGGTGGGTATACTGTGGCATGACGGACGAGGGTCGGCGCCCATCGATCGCCGCGGCGTGGAGACC
>Ga0326726_10004781_pt1 | contig 12343 bp, 5 predicted proteins | sample MHFenrmetagenome_2_FD_207603 | JGI IMG/M metagenome (GOLD analysis project Ga0326726, IMG submission 207603) | Lab enriched peat soil microbial communities from Michigan Hollow, Ithaca, NY, United States - MHF15MN | ecosystem: Environmental > Terrestrial > Soil > Wetlands > Peat | place: USA...
CAACAATTACCCGGATTCTTTTGAAATCGTTGGGTTTGTGGATGAAAAGAGAGAAAATGTCAGAAAGGCTATCTGACTGCCCCATTATCGGAGACTTCTCCCAGATTTCCTCCATCTGCCGGGAAGCTCAGGTGGACAGGATCATTGTCGCTTTGGATGAGAGGAGGGGAAAACTGCCCCTCGATCAACTATTGGAATGCCGGTTACGAGGGGTGAGGGTGGAGGAAGGAATTGCTTTCAGCGAATATCTTGCAGGCAAATTAACAGTAGAGAATCTTCGACCGAGCTCACTCATTTTTGCGAATGGATTCAGAAGGTCTCAGATTATTAAACAATTCAAAAGATATATCGATATCGGCGCCTCTCTGCTGACTTTGATCTTTTCTCTTCCTTGCATCCTGGCCATTTCTATCGCGATTTATTTGGAATCCAAAGGCCCCATTTTTTATCGGCAAGAGCGAGTTGGCCAAGATGGAAGGGTCTTTTCTCTTTTGAAATTTCGTTCGATGCGGGTTAATTCAGAAGGAAATGAACCGGTCTGGGCAGGGATCAACGATTCACGCGTGACCCGCGTGGGGAAAATAATCCGCAAGCTCCGACTGGACGAGATTCCCCAGGTGATCAATGTCCTCAAGGGTGAAATGAGCTTTGTAGGGCCTCGACCGGAAAGGCCCTTCTTCACGGAAAAGTTGGCCCAGGAAAATCCTTTTTACTCCTACCGGCACACGGTGAAGCCCGGGATTACCGGGTGGGCGCAAATTTGCTACCCCTACGGAGCTTCGAAAGAAGACGCCCTAGAGAAATTGAAATATGACCTCTATTATATCAAGCACATGTCTCCTTATCTAGATATCATGATCCTTTTGGAAACCATTAAGACCGTCCTATTTGGGCGAGGATCGAGATAACAGAAGGAGAATGAGGGAAACAATTTCTCCCGGTGGCGGGAGCGGTTTCAGAAAAGAGGGTAAATTGACGAAAAGAAAGAAGGGTCCGAATGCAAAGGCGAGAAATCATTAGAAAATTCATTCATGAAAATTTTATTCTCGATGCGGAGGATCACTTAAAGGATAAGGACTCTTTATTGGAAAAAGGAGTCATCGATTTCACTGGGGTTTTAGAGTTGGTAGCTTTTATCCAGGAAAAGTAATAAAGAAAAGATTTATGGGCGGCTCAAGGATTTAAGATGGGATCCTCCGGAGGACACAGGCCCCAATTCAACCAACTGCCTGATGAACGCCTTGGCAAACCAGGTTCACCAAAAGCCATACAAGTTCTGCCCGTATACTTTCGAAATCGGCGGCCTGGTACGAATGGAAGTCCTTTCCCGTGAAGAAGGCCTAAATCGCTTAGCTCAGCACCGCGACCCTGTCCTGATCGGTAGGGTCAAAGAAAAACTTGCGATTTGAATAAAGGTTCGAATGGGAGGCGGAGAAACACGGATGAGCGTTGAGAACTGATATGAACGGCTGGAGAAAGCTGATTTGACCTTTAAGTTTTGCAATGCGATTCTAATTCGTAACAATGATATCTCTGCGTAGTCTGCCGAACCCACGGATAAACATTTTTAAATTTCCAATTTGCATTTTGCACTGAGTGTTAGCCATTTTTTCAATAGCTAACTTAATTTAGTCAAATTCATACAGCCAACCCCTCAATTTTTTTCGTCGGTTGCCCCCTGTAACTGAGAGGGCGGTAGCTTATTTGGCTTCCTTCCTTGAGCGATGGGCATTGAATCTCAAAAATTGCGATCGTTCCGGATCATTTTATTATGCTTTTTAATTCTGACCCTCCTCCTGATTGGGAAAATCTATTATGACACGAACACCATCGAGATCCGGCGATTCCAAATTGCAAACTCCTCCCTCGGCGAATCCCTGGCTGGTTTGAAACTGGCCTTCATCTCCGACCTCCACAGCAAGAGAAACGGGCCGAGGGAAAAGGGAATCAACAGAATCTTGGAGAAGGAAAAGCCGGATTTTATTCTGCTGGGAGGGGATTTCATTTCTTTCCAGGGCTCTTTCGAGCCCGCAATGGAATTCCTGGGCCAGTTGGGGAAGGCCTACGCTGTCCTCGGGAATACCGAATATTCAAATGAAAGCGGAACCTGCATTTTATGCCATCAAAAAAAATCGACAGAGTTGAAGAAAAACCCCCAGCCGGTCTTCTTAAGGAATTCCCTTTCTGTTCTGGAAGGAAGCAGGGGAAAAGTAAGCCTGATCGGGGTGGACGACCCGGTAACTAAGAAGAGCGATCTGCAAAGCGCCATTCGGAAGGTGGATGCCCCAGGCCCGATGATCCTGCTGGCCCATTCCCCGGAAATCTTTGAAGAGGCTGTCCGATCGGAAGTGGACCTCGTTCTTGCAGGGCATAACCATGGTGGTCAGGTTTTTCTGGTTGAATATCTCCGAAAAACGATTTTGATGGATCCGGCCCTTGAATACCTGCAGGGATTTTACCAAAAGGGAAAGACCCTGATGTATGTGAGCCGGGGGGTGGGGACAAGTTTCCTGCCTTTCCGCCTCGGGGTGAAACCGGAAGTTACCTTCTTCACTTTTTCAGGCAAGAGGAGTGAAATCTATAAATCCATGTCGATTTCCAATTCTCCTCCACAAACCATTTTTGCTGGCCTCGATGCTGCCAATTTTTTGGCCATTTTTAATGTTTTTCAAGTTGATTTTAACCGAGACGCATCCGCGGGGAGACCTCCGGGAAAAGGAATGCTTTTTGATTTTGAGGCCGAAGCCGAATTGAATTCGCTGGATTGGACATGCCACAAATGGTTTGATCTGTCCCCAGAGCATGCGACCTCAGGCAGATACAGCCTGAAAATATCCCTTCCTCCGGGCCAGTACCCGGGGGTGAATTTTATAAGAGAATATTCAGATTGGTCGAATTATCGTTTCCTTAAAATAGACCTCTACAACCCTGCAGAGGATACATTTATTTTCCATGTGCGGATCGACGACGAGAAAAGCGGCTGGGAGTATGCCGATCGTTTTGATATGACCTTTGAGATCAAACCAGGCCAAAACTTCTTATCGATTTCCATGGATGCAATAAAAACCAACCTCCACCCCCGCGCCCTAGATTTGAAGAATATCAAAAGAATAATGTTATTTGCACCGGACAATCAAAACAAAAGAGTTCTTTTTCTTGATAATATCCGACTAGAGCGATAAATAATTCGAATTGAAAACGGCAAAATGAAAAATGCTAAATGGAAACTGAAATAGAAAATAGGAAAATGCAGCCCAATAGTGTTTCAAGAAATCCGCACAAGCAAAGGTTTTTGCATGATTAACGTATTTACGATTGACCTGGAAGATTACTTCATGGTCTCAGCCTTTGAGTCCGTGGTGAGGCGTGAAAATTGGAACCATTACGAATCCCGCATCGAGCGCAACACCTATCGCCTCCTCGAAATCCTTGCCCAAGCCGAGCCCCGCTCTCCGCACCTAAAAAACAGTGGATCTTACACCCCGGACCCTTTACCCGGTGTGAAAGCCACCTTCTTCTGTCTTGGGTGGATTGCAGAGCTTTTCCCCCGGTTGATCAAAGATATTCACAAAGCGGGACATGAAATTGCATCTCACGGCTATGATCACCGCCAAATCTATCGTATGACCCCTGTTGAATTCCGAGAGGATATCCGGAGGACCCGAGAGACCCTGGAGGATATCATCGGGGCCAGAGTACTGGGATACCGGGCGCCGAGTTACTCCATCATCAGGAAGACGCTTTGGGCGTTCGAAATCCTGGCCGAGGAAGGGTATTGCTACGATTCCAGTATTTTTCCCATACATCATGACAGCTACGGGATTCCAGATGCCCCTCGCTTCCCTTTCGTTGTGCTTTGCCAGCAAAATGGGCGAGTCCGATTTCTGCCGCTCTCCCGTCCTGAAACCGAGAATCGCATCTTAGAAACCCAGGCTGGGGACAAGGAAGTTGCCCTTCCTACCCCTGCTTTTTCTTCTTCCGGTCCTTCAATTCTTGAATTTCCTTTGTCGACACTTTGTCTCTTTAACATCAATTTCCCTATTTCGGGAGGTGGGTATTTTAGGCTGCTCCCTTACCCCTTCATTGAAAGAGCACTCAGGCGGATTCATAGGAAAGAAAAGCAGCCCTTAATTTTCTATATCCACCCATGGGAAATGGATTCAACCCAACCCATCATTCGGGGGGCTTGCGTCAAATCAAGGTTTCGTCATTATACTAACCTGGATAAGACAGAAATTCGCCTTAAAAAACTTTTGATGGACTTCGCTTTTTCTTCATTTCGCGAATCCTTCGACCGATATTTCTCTCGCCTCGAAAAATCTCCGGCCTTTTTAGCCCCGCTTTGATGCCGTGGCCCACCCATTAACAAGCGTTAAAGAAAGGGGTCATCTGGAGTTAGGAAAAGCAGTGGATTAAAAGAATATGGAACCGTTATGGAGTGCTCCCAATAAACAAACGCAGATTAACAAGGGGGCTGTTCACATATGGCGTGCTACCCTTGATTTGTCGAGTCGTGACATTCGATTTTTCGATGAAAACCTTTCCATTGATGAAAGAATCAAAGCTGGGCATTTTCGTTTTGATCGGGACAGGAATCGTTACATCGTTAGCTTTGGGATTCTAAAGAGTATTTTGGGATTATATATCGGTGTTGAACCGGGCTCTGTTCGAATTTCTTATGGGAATCATGGCAAACCGAGACTGAGCGATGCGGATGGCAAAAGGAATATTCATTTTAATTTGTCTCATTCTGAAGAATTAGCAATTTACGTTTTCGCCCGTGATTACGAGGTAGGCGTGGATATCGAACGCATTCGGGAACTTCCTGAGATGAACCAGATAGTCGACCATTATTTTTCTGCAAGCGAAAGAAAGGTTTTTCTCGAAATGCCCAGCGATAAAAGAAGGAAAGCTTTTTTTTATTGCTGGACCCGGAAGGAAGCATTGATAAAGGCGGTTGGATATGGTTTGTATCAGCCTTTGGACAAATTTACCGTTCCCATGGCGGCAGGGGAATCAGCAAGCGTACCGTTCTTTAAAGGAGATTCAAAACAGGCCTCAAGCTACGTGATAGAGGACTTTTCTCCTGCCCCCGGATATGCGGGAGCGATTGCCTTAGAAGAAAAGGCCAGCCAATTTCAATTCTGCCAATGGGCAACGTAAGGAAAGAAGAAATATTTGACCCGGCGCAAAGATGCTTCTTTTCCAAAAGACCTATATTGGGACCTGCTTTAGCCAACCCCTAATAAAAACTTATTCCCAAGATATCTTTGACCATAATTGAAGGGGAGAGTAAAGGATTCAGAATCCAGTGAAGTTTTCTAAATAGATTTCAGCGGCGCCAAGGTGCGAGATTTTAGAATCACCTAATTTGGAGGAAAAAAATGTCTGAAAACAAAAGGTACCCTCTTTCCCCAATGCAGCAAGGCATGCTCTTGCATACGGTAACGGATCCTATAGGGGATATGTATGTGGTTCAGTATATTATTCGGCTCCACGAAAAAATACATCTTCAATGGTTCGAAAACGCTTGGAGAAGTCTGATTCAAAGGCATGAGGTGTTACGGGCTGGCTTTTCATGGAAAGATATTGAGGAACCAGAACAAGTGGTCACGATAGTTTCGGATTTTTCCATAGAACAGGAGGATTGGAATGGAATTTCCAGGGAGCAGGCCGAGGTCCGGCTTGAACAGTTTCTGAAAGCGGATAGAAGGCGAGGTTTCGAGATGGGTAAACCTCCCCTGATGAGGGTTTTTCTAATTAAGCTTGGAGAAGGGGAATATATTTGCGTCTGGACATTTCACCATATCCTAATGGATGCCAGAGCTGCGGACCTGATAGCCGACGAAGTTTTTGGCTTGTACGATGCATCGGTTGAGAATTCCCAATTTCATTTGGAGGAAAGGAATTCTTTTTATGAATATTTAAACTGGGTCCGAAATATTGACCTAGGAGAGGATGAACTTTTCTATAAAAATTTATTGCATGGCATTACCTCCCCTACTGAAATACCCATAAATAAAGGAACCGATAACCAATCCATAGAGGAAGGAGGGGTCCTGTATGAAACAATGATGATAGGGAGGGAAGCGACCGAAAGAATAAATTATTTTGCAAAAGGGAACGGGATATCCTTGCATAGTCTAATGCAGGCCGCCTGGTCTTTGTTATTGCACTATTACAGCGGAGAAGATGACGTTGTATATGGAAGCATATTAACTTGCCGGAACAATAATTTGGCAGGGGCTAAGGGAATGATCGGATTAATGATCAATACTGTGCCCATGAGAGTGTCAATTAAGGGAGAGGAAATTATTTCCGAATTGACAAAGCGAGTGCATTTTCAATCACAGCAAATTAAAAAGCATAATCAAACCCCTCTGCCGAAAATTCTCGAGTGGAGCGGGATGCCAGCAGGGATTCCGCTTTTTCATACAACTCTCGTCCACGAAAGATTCTATTATTATAAACCCAAATGGCTAAAAGGGATTAATCGAGAGTTTGACTATCGACAACGCACAAATCAGGCAATCAATGTATTAAGTTTTGAGGACCAGGATGAACATGACTTGAAGTTCCGAATGGAATATGATAGCGAGCGATTCGGCAGCGACTTCATTAAACGTATGCTGACTCATATGGAAAGGATAATCCAAAATATAGTTTCCCACCCCGGGAAAAAGGTGTCTGAAATTGAAATATTATCGGAACCTGAAATAGAAGAAATCATAATTAAGTGGAATCAAACGGAAAAAGATTATCCAAAAAGTAAATGTTTACATAACTATTTTGAAGAACAGGTAAAAAGAACCCCGAATAATACTGCGTTAATTTTTAAAGATCAGGAATTAACTTACCAAGAATTTAACGAAAAAGCGAACCAGCTTGCCAATTTTCTAAAACAAAATGGAGTCCGACCGGCAAGGCTTGTGGGAATCCTTATGGAAAGGTCTTTGGAAATGCTTATCGCTATCTACGGGGCGCTAAAAGCAGGATGTGCCTATGTCCCACTAGACCCAGAATACCCAAATGATCGTCTAAAATTGTTGATAGAGGACATTAATGCTGCCGCGATTCTAACTCAAAGCCATTTACTGGCTAAGATTTCTGATTGCGATAGTTCGATTATAAGTATCGATAAGCAATGGGGAGAAATATCGAAGAATAATTCCAAAGACCCGGAGCATTATGATCCTAGCAATCTGGCTTATGTTATATATACTTCCGGGTCAACCGGAAGACCCAAGGGGGTTATGATAGAGCATAAAAGTATCTGCAACCGCTTATTCTGGATGCAGGAAGAATATTGTTTAAGAGAAGGTGAAGCGGTGCTGCAAAAAACACCTTTTACTTTTGACGTATCCGTATGGGAATTGTTTTGGCCGCTGTTATTCGGAGCGAAACTGGTCATCGCAGAGCCGCAGATGCATCGAGATAGTGCAGCCTTGGTTAAGATCATCAACGAAAAGAAAATAAGTACGATTCATTTTGTTCCCTCGATGCTTCAGGTATTCCTAGAGGATAAAGCGGTTCAAACATGCAAAACCCTGAAAAGAGTGTTTTGCAGCGGAGAAGCTCTGCCTTTTGAATTACAGACTCGATTTTTTAGCCTGCTTCAAGCTGACCTCCATAATTTATATGGACCCACCGAAGCAGCAGTTGATGTTAGCTATTGGCCTTGCGAAAAAAATAGCAAAGATCGTTCAGTGCCAATAGGAAAACCTGTCGCGAACACTCAACTGTATATTCTAAATAAATATCTGAAGCCTGTCCCGGTGGGGATCACAGGCGAACTCTATATTGGAGGCGTGCAGGTGGCCCGGGGGTACTTAAATCTCCCCGAAATGACAAAGGAAAAATTTATAGATCTGCCAATCGGAAATGGAAAAGGAGGAAGACTATATAAGACTGGAGACCTTTGCCTCTTTCGCAGGGATGGAAATATTGAATATCTGGGCCGCAATGACTTCCAAATAAAAATTCGGGGATTGAGGGTCGAAATCGGGGAAATTGAAGCTTTAATAAAGCAAATTTCGGGAATGCGGGAGGTCATTGTCCTCGCCAGAGAAGATGAGCCAGGGGACAAGAGAATTATCGCTTATTTTATAAATAGCAGTGAAATGAAGGTTGATGTAAAGGAGATTTCGAAGGAGCTTAGGGATAAATTGCCTGCCCATATGATTCCTTCGGCATTTGTGCCCATGGATGCTTTTCCTTTAACGTCCAGCGGGAAAATCGATAGGCGCGGCTTTCCGCGGCCGGAATTCGATCGGAAAAAGGATAGGACCTATGTTGAACCAAAAGGAAAAATTGAAAGAGAAATTAGCGAGATTTGGAGAAAATTGCTGAAAGTTGAAAAGGTCGGGCTTCAGGATAATTTTTTTGACCTGGGGGGTAATTCTCTTCTATTGATAAGGGCATTGAATCGGCTAAGGGAAATGTATGGGGGGAACCTATCTATTATGGACATGTTTAAGCACCCGACAGTGGAGAATTTGGGGGGTTTAGTGCGGAGGGAAAGGATAAGGGAAGAGGCAAAGATAGGGAGCCGTTCGGAAGAAATATACCTGCGGGCCAAGAAACAAAGGGGGATTCTGAATAGGCCTAGGAATATCGACATAGGAAGAAAGCAAAATGAGTGATACCTATAATGATTTTGAAAAAATAGCCATCGTTGGACTTAATGGCCGATTCCCTAAGGCCAAAAATATAAGGGAATTTTGGGAAAATTTGAGAGAAGGCGCGGATTGTATATCCAGGCTCAATGATAAAGAACTGGAATGCCTGGGTGTTTCCCGGGAGATAATTGACCATCCCCAATTTGTGAGGGCAGGTACAAAAATAGAAGGAGCTGATTTATTTGACGCTTCCTTCTTTGGAATGATGCCAAAAGAGGCGGAGATTACCGATCCGCAACATCGTCTTTTTTTAGAGTGCGCATGGGAAGCCCTAGAAATTGCGGGTTATTGTCCTGAGACTTATTCCGGCCTCATAGGAGTTTTTGCCGGCTGCAGCGCAAGTAGTTATATCGACAGGAGATATTGGGATATCAAACCGGATAGACTTGCAGAGGCTTTTACTTTAGATATTGGGAACCAAAAAGATTATTTGGCTACGAAGGTTTCCTATAAGCTCAACTTAAAAGGTTCAAGTCTAACCATTCAAACAGCATGCTCTACATCATTGGTTGCTGTTCACCTCGCCTGTCATGCTTTATTAACGTATCAGTGTGATATTGCTTTGGCAGGAGGAGTCAGTATAAACGCTAGCCATCCAGGAGGATATTTTTATGAAGAAGGGATGATATTATCATCCGACGGCTATTGCCGAGCTTTTGACAGAAATGCAAATGGTACGGTAATTGGGCAAGGAGTTGGAATTGTCGTCCTAAAACGATTAAGCGAAGCCATAAAAGACGGTGATGATATTTATGCGGTTATTAGGGGTTCTGGCATTAATAATGATGGGTCCAATAAAGTGGGGTACACGGCCCCGAGTATCGAAGGACAGGCAAAGGTGATTCTTTCGGCCTTGGCTTGTAGTGATATTTCCGCGGAAAGTATCACCTATGTTGAGACCCATGGAACAGGCACCCGCTTGGGAGATCCGATTGAAATTGCAGCCCTCACCCAGGCTTTTGGAGAACACACCGGCAAGAGGCAGTTTTGTGCAATTGGCTCGGTTAAAACAAATATTGGCCATTTGGATGCTGCCGCAGGAGTGGCGGGTTTAATTAAGAGCGTGCTCATGCTTAAGGAGAAAGAAATTCCGCCAAGCCTATATTTTAAAAATCCCAACCCCAATATCGACTTCGAAAGCAGCCCTTTTTTTGTTAACACGGAATTAAGAAAATGGGAACGGGGAAAAACCCCTCTCCGTGCGGGTGTGAGCTCCTTCGGGATAGGAGGAACAAACGCCCATGTGGTGTTGGAAGAAGCTCCGGAGCTGGAAAGCTCGAGTCCCTCTCGCTCCAGGCAGCTGCTTTTGCTTTCGGCCAAGACAGATTCTGCCCTGAAGGCGGTAACAGCGAATATCGGAGATCATCTGACCCAAAATCCAACTGTTCCACTGGCCGATGTGGCCTATACGCTTCAGACCGGGCGAAAAGCTTTCAGCCATCGGCGCTTCATTGTGTGCCATGATGCGAATGATGCAGTTCAAGCGGTGCAATCAGTGGACCCTCAGCGGGTAAGGACCCGGGATGTAAAATCGCAGAATCCGGAGATTGTATTCATGTTCCCGGGGCAAGGGGCCCAATATGTAAATATGGGATCGAATCTTTACGACCATGAGGCCGTATATCGTGGGATAGTAGACCGGTGTTCTGAAATTCTAAAGCCTCTTCTTGGCAGGGATCTGCGCAGCCTTCTTTTCGCGCAAGAAAATGATCTGGAGGTGACCGCAGAGTTACTGCGGCAGACGTGTTTCCAGCAGCCGGCAATATTCACGGTCGAATATGCGCTAGCAAAACTTTGGGAGAAGTGGGGAGTGCGGCCTGCTGCAGTGATCGGCCATAGCATTGGGGAATATGCGGCGGCCTGCTTAGCGGAGGTCTTCTCTTTGGAGGACGCTTTGGTGCTCGTGGCGAATCGGGGGCGGATGATGCAGGAGCTTCCGGGGGGGGCTATGCTTTCAATTCGCCTGCCGAGCGCAGAAATAGAAACCAAGCTAAATGGCGGATTGTCTCTGGCGGCCGTTAACGCCCCGTCGCTTTGCGTTGTATCCGGGACTCCCGAGGCAGTTCAAGGGCTCGAGCGGGAACTCGAGAAAGAAGGCGTGGTATGCCGATTGCTGCAGACCTCGCACGCCTTCCATTCTTCCGTGATGGATTCCATAGTCAAACCATTCCAGGAGTTGGTCGGGACGTTCCATCTTTCTCCGCCGAAAATTCCTTTTGTTTCAACCGCGACTGGAACATGGATAAGCCCAGAAGACGCCACCGATCCAGCATACTGGGCCATGCAATTGCGAGACCCCGTTCGCTTTTCCGACGGAATCGGGAAGCTTTGGGAAAAGCCTGAACGGGTTTTACTGGAAGTGGGCCCGCGGACAACCTGCGCTACCCTGGCTCGACGGCAGGCGAAAGATATCGTCAAACAGTCGGCTATCTCTTCATTGGGGGACACAGCCAACGGCGAAGCCGAATGGATGGCTATCTTGAATGCATTAGGTCAACTATGGTTAGCAGGGGTAGAGATCAACTGGGAAGGATTCTATGAGGGCGAGCGTAGGCGAAGGGTTGCCCTGCCCACTTACCCATTTGAAAGAAAACGCTTCTGGATTGAGCCGGCCGACAGGAATGCTGAAAGGGAGTCAAAAGCACAAACGGCAAAGCCCGAACCGCGGGAGGAAAAGACCACCCCGGATTTGCGCCCAAGTGACCCCGTAAAGGAAGAAACCGATAGCCCCGTGATCCGGCTCAAGAAGGATCTGGAAGAGGCTTCGGGCAGCAACCTTACCGGCATAACCGAATCTACGACCTTCATTGAGATGGGGTTTGATTCGCTTTTTCTGACCCAATGGACATTAACGCTCAAGAAAAAATATGGTGTTCGCGTTCCTGTTCCCAGATTGTTCGACGATTTGGCCACGTTAGGCAGTGTGGCGGGGTACATCCTGAAAGAGTCCTCAGATGGATCCCCTCTTTTAGCTGGTCTGACTGGGGCATCTGTACCAACTCCTACTGCTCCTCCTTCCTCTCGGTTTCTAGAAGAACCCGGGGTCAAGGATTTAGATCTGCTATCGAAGCCGGAGGCCCAAAGGCCAATCCTTGAGAAACTGGTTACGAAACAACTTCAGGTAATCTCAGAGCTTTTAAAAGAGCTAGGAAATCCCCGGGCATCCATGAGGTTGCAAGAAATTGTAAGCTCTATAGACCCTGGGAGCAGGGTTGCCGCTCAAGAGGGTAGCGGGATTAGCGATAAGCCTCAGGAGCCAACTCGCGTTGAACCTGCCCCGCAGGCGCAAATCGAAAGGGTTCCGAGAACGAAAGATCTTTCTCTGTCTCCGGGGCAGCAGCGATTATGGTACCTCGATCAATTAGACCCGATGTCTCCAGTTTATAATTTGCCGGAAGCTTTTAAATTGACAGGGAAGCTTGACTTGGGGGCGTTGAGGCGGGCCCTCAATGAATTTATCGGCCGCCATGAAGTCTTAAGAACCACCTACCGTTTGGGAGAAGGTGGCCCCGTTCAACTCATATCCCCCGCATTGACGTTGGAGGTTCCAGTCATTGATTTGAGCCATGAACCTTTAGGCCGTCGAAAGGCCGCTCTCGATCAGTATCTGGAATCCGAAGCTTTACGGCCCTTTGACCTTTCTGCAGGCTCGCTTGTCCGGGCCA
>Ga0326726_10004782_pt1 | contig 12342 bp, 23 predicted proteins | sample MHFenrmetagenome_2_FD_207603 | JGI IMG/M metagenome (GOLD analysis project Ga0326726, IMG submission 207603) | Lab enriched peat soil microbial communities from Michigan Hollow, Ithaca, NY, United States - MHF15MN | ecosystem: Environmental > Terrestrial > Soil > Wetlands > Peat | place: USA...
AATCTATGGTGTATTTCTGGATAACGGAGGAGTACAATCCCGTAAGTGCAGAAAGGATCACAATGAGAATATAAAAGGGAATCTTAAACCCGGAAATCAGCGGTGAAAATACGCTATCCAACCCCTGGCCGACTCCCAACCGGAGCCACTGGACACTGTAAGAAAACATCATCAGCATCATAAATCCAAGTGCAAAATAAATTCCGTATTTATCCCAAATTTTTCCTAAATCCATATATTCACCTGAGCACGGCTGCCATATCCTCTGCAGCCTTTTCGAGAAGGAAATCCGCATTTATCACAATTTTTACGGTACATCCGGTAAGCATCGCATAGGCAGCGGCAATAGAACGATTGAACTGCTGGTGCTCCGCAATAGATCGTGCACCTTCTTTGTCCCGGGACCGCGTTTCGTCAGTTAACCGCCGCATGAGGATCTGGTCTTCATCCGTTTCAACGAGGATGATACTATCCGGCATAATCTCGCGCAGCACCCATTCAGGAAGTCCGGCAAAATACCCCTTCGGAGTTTTCACGGACGCATGGGTATCGATCAGCACATTACCCGGAACCTGACCAATCGCCTGTGCAGCCCGCTGTTGCAGTCGTTTCTGGACTGCACGGTCCAGTGTGCGCATCTGGTCCCGGTCCTGAACAACCTTGTCGTTCACGGCAACTTCAAACATAAAGGTGCCGAAATTAATGGATTTGTACTCGACACCTTCTTCTTTGATTTTCTTTAATGCCTCGTTAACGACCGTCGTCTTTCCGACGCCTGGTACTCCGGTTATGATGACCTTTTTTCCTTCCATCCTTATCCCTACCGCTTCCTCACTCTTTACCAAAGAATGTCCGCATGAACGGGTACATTTCCATGATCTGCTGGCTCGCGATCTCCTCGTAGAGTCGATAGGTGATACTCACCGTCAGGAGCAGTCCAGTTCCGCTCACGCCTCCGATAACACCAAAGAGATTTGCGATTACGCTGAGCACACCAATAAAGACACCCCCAATCACGGTGACACGGGGGATATACCGGTCAAGGTACTTTTCAAGTACCTGCGGGTTCCTGCGGTAGCCGGGAATGGACATCCCCGACAACTGGATTTGCCGGGCAACATCTTTTGAATCCAGCCCGGCGGTTTTTATCCAGAATAGTGCAAAAATGGCACCTCCGACCACCATGAATGTGATATCTACGCCGAGACGTAACATGACCTGCCATGGATCATGCCCGAGATCTGTAGTCCACCACATCCATTGACTTGGACCGTTTATCGGGTTTAAGTACCACATTATACCGTTGATTGGTGATGCACCAACAAATGTCCCCAGTATGGTGATGCCGATATTTGAGAGGAACATCCCGATCATCTGGATGTTAGCCTGTAAAACCCTGACTAGAATCATCGGCAGGACGCTGGCATAGATGAGTTTAACCGGGAAACGTGCCCGGGCACCCCTCACCTGAGCGTGAGCGAGCGGAATCTCGATGCGTGTTGACTCGACATAGACAATGACTAAGAAAATTGCAATGGTCGTGACAAAAGCAAGCATATCCCTGCCGAAGTAGGTGAGATAACTTCCCCCATCCAGACCAATGGCTACAAGCCGTGGGAAAAATCCGACCGGATACTGATCAGCAACATGTGCCCACTGAATGAAACCATTCACCAGTGCCTGGGATATACCGGCGATAATGAAAAGACCGACACCGGAACCGATACCCCATTTTGTCACTACTTCATCCATGAAAAAGATGAGGAGACCCCCGATACAGACCTGGATGAATATGATGAAGGATACTGCAAAGAGGTTACCACCAAAGAATTGCTGGGCGATCACCGGATCAGGTTGAAGGAAACCACCCACAAGGTTCGGGGCAGCTTCAACAACAATCATGACCATGACCAGGATCTTCTGGAGACCCATGTACATGACCTGTCCGCGCGTCTCGCTTGTATCAATATGAAGGATATCTGCTCCTTTGAGCAGCTGGAGTACGATGGATGCGGTAACGATTGGGCCGATACCCAGTTGAACGATTGAACCACTTGCACCTGCAAGGAGTGCACGCCACGCGGCAAATAAATCCTGACTCGTTGGAGCAAGACCAAAGATCGGAATATTCGTCAGGGCAAAATACAGAATCAATATTGCAACAGTCCAGATCAATTTATTCTTGAAATGAACGTGTCCCTCTGGACTCTTGACTGCGGGCATCGCAGCGAGCAGGGGTTCCATTCGATCCAGCAGGTTTCCCATTGTTTCACCAAAAATTACGGGTCTGGTCAGACGATTTGCGTCTTTCCACCCATTTTCTCTATCTTTATCTTGGCTGATTCAGAGAATGCCTGCGCAGAAATATTCAGCTTTTTTGTGACCTTTCCACTGCCCAGCACTTTACTTATGCCCATATCAGCGATATTGATCACAATGGCATCTCCTTCATTCTTCGCAATACCCTGCGCCAGAAGGGATGGCAGTATCTGGTCGATAATCCCGACATCCATTACTGTAACGGTAACCTGGGAACTATTCGAGAAACCATCCTTTCCAAAAACCGGTCCTCCCATCTCCTTATACCACTTGACAAAGTGGTGAGCGTTAATGCCGGCGCGTCCCCGGCCGCCACGGTTACCTGCTCCACGCCGGTTTTTGTGGGTACCGCCACCGCATGTCCGCGATCCGCGGTACTTTGAACGTTTGTTGGTTGGCATCCTACTTCACCTCATCTTATAGAGGAGAGTATTAATCTCCTGACCATAATAGCCAAGCGCTCCACCCTGAGGGAAGGTACGTTTGGTGGTCTTGTAACCCTTACGGGGTGGATGAAGACGTAAAACGGGTTTGAGTCCCGGGATTTCACGTAATTTTGTTTCACCACCCGCAAGCGCCTGTGCAAATTGAGAAATGCTGCTGTATGCCGAATTCGATTTGATATACTCATCGGTGAGCGGTGCATCACCAATAACCCTGCCACGGGTCATCAGCAGTGTTTCAATAGTAGATGCATCAGCTTCACCGTAGGCAACATAGTCCTTTACCTTGCGGATCATACCAAGATTTTCCGGGGTGTCCGGTACGAGTACGCAATGGTTGATGTGATGAAGACGCAACATCTTGAGTGTGTCCTTGATATCCCGGCGAGTTTTGACGACGCCGCGGACCTGAACAACCGCGAACATTTACTGCGACCTCCCTGTCCTTATCATATTGGTTTCATTGAGGGCGTTGAAAGTAGCTTTGGCAAAATTAATCGTAGTGCGCGTCTGTCCGCGTGCAAAAGTCCAAACGTCCTTGATACCTGCGAGCTCAAGCACTTTCTTACTGATATCGCCTGTCACCAGTCCGATACCCTGAGGTGCGGGTTTAAGAGTGACCCGGACGCTGCCTGCAGTTCCCTGAACCTGCATCGGAATCGAATGAGTTACGTCACAGCCACATTCCCAGCTGCCGCAACCACGCCGCACCTTAATGATATTCATCTTTGCCTTCACGATCGCCTTCTTGATCGCATTACCTACCTGTACATCTTTTCCCTGACCAAAACCGATATAACCGTTCCGGTTGCCAACGATAACAACGGCACGGAACTGAACGCGGCGACCTGAGTCGGTCATCCGCTGCATCATGGCAATATCAAGAACTTCATCTTCAAGATCGGGAAGAAACATATCGACGATCTGGGGTTCCTTGATCGGCCTGCCGCTCTCAAGAACCTGGTCAATACTTTTAATTTCTCCTGAGGCGACGAGTTTGCCAAGTCCGGTGACCGGGTGCCACTCCTCTCTTTCATAAGCCATTTAGACCAGCTCCTTTTTTATGGCATCTGCCACCTGTTCGACAGTTGTAACGATATCACCGGCTTTTTTGTTATGAGCAGCGATATGAGCACCCCTGGCACGTTCGTCGGAGGGAAGGATCTTCTCCCCATGAGGAACATCGAGTCCTGCTTCAACGGCACCCTTAAGTGCGGCGAAGACCCGGGCACCGGGAGTTGCGCGATTGAGACCGATATCCAGAATAGCCCTGCCGTAATCTGCTTTTTTCGCTTTTACCGCAAAGAGCATTCCGGTCAGGTAGGCCGCCGGTGTATTGGAGGTCGATCCCTTGTATCCGTAGGTTTCCAGCTCTGCAGAATTTGCTGCAACGAGTGTGCGGTCGCCATCCATCTCCGCTGTAACGAGCTGGATAATGATATGCCGGTTTGTCTTGCGCACAACCATTCGTGGTGCGTCTGCTACGACGAGCCTGGTCCGCTTGTAGTAATCGGTCTTGCCCTCTCTTCGTCTTCTGAAAGGAACAAAATACCGTGATCCTGTTGCCATGTTACTTCATCCTCCCCGCGAGGATCTCCATCTGTGCTTTCATGTGCGCAACGCTCCTGAACTGACCGCCGGCCGCTTTCCGGTAAATTATGCGGTACAAATGCCGGTCAATAGTACCGGCATCGCGGAGTTCAACCAGCACTTTTCGTATTGCACGGATCTTCTGGACCCAGGCTGTTTTACTTGGATTGCGTGCACCTGCTGCTCCCTTTCTTTTTCCCGCACCCTTGCGGTGCCCGTATGATCGCTTTGCGATCCGTGCACGAGCTCTGCCGCGGCTGACACCTTTCTTCTGATGGGCCTTGATTGCCCCGTCAGTGATAAGCCCTCTCAGGTCTTCACGAGAGATTGCGTTCTCGATATCCGAGATGCGGGCCGGGTCAAACCAGACACGATTGACACCGCATTTTAATACTGCAGCAGCTATGCGTTTCTGTCCGGCAACATCACTCATTCTTCTTCACCTCTGAATCGGTCTTCTTTTTTGCCTTGGGTTTTGCAGCTGCCTTGGGTTCGGCTTCGGATGAAGATTCCATCTTGGGCTTTGTATTTGTCTTTGCTGATTTTACAGGAGCGGCTGCCTTCGTTTTTTCCGGTGTTTTTTCCGCTGGTTCCGCTTTCGTTTTTACCGGTTTTTTCTCTTTTACCGGTTTTTTCTCTTTTACCGCCTTTTCCTCTTCGGCCTCGGGCATTTTCTTTGTCTTCTTTGTATCTTTCTTTACGGGTTCTGCCGGGCCTTTTAACGTTGCGGGCTTCTTTTCTTCGGTTTTCTTGGTGTCCGCCACCTTGGTGTCCGCCACCTTTAATGGTTTTTGGATCTTTTCCTGTTCCGATCCGGTCTTTACTGTGCGGGCATTCAGCACTTTGAAACCATCAGCAAGAGCCTTTTCCTGGAGTCCGATACGCCTGCGCTCACCGACTGTTGCTCCTATCCGGATTGCATGAGTCTTTGGATCGATACCCATAAGTTCCTTTACCGAAGAGACCAGCACCTCAAAAAATCCGCTGGGGTGCATGCCGCGCACCGCAATCGGGCTTCCGAACCCGGGCTTGGGAAGAGCTCCTTTTGCCTTTTTCTGTTCTCTCTGCTTGTTGTGCTGTCCCCGGGGTTTTCTCCAGGAATCAGAGAGTTGCTTCTTCTTACCGTATCCGTCACGCTTGAAGGTTGCACCCTTTTCCACACGCACCCGGATTAACCGTTTTATTTCAGTGGTCATCGATCTTCAGCCCCTCTGTACGATATAGATGCCATCCTGGAAGACCCTGGGATCACGATTTCGGATGTGGGTAGCATGCTCAATGTTTGCTGCCGAGGTCCCGACCAGCTCGCGGTCGATTCCTGTGAGGACAACTTCATCATTTGCAATCTTTGCCGTAACACCCGGTTCAATCCGTGCGTAACGCGCCTTCTTCTCCCCAAGGAAGTTGGCGATCTCGAGCCGGTTTCCCTGGAGTTTCAGCTGGATAGGGAAGTGACTGTAAACCATTTTCAAATGGTACTCAAACCCTTCACTGACCCCACGACACATATTTTTAGTATGAGCCTCGAGGGTCCCGACCATCGCTGTCATCTCTTTTCTATTGGATTCGGTTGAGATAGCAACCTCATTTCCTTTGCAGGTTACGATTACCTGGGGGAACCGCATGTTTCGTGAAAGCTGCCCTTTTGGCCCTTTCACTTCGAGCTGCGAGCCATCCAGACGAGCTTTTACACCCTCGGGAATTTTAACTATTCTGACTGCCGACATATTCTCGCACCTTTTAATAAACATACCCAAGCAGTTCGCCACCGACACCCTCTTTCCTCGCCTGTTCGTGTGAAATTACACCACGCGAGGTTGAAAGTATCAATAGCCCGAAGTTCTTTCCGGGCAGGTACTGCTTCTCCCAGTATTCCATCTCATCCATCTGTACCGAAAACCGCGGGGTTATCGCACCACATCGGTTAATTTTACCCGTGAGATGAACCTTAAGCTGTCCACCTCTGCCATCATCGATGAACTCGAAACTGCTGATGTAACCGGCGTCCTGCATAATACGGAGCATTGCACCGAGGAGTTTACTTGCTGGTTCGATGATGCACACGGACTTTCCGGTATCACCGGCGTTTTTTAAGGAACACATTCCGTCTGCTATTGGATTACTTCGTGTCATTGTGCATTCACCTTCAGCTCATCTTTTTAAATCCGATTTTCCGGGCCCATTCACGGAAGCACTGCCTGCAGAACATGATATGATATCTGCGTACAAGCCCCTGTTTACGCCCGCACATCTTGCACTCGTTCGCACCGCGACCATAGATCTTCTTCTGTTCTCCAGCCATTAGCGCACCTCAACCTTATATTGCTCCTTAAGAAATGCAATCGCATCCTCTTTTTTCACGCGCTGTTTTGCCGGGAGTTTTTTCTGCTCCATGCGCCTGCGGGTGATCCGTATGCCTTTGCGTTCGAGAACCACATTGACATCCATACCGAAGATCCCAATCTGTGGGTCATAGGACATACCTGGAAAATCAGTATGTTCTTCTATCCCGAATGAGATATTCCCGCTTTTGTCAAACTGGCTCTCAAAGACCGTTTTGTTGATAATCCCAATCGATGTCGAGAAGAAATCCCGGGCTGATTTGCCCCGGAGGGTGACCTTACATCCTATCGGTGCACCTTTCCTGATAGAGAATGCCGGTTGAGTCATCCTCGCAATACTCCTGATAGGGGTCTGTTTGGTGATCGCCTTCATGATATTTTCAGCTTTTACGAGCTTTTCCCCGCTCTCGCCGACTCCCATGTGAACGACAACCTTGTCGATATAGATATCGCGCATCGACGTCACTGTTCAATCCCCCAGGCTGCTATTGCGGGCGTCTTTTTACCGACCATATAAATATACGGTGCGATTGTGTCAAACCGTGTCTTTGTCGCTTCATCCTCTAAGATAATCTTATTGGGCACGCTTCCCGGTATCGTAACAATATCAACAATTCGTGCGACCTTTCCCGAGTGCCGACCTCCGATAACCATTGCCATGTTACCGATAACAAACGGGAAGTGATCAACAATATTGAACCTTGTTTCGGGTTCAAGCGAGAGAACGATCGAGTCACCGGATTTGTAAGTATTATCCGCAAGCAGATTGGCTCCATCTCTCATGTTGAGCTGAACCTTTCCACCCGATACGATTGTTTTGTTTTTAACCTTGCACAGACGAGTCTTTGCTGATTCTGCATCAATTTCGATGGAAACATGACGACCGTTCTTGTCCCGCAGGATACGGTAGAATTTGTTGATCTTCGGTAACGCGATAATATCAAAGATACCGATACCAACTTTTGCGTCACGGCAGGGTCTTCCATTGATAATTATATCATTCTGATGGAGGATCTGCTTGACTTCTTTTAAATTCCGTGCAAAACCCATGTGATCACGGAGCCACACAGCAATCGGCATTGCGTTTGCATTGTGCGGTCCGGGTGCCGTTTTCGTAATAAATTTCGTGGTCTTCTTAGCTATGTGCCACGAGTCCGGGGCATTTAACCGCTTCAGATGATCCGACATTATTCAGCCTCCCCTAATTTTGCCTCACGGCGCTTGTCAGTGAGATTCAGTTTGGTAAGTTGAACATTTGAGGCATCGATATTCCGGGGTACTTCGGTTCCATCTGCTTTTGTGGAAGAAACACCATGGACAATAATTTTTGACTTTTTTGTATCAACTGCATCAACAAGCCCTTCATTGCCAACGAAATCTCCGCGGGTTACCTTAACGGTATCACCCTTGATCACACGCAGCGTCTTTTTCTTGTATTTTTCTTTGAGCGCAGCAGAAAGCGGGGCGTTGAGGTATTTGGTCTTCACGTGTGAAGGTGCCTGATAGCGCGCCTTTCTCTGCTTTCTTGGCTGTTCGCTTGCTATTCGTACCATATTTCCCACCTCACACAATGATCGTTGCCATGGAACCGAGCTTGGGGAACCGTTCCGCGACCTCGCGGGCTATCGGACCCTTGATCTCGGTCCCTTTTGGCTCATTTTTCTCATCCACAACAACAACTGCGTTGTCATCAAAGGATACCCGCATTCCGTTCGGTCTGCGCATCTCCTTTTTCTGGCGTATGATCACTGCACGCACCAGCTTGCGGCGCATGTCGGGCGTTCCTTTCTGGACACTCACCGTTGCAAGATCCCCCAGCCCGAGCTTGGGCTGGCGACGCCTGACCCCATGGTAGCCAAAAACCGAGATTATCTGCACGGTCCGGGCTCCGGTATTATCGGCGCATGCAAGCCTCGTCCCCGTCGCAAGAGCGCGTGGAATGGTAGACTGCTTCGCCTTCATGGCTGAAGCACCTCGACAACAACGAAGGTTGTACTCTTGGAAAGCGGCCTGCATTCAGCGATCTTCACCATGTCGCCAACCTTCACCTGGATGCAGGGAGTGCTGTGGGCGTGAAGTTTCGAGCTGCGTTTTTCATACCGCTTGTATTTACGGATGTAGTGCAGGTAATTACGTGCTACTACCACCGTTCCCATCATTCGATCGCTCACGACTTTGCCGGTGATCACCTGGCCGCGCACCGGTAAAGTGCCGTGAAACGGACAATTAACATCCTGGCATTCTTGTTTTGGTGCCTGAACGTTCAATCCAATGTTTTGTGCCATTATTTTATCCTCTTCCTTTCGTGCAGGTTTATTCTCTTTTCAGGAGCCAGAACCATCACGGATCCATCAATCTCAACAAGTTCACTGCCTGGAAGGTGCAGCTGAAATCTGCTGTGCATCTTAGGGATGCGTTTGACCCCGTTTGAGGTCTCAATTATCAGCAGATTTTTTGTTTCATCGATAATGTGCCCGCTAAGTCCCCGGTGAAGGGGGTTTGCCGCTCCTGATACCAGAACGTCCAGCCCGATCAGTTCATGCCGGAGGACATTCTGGGAAGAGATCATGCATTTCTCCTGCGATTCTGCTCGGTCTTCAAGCGGGCGATTGTTCGCCTGAGTTCACCAATATGACCCGGATTCTCCGTGGCGCCACCGGCACTAACCTTACCGTAATGCTGGACAAGCTCCATCCGGAGTTTTTCCATCTGTTCCAGCAGTTCTACTTCAGAAAGCTGCTGGACTTCACGGGACCGTAATATTGCCATTTACCTCTCCTCCCTGAATGGTATTTCATCGGGAAGGGCTGGTTCATCGACGTCAATATCTCCTATATCAGTGACGGTAACTTTGGGTGCCTGTCGCTTCTTTTCCTGTTCAATTATTTCAAAGTGATCCGGTAGTTTCGCTCCGGCGGGAACAAGCTTTACCTGTACACCTATTACACCCAGTTTCTTGATAGCGACTGCATAACCTTTCTCAACAATAGTGTTACTCGGTTCCCCACAGTGCTTGATGTAGCCTTCAGTAAACTTCTGGGTACGGGCACGGGCTCCGGTTAATTTACCGGCAATCACAACTTCGCATCCCAGCGCACCGGAATCCATGACTCTGCGAAGAATGCTCGATCCCGCTTTACGGAAGTACCAACCTCTTTCGAGTGCATTTGCCAGCCGTTCTGCCATAATCTGAGCGTTGAAGCTGGGGTTTGTAACCTGCTGCACTTCAATCTGGGGAGATTCAACACCATAATTCTGTGCAAGATCCAGGGTTAACTGGTGAACCAGTTTGCCACCTTTTCCGATAACAATACCGGGTTTCTCCGCAAAGATGGTCACCTGTGTGCCGAGAGGAGTTCTTGCTATATCCATACCACCGTAGCCTGCGCGTTTCAATTCCTTCGACAGGTACTTTTCAACACGGGCTTTCCGCACACCTTCTGAGATAAACTTCTGCTCTACAGCCATTACACCACCTCGCGGACCACGACTTCGAGGTTCACAGTTTCGCGGACCTTGGGAGTTGCTCGTCCCATTGCACGAGGGAAGAAAGATTTCTGGGCCCGCCCGCGGTTTGCCGATACGTGGATGATCTCAAGATTGTCGGCATCAAGGCCGATATACTCCGCATTCTTCTTTACCGATTCAAGAACCCGGATATATGCCTTTGATGCCTTCACCGGGTACCTGCCTGCATCCCAGTTACCGGGGAGACCCCGCTTGTGAGCCACATTCCGGTTGAAACGCCGGAACGGAATCGCTTTCTTTAAACTGACCACCTCATTCAGGTACGCTATCGCGTCATTCACACGCTGGTGCCTGATGAACGTGGCGATTTCGATCGAGTGTTTGGGCGACATGTTAAGTTCATTGGCCTTCGCTTTTGCGATATTGTCGCCGCTGATTTTCTGTGAATAATCAATTCGTGCCATGTTCATCACTTCAACGGTACGTATTTGCTTCCTCGTGTTGCACCGATACCGGCACTGCCATGAGCGACTTTTCTTCTTGTCAATGCAAACTCACCGAGGTAGTGGAAAACGGACTCCGGCTGAAATTCCACTTTCATGAATTCCTTGCCGTTATATATCTCAATGGATTTGCCCACCATCTCTGGCATGACAATCATTTCGCGCAGGTGCGTTCTGATCTTCTCGTCACCCTCGCGGACCTTTGTAAGCAATATTTCTTCACCACGGGAGAAACCGCGTACTATTTTGCGGCGTGCACGAGCCGGCATGAGCGGGAGGAGTTCGCTTATCCCCATCGCCTTCAGCTCGTCAATCCTGTATCCCCGATAGGTAAACTCTTCACGCCTTCTTGGCATTCTCTTCTGAGTCTTTTTTGGTGCTGCCATACCGTTCACTTCCTGCTCTTACCTGTCCTGCGTGCAGCCACATGTCCAACGGTCCTTCCTGGAGAAGTTCCTCGTGCTATCGTCTTCGGGCGACCAGGGTGCTGGTGACCGCCACCACCAAACGGGTGATCGATGACGTTCATTGCAACACCACGGACTCGTGGCCAGTTTGACGCTGTATTCTGCATCTTGTGGTACTTATTGCCTGCTTTCACAAACGGCTTATCGACACGACCGCCACCTGCGACAATGCCGATAGTTGCCCGGCAACGGTGGTTGAACCATTTGGTCTTTCCGCTGGGCATTCTGATACCGACCCGATCTTCAATTTTATCAATGACAACCGCCTGAACACCAGATGCACGGACAAATTTGCCGCCATCGTTCGGACGTGCCTCAATATTGCATATGTAGGTCCCGGTCGGAATGTGCTGGAGCGTGAGCGTGTTGCCGTTCTTTACCTCAACGTCGGATCCCCAAGTGATGATTTCACCAATACCGAGACCTTCGGTGACCAGCATGTAGACTTTTGCCCCATCTTCGAGTTTTACGAGAGCTATCGGTGCATTGCGTGCCGGATCGTGTTCAATATCGATGACAGTTCCCGTGATTTTTTGGGTATCATCACCGATATGCTTCAGTTCAGCCTTGTACCGGTGGGATGGTGCTCGATAGGTCGGGCCTCCCTTGCCCCGGCTTTGTGTTGTAATACGATGTCCCATGTTCCCACCTACATAATACCAAGCCGGCTGAGAATTTCCTCGGCGGCTTTTTCGTTCTCAAAACTCACAATTGCTTTTTTCTGACCGTGCATGGTCATGAGAGTGCGAACGTTTTTGACATTCTGTCCAAATGCTTTTTCGATTTCACGTTTGATCTGACTCTTGGAGGCTTCACGGCTGACAAGGAACTGGAGTTTTGCCTGGTTCTCTAAAAGGACCATTGCTTTTTCTGTAACAAACGGGTATTTCAGAGCCATTTATCTCCCCTCCAGACGCACAAGGGCGCTCTCAGTCCAGACCGTAAGGCGTCCTGCCAGCATACCGGGTGCAAGATGCTCGACATTCAACTGGTCAACGGTCACTACATCGACACCAGAAAGGTTGCGGGCTGCCCGGAGAGGTTTTCCTGCGGTGACAATGAGCAGACTTTTCCTCTGCTTGAACCTTCGACCCCGCATCTTACCTCTTCCGGCACGGACTTTCTTGCTCTCTTTTGCCCGTTCGATATCATGATAGACACCTGCTTTCGTAAGCGCTGATATGACATCCTGCGTACGGTCGAGTGACTC
>Ga0326726_10004783_pt1 | contig 12342 bp, 9 predicted proteins | sample MHFenrmetagenome_2_FD_207603 | JGI IMG/M metagenome (GOLD analysis project Ga0326726, IMG submission 207603) | Lab enriched peat soil microbial communities from Michigan Hollow, Ithaca, NY, United States - MHF15MN | ecosystem: Environmental > Terrestrial > Soil > Wetlands > Peat | place: USA...
GCGCGCGAAGACCTTGCCCGCGAGCTCGACCAGATCCGGTGAGCGCCGCCCGACCTTGTCGGGGTGGAACGTCTTCGCGAGCGTCATGAACGCCTTGCGCACCTCGTCGCTCGGAGCGTCCTCGGCGATGCCGAGCGTCTCGAAGTGATTCTGGGTCTTCTGCTTGTTGAGCGCTTCGCGCAGCTTGCCCTCGAGCGCGATCACCGCGCCCGTGGATCCGACACCGGGCAGTGTGCGCGGCGTGGAGGCCTCGTCGACGTGCACCGCGAGCGCGCCGATCAGCCACAGCCCGTAGAGCGTGCTGGCATGCTCCCGAAGCAGCGAGCCGAGTGACTTCGCCTCCGCGACCGATTCCCAGAGAACCTTCACCGCGTCTGCGTTCTCGCCTTCCTCCAGGGTGATCGTCTCGGTCGAGACCTCGCAGCCCTGATACGGCTCCAGCCGCTTGGCGAGGATCGACGGGCTCACCCGGTGCACGCCGCGCAGCACGGTCAGTCGCGGAGTCCAGCCGAGGAGCTCCGAGGAGAGACTCACGGCGCGCACGCCGGTCTGCGTCCACGTCCGACCCTCGGTCCAGGAGAAGATCTCGGTGAGCTTGTCCGCGGACTGATCCGCCAGGGTGTCGCGCAGCACCAGCTCGGTGATCGCGCCCATCTGCACCAGCAGCTCGCCCTGGCGCTTGCCGGTCACCTTCGAGCGCCGAACCGACTCGTTGAAGGTGAGCTCGTCGATCCGTCCGGCGTCGAGCAGCCGGCGGCCAAGTGACTCGCGAGCGAGGTTCGAGCGCACGGCCAGCGGCATGCCATTCTCGAGCACGACCACCTTCTTCCGCTTGCCGGTTTCGAAGTGGACCGCGCCCGTGGTCTTGGCGCGCATCGCGCTCCACAGCACCTCGATCGCCGGCTCCTTGGCCAGATCGACGGTGTCGGCCGGGGTCGCGAGCTCCGGCGGCGTCGGCTTCCCGATCAGCTTGGAGATTTGGTCGATCAGCGTGTGTGACTCGATCGGTTTCTCGAGGAACGCCTTGCCGCCCGCCGCGAGAATGCTGCGCAGCGCGTCGGCGCCGCGGAACACGCCGCTCATCGCGACGATCGGAATCTTGCGCGTCGCCTCCGCCGCCTGCAGCGTGCCGATCACCGACTGCCCGTCCTTCTTCGGGAGGAGCAGGTCGATCAGGATCAGGTCGGGCGTAGCCTTCGCCACCTCGCTGAGCGCGGCGTTTCCGTCGTGCGCCTGGCGACAGCTGTAGCCGGCTTGTTCGAGCGCGCGCGCGAGGGTGCGAGCGAGCGCCCGATCATCTTCGACGATCAGGACTTCCAACGACGCCATGCTCCGCGGACACGGTTGTATCCAGTGGAGTCATCGGCCGGGGAGTGCGTCCCGTTGAGCCGCAAGACCCGGCGCAAACGGCGGCCGGATCACGCCTCGTTCGGTGATGATCGCCGTCACAAAGTCCGCGGGAGTCACGTCGAACGCCGGATGCAGCGCCACGACCCCCTCGGGCGCGATGCGCCTGCCGCCGATCGTGGTCACTTCGGCCGAGCTGCGCTGCTCGATCGGAATCTCGCGCCCGCTCGCCAGCGACAGATCGACGGTGGAGAACGGGGCCGCCACGTAGAACGGAATGCCGTGGGCGCGCGCTAGCAGCGCGGCGCTGTAGGTCCCGATCTTGTTCGCGACGTCGCCGTTCGCGGCAATGCGGTCGGCGCCGACGATGACGACGTCGATCGCCTTCTGCGCCATCAGCGCGCCGCCCATCGAATCGGTGATGAGCCGGACCTCGATGCCATCGCGCGCCAGCTCCCACGCGGTGAGACGCGCGCCCTGAAGGAACGGGCGCGTCTCCTGCGCCACCACGTGCGCGAGGCGACCCTCGCGCGCGGCGCTGCGCACGATGCCGAGGGCGGTGCCGTAGCCGGCCGTCGCGAGCGCGCCGGCGTTGCAGTGAGTGAGTACGCGCGCGCCGAGCGGCAACAGCGCCGAGCCCGCGTCGCCGATCGCGCGACAGCTCTGGACGTCCTCGTCGGCGATGCGCTGCGCCACCGCGCGTGCCTGGGCCCGCAGCTCGCGCGCGTCCGCGCCGCGCGCGAGCGCGGGCGCGAGCTCGGCGCGCATGCGCGCGAGCGCCCAGCGCAAGTTGACCGCGGTCGGCCGCGTGCGGCCCAGGCGCGCCACGACACGGTCCAGTGTCGCCTCGAGCCCCGTGTCGGGCGCGCGCTCGAGCTCGATCGCAACGCCCATCGCGGCAGTCACGCCGATCGCCGGCGCGCCGCGCACGGCCATGTCCTCGATCGCGCGCGCGACGGCCTCGCCGTCGGAGAGGCGCAGGTAGATCTCTTCCTCGGGCAGGCGCCGCTGGTCGAGCAGGACGACGGCGTCCGCCTCGAGCCGCACCGTGAAGAAGCTCATCGATCCTGCTTCTTGCTTCCGCCCCCGAGCAGGCCGTCGAGCACGCCCTGGACCGCTTCGCCCGCCCCGGGGCCGAGCGCCTTGTCGAGCTTCTTCTTGACCTTGTCGTCGGAGGTGTAGGCGTACGCGAGCGCGGCGAGCGCCTTCTGATCGAGCTCGAGCCGCGGGTCGTCGTAGGTTCCAGTGACTCGAGTGATCGGAATCACGCGCTCGCGCGCCCGACTGGTGCCGGCCAGCTGCGCGTCGGCCTTCTTCGCGAGCACGACCTTGCCGCTGAGATCGAGGGCGCGATCGAAGAGCCCGATCGAGCCGTGCAGGTAGGCGGTCGCATCCTGATAGGCGAGCTCGAGATTCTCGGTGTGCACGCGCCCGTCGACGATCGTGTAGTCGGCGGTCAGGTGGTCGAACTCCTCCGACTCGTACTTCGAGACGTCCTTGCCCTTCGCGGCGAGCGCCAGAGCGGGCAGCGCGGAGAGCGAGCCCATGACCTGCTTCGCGAGCGAGAAGCCCTGGATGCGGCCGGGCTGGATCGCGATCTTGCCGTGCCCGCCGAGTGTCTCGAGTCCCGCCGCCCGAGTCTCGACATGACCGGCCGTGTCGAGTGTCCCGTCGAGCTCCTTGCGGCCGGAGAGCGCCTCGACGAGCGACACGAGCTTCGCCTTCTCGATCCCGTAGTCGGCGGAGATCGCGCCGCTCTCGAGCGCGTAGCTGGCGGTGACGTCGATCTTCTGGCCGCCGACGGTCGCGGTGGCGTGCTCCACGCCGACGCTCTCGCCCCTGCCGCGCACGGGCCCCGAGATCGTCACCGGCCCGTGCTCGAGCTTCGTCTCTACATCCTCGAGTATCGCGTTGCCGACGACGCGCAGCGGGCTGAGCTGCACGTCGAAGCCCTGGACCGCGAGGCGGCCCGAGAGCGCGGGCTTGTCGGGCGGCAGCAGCTCGCGCAGCTTCGCCAGATCGAGCGTCGTCTTTCCGAGATGGACCTTCATCGGCTGCTTGACGAGGTCGAGGGTGAGCGGCAGCTCGTTCTGTCCGATCTTCACCAGCGCTTCGCGCAGCGCCGCGAGCGACGCCTCCTTGCCGAGCTTGCCCGTCACGGACAGAGTCGTGCGCTTGGGCTTCGCGAACACGTCCTTCTGCTCGACGCGCGTGTCCGAGAGATCGAGTGAGTAGCTCTCGCCGAGCACCGCGTGGCCGCGCGCCGGCCCCGAGACCACGAGCGCGCCCGAGCGCAGCAGCAGATCCGGCACGTCGACGCTCGCGCTCGCGGCGCGCACGTCGCCGCCCGCCAGGGTGGCCGCGTACTCGCCGCTCGCCTTCCCCGACACCTCCTGGGTGAGTGCGAAGCGCTTGCGCAGGTCCGCGAGGTCGGCGCTGAACTCGCCGCGCGCGTCGACCTGGGGCGCCGCGCTCGTGAGCTTGGTCAGCTCGACCTCGCCGGAGCGCAGGGTCGCGAGGCCGGGCAGATTCGCCGAGTATTTGAACGCGCCGCTCCCATCGAGCGAGAGGTGGCCGTCGATGTTCGCGTGCTCGATCTTCCAGGGGCCGGCGGTGACGTCGGCATCGTGAATCGCGATGCGGTCGACGGCCAGCGCGAGGCCCGCCGCTGCAGGCGCGCCCGGCGCCTTCTCACTCGGCTTCTCCGCCGTCTTCGGATTGGCTCCGCTCGCCGCCACGCCCGGCAGGATGGGCTTTCCATCCTTGTCGAACGGGACGTAGATGCGCGGTGAGTCGAGCTCGAGCGCGCGCAGCACGACCTGGCCCGCGATCAGCGGCAGCACCGCGACCCGCAGGCGAAGCTCGGCGATCTGCGCGAGCGGCGTGTCGCTCGGCTTCACGCCGCCGATGCGCACGTCGTCGATGCGCACCGCGGGCAGCGGGAAGATGCGCAGCGAGATCTTGCCCAGGGAGACGTCCCGACCGAGCGCCTCGCTCGCGCGCTGCTGCAGCGGCGCGCGCAGTGTCTCGGCGTCGAAGAGTGACAGAGCGACCCCCGCGAGGATCAGGAGCAGCACGAAGACCGCCGCGCCGATGAGCAGCCAGCGCCTCACGACCTGGCTCCCGCCGGCACACGCTCGTGAAAGTCGGTGTGGCGCTGGAACGCGTCGCCCGCGCGCAGCACCGCGAGCTCGTCCAGCGGCCGCCCGATCAGCTGCAAGCCGACGGGCAGACCCGCGGACGTGAAGCCGCAGGGCACGGAGAGCGCGGGCAGACCCGCGAGGTTCGCGGTCACCGTGTAGACGTCCGCGAGATACATCTGCAGCGGGTCGTCGACGAGCTCGCCGAACTTCCACGCGGGACCCGGAGTCGTCGGGGTGGCGATCACGTCGCAGACCTCGAACGCGCGTTCGAAGTCCCGGCGGATCAACGTGCGCACTTGCTGCGCCTTCCGGTAGTACGCGTCGTAGTAGCCCGCTGAGAGCACGTACGTGCCCAGCAGGATGCGCTTCTTCACCTCCGCGCCGAAGCCTTCGGAACGCGTGCGCTCGTACATCTCGTCGAGCGTCGTCGACACGGCGCGGAAGCCGTACTTCACGCCGTCGTAGCGCGAGAGATTGGAGGACGCTTCCGCGGTGCAGATCAGGTAGTAAGTCGCGATGCCGTGCGCGCTGTTGGGTAGCTCGACGTCCACCGTCTTCGCGCCCAGCCCCTGCAGTGTCTCGAGCGCCTCGCGCGCGCGCGCCATGGTCTGGGGATCCGCTCCCTCGCCGTCGAAGAAGCCGCGCGGCAGGCCGATGCGCAGACCCGAGACTTCGCCCGAGAGCGCGGCCACGAAGTTGGGCGCGGCCTCGGGGTACGAGGTCGCATCGCGCGGATCGTGGCCCGCGATCGCGCCGAGCAGGAGCGCCGCGTCCGCGCAGCTGCGCGTGATCGGCCCGATCTGATCGAGCGAGCTCGCGAACGCCACCAGGCCGTAGCGAGACACGCGGCCGTAGGTCGGCTTCAGTCCCACGACGCCCGAAAGTGCCGCCGGCTGGCGGATCGAGCCGCCCGTGTCGGTGCCGAGCGCGGCGGGTACGAGGCGCGCGGCGACCGCGGCCGCGCTTCCGCCCGACGAGCCGCCCGGGATGCGCGTGGCATCCCAGGGGTTGCGAGTCTTCTGCAGCGCCGAGTTCTCGGTCGACGAGCCCATCGCGAACTCGTCCATGTTCGTCGAGCCCACGACGATGAGCCCCACGTCGCGCAGTCTCGCGAGCACCGTCGCGTCATACGGCGCGCGGAAGCCGGCGAGGATGCGCGAGCCACAGGTCGTCTCGAAGTCACGGCTGGCGAAGATGTCCTTCACCGCGATCGGCAGTCCGTGCAGCCGCGAGCGGGCTTTGCCCGCCCTGCGCGCGGCGTCGGCGGCGCCGGCCTCCGCCAGCGCCGCTTCGGGCCGCATGCGCACGAACGCGCCCAGCTCGGGGTCCAGGCGCGCGCTGCGCTCGAGCGCGGCCGACACGATTTCGCGACACGACACGTCGCCGCTCTCGACGTGCAGCGCGAGCTGCGCCAGGCCCGCCTTCCAGATCTCGTTCACTCGAGCACCTTCGGCACCACCATCGCCGACTCGGTGTGCTCGGGCGCGTTGCGAACCACTTCGGAGACCGCCAGAACGCCCGCCACCTCGTCGCGGCGCAGCGGCGTGGCGATCTCGAGCACGTGCGTCGTCGGGGCGACGCCGGTCGTGTCGAGCGCCTGCAGCGACGCCACGTAGCCGAGCACGGCGTCCAGATCGCGACGCATGCGTTCCACCTCGCTGTCCGCCAGGCGCAGGCGCGCCAGCTTCGCGATGTACAGCACGGTTTCGCGCGAGATGAGCATCGCCGTAACGGTAGCCGAGGCCCGCGAGGGCGGCCGCCTTTTCGCGCCGGCCGCGGCCGACGCTGAATTAGACTGTGCGCGTGCCGGAGCTGCCCGAAGTCGAAGTCACGCGGCGGCGCATCGCCCCGCTGCTCGTCGGGCGGCGCATCGCCAAGGTGTTCGCGACGCGCCAGAGCTACTTCTTTCTGACTCCGCCCGCGCGCCTGGAGCGCGAGCTGCCGGGGCGCACGGTGCGCGCGCTCGAGCGGCGCGGAAAGTACCTGCTCGCCGAGCTCGACGACGGGCGGCGCCTGCTGCTCCACCTGGGTATGTCGGGCCAGCTGTTCGCCGACAGCGCGACCTCGGTGCGCCTGCTCTCGGCCGCGACGCGCGCATCGCTCACTCCCAACGAGCAGCGCGCGTTCGTCCCGGATCGCCATACACACTTGCGGATCGAGTTCGACGACGGTGGCCCCGCGCTCTTCTTCCGCGACGTGCGGAAGTTCGGGAAGGTGCGGCTCCTGGCCGCGGGCGAGAGCGACCCGCGGCTCGATCGGCTCGGCGTCGACGCGCTCGCCGCGACCGGCGCGGAGCTCTTCGCGGCCACGCGCGGGCGCAGGGTCGCGATCAAGAGCCTCTTGCTCGCGCAGGCGGTGATCGCGGGGGTCGGGAACATCTACGCCGACGAAGCGCTCTTCCTCGCCGGCACCCGGCCGTGCCGCGCCGCGCAGCGTCTCTCGAAGGCCGAGTGCCACGCGCTGGTGTCGGCGCTTCGCAAAGTGCTGCTCCGCTCGATCGAGACCGGCGGCTCGTCGATCAGCGACTACGTGCTGCCCGACGGGAGCGACGGCGCGTATCAGGACGAGCGCCGGGTCTACGCGCGCGGGGGTGAGCCGTGCCGCGTCTGCGGGACGAAGATCCGCCGCACGGTGATCGGCGCGCGCGGGACTCACTTCTGTCCCGTCTGTCAGCGCTAGAATCCCGCCCCGTGAAGATCGTCGTTCACTACGCGGAGATCGGGCTGAAGGGGCGCAATCGCCCGCGCTTCGAGGACTGCCTGCGCGTGAACCTCGAGCGGGCGCTCGCCGGCTTCGGCAAGGTGCGCGCGCGCCGCCTGTTCGGGCGCCTGCTGGTCGAGCTGCCCGACGACGCGCCCCGGGACGCCGTGGCCGCGCGCCTCGCCCAGGTCTTCGGCGTCGCCTACGCGAGCGTTGCGACGAGCGCGCCGCCGACGCGCGAGGCCATCCTCGACCTGGCCCTGCGCTTCGCCGCCGAGCGCTCGTTCAAGACGTTCGGCATCCGTCTGCGCCGCGTCGACAAGACGCTGCCGTTCCGCTCGCGGGATCTCACGATCGAGATGGGCAACCTGATCCGCGAGAAGACGGGCGCGAGCGTCGACCTCGAGAACCCGGATCTGTGGATCGAGCTGCACGTCCTACACGCAGAAGCGTTGCTGCTCCACGACCGCTGGCCGGGGCCGGGCGGGCTTCCCGTGCGCTCGGCGGGACGCGCGCTTGCGCTGATCTCCGGCGGGATCGACTCGCCGGTGGCCGCCTGGCTGGCCATGAAGCGCGGCTGCTCGGTGTCCTTCGCCCATTTCCACAGCGCGCCCTACACCAGCGAGGCGTCGCAGCGAAAGGTGCGCGACGCCGTGGCGGAGCTCGCGCGCTGGCAGGGACCGAGCCGACTCTGGCTGATTCCGTTCGCCGAGCTGCAGCAGGCGCTGGTGCGCGAGGCGCCGGCCGAGCCGCGCATCGTCTTGTACCGGCGCTTCATGCTGCGCATCGCCGAGTCGCTCGCCGAGCGCGACGGCGCGCTCGCGCTGGTGACCGGCGAAAGCATCGGTCAGGTGTCGTCGCAGACGCTCGCGAACCTCGACACGATCAACCGGGCGGCTACCCTGCCCGTGCTTCGACCGCTCGTGGGCTCGGACAAATCCGAGATCGTCTCACTCGCGCAGCGCGTGGGGACTTATTCGATCTCGATCGAGCCCGACGAGGACTGCTGCAGTTTCTTGATGCCCCGACAACCGGCGACGTGGACGCGTCCCGAGGCGATCGAAGCGATCGAGCGGGGCTTGGACGTGAAGGGACTGGTCGAGGCGACACTGTCCCGTGTAGAGCTGGAGAGGATCGAGCCGATTTCATGAGCGCCAAGCGATGAGCGCGACCGGCGAAGAGCCGCCGCAACCCCCCGAGGAGCTCACGGGCTTCGATTCGTTCTCCGAGCCGATCCGCCGCGCCGTGGCCGAGATGGGCTGGTCGGCGCCGATGCCGGTGCAGCGACGAGTCACTCCGGTCATGCGCCGCGGGCGCGATCTGATCACGCAGGCGATGACCGGCAGCGGCAAGACGGGCGCGTTCGGCCTGCCCGCGCTCGAGATCGTCGATCCCGAGCTGCGCGCCGCGCAGGTCCTGGTGCTCGCGCCGACGCGCGAGCTCGCCCTGCAGATCGAGAACGAGCTCAAGCTGATGGCGAGGTACCTCGACATCGGCACGATCGCGGTTTACGGCGGCACCGCGTACGGCCCGCAGCTCGACGCGTTCGCGCGCGGCGCGCAGATCGTCGTCGGCACGCCCGGCCGGCTGCTCGACCACCTCGGCTCCGGGAATCTCAAGCTCGACAAGCTGCGCGTCCTGATCTTCGACGAGGCCGACGAGCTGCTGTCGCTCGGCTTCTGGCCCGACATGCGCGAGCTCCAGAAATACATTCCGAAGCGGCGACTCACCGGGCTGTTCTCGGCCACGATGCCGCAGCGGGTCGTATCCCTCGCGCGCGTCTTCCTGCACGAACCGGAGTTCGTCTCGCTCACCGAGGGCGGCGTGCGCGCGCCCGAGGAGATCGAGCACTGGCACTACGTCGTCCCCGCCAACGAGAAAGAGAAGGCGCTGCTGCGCATCCTGCGCTTCGAGGAGCCGGATTCGGCGCTCGTCTTCTGCAACACCCGCGACGACGTGCGTTTCGTGAGTCGCTACCTGCAGCGCAACGAGATCGACGCGGACATGATCCAGGGCGAGATGACGCAGGCCGCGCGCGAAGCGGTGATGAAGCGCATCAAGGCGGGCGAGCTGCGCGTGTTGGTTGCCACCGACGTCGCCGCGCGTGGCATCGACATCAGCGACCTCTCGCACGTCATCTCGTACACGTCGCCCGATTCACCCGAGGTCTACACGCACCGCACCGGTCGAACCGGGCGAGCGGGCAAGTCCGGCACCGCGATCTCGCTCGTGTCGGGCCTCGACATCGGCAACTTCCGTACCCTCCAGAAGGTGAACCGAATCGTGATTCCCGAGCGCAAGCTGCCCAGCGAGGTCGACGTCGCACGCCGCGAGGCGGAGCGGCTTCAGGTCGAGATCGAGCACCATCTGCGCGACGTGCCGACGAGCGACCGCCAGGCGCGCGAGGAGACTCACCTGCCGACCGTCGAGTCACTGGCGGCGACGCCGCAGGGGAAGCGCCTCCTCGCCGCTGTTCTGTACGAGTATCTCGAGCATCGCCACGTCGCGACGCCGGTGCGCGACGACGCCTCGGTGCCGGCGGCCGGCCCGCCCGCGGAGGTCTCGCGCGACGACGCGCGCCGCGACGAGCCGCCGCGCCGGCGCGATTCCGGAGGCGGCTCCGGAGGCCGCAGTGACTCCGGCGGAGCGGGGGGCGGGCAGCGCCGCCGAAGACGCCGCGGGGGCCGCTGACCCAGCCGCGCATGCGGGCAAGCGCGGCGATCCTCCTCGGTGTCGGCTTCGCTGCGTGCGCGCTGTTTCGCCCGCCGGACCGAACCCCCGAGCTCGCACCGGCGCTCGCCGACCTGCGCGCCGCGGGGTTCGAGTTCGCGCCGGACGTGCGACTGCGCAACGACCCGCGAGCGGTGTGCGACGGCCTCTCCTGCGCAGACCTCGTCGTCGAGGGGAACCGCCGCACGATCCTGGTCGCCGACGGCGCGTTCGCCAGCCCGTCGAAGCTGCGCGCGAGCCTGCTCGAGATCTGGGCCCGCTACGGCGAGCCGCGCCGCGGCAACACGCGCGACCTGGCGCGCGCCGCGCTGCTCGTGATCCGCGACGGCCCACGCGCCGGCGTCACCGACCCAGGCGTGCTCGGCGACGCGCGCTTCACCTACCGGCAACTCTGGGAGCGACTCCCGCCCGACAAGCGCGCCGATCTGCCCCCTCCGGCATCTCTCAGGTAGCGCGTCTGCAAGCGCCGAACGGCGCGCGCAGCGAGGCGCAGCCGAGCGAAGTCAAATTCGTGTAAGCTCTTGCGTCCACTGACTCGGGAGAAGACGTGAAGACGCGCAGACTCGGCAAGACTGGACTCGTGGTCTCGGAGATCTGTCTGGGGACGATGACCTTCGGCAGCTTTGCGGACGAGAAGGAGAGTCACGCGATCCTCGACCGCGCCGATGCGGCCGGCGTCGACTTCCTGGACGTCGCCGAGATCTATCCGGTCCCGCCCGACGAGAAGTGGGCGGGCCGCAGCGAAGAGATCGTGGGCAGCTGGCTCGAGAAGCGCGGCCGGCGCGACACACTCTTCATCGCGACCAAGATCGCAGGTCCGAGCGGCGGCTGGTTCCGCGCCGCGGTGCGCGGCGGCCGCACCGCCCTCGACCGCCACAACATCGCGCGAGCCGTCGAGGCGAGCCTCGCGCGCCTGGGCACCGACTACATCGATCTCTACCAGACTCACTGGCCCGACCCGGACCTGCCCTACGACGACGTCATGGAAGCGCTCGACCGCGCGGTACAGGCCGGCAAGGTGCGCTACGTCGGCTGCAGCAACGAGACGGCCTACGGACTCACCAAGAGTCTCTGGGCGTCCGACGCGCGCGGGCTGGCGCGCTACGAGACGATCCAGAACAACTTCTCCTTGCTGAACCGGCGCTTCGAGGACGAGCTCGCGAACGTGTGCCGGCGCGAGAAAGTGAGTCTCTTGCCGTACAGCCCGATCGCGGGCGGCGTGCTCTCGGGCAAGTACCAGGGCGGGGCGTTTCCCGAAGGCGCGCGCTTCTCGCGCTACAGCCGGAACGACCAGCGCGGCAAGATCATGACCCGGCGCTTCGTCAACGAGAAGACGCTGGGCGCGACAGAGCGCTTCGCGAAGATCGCCGCCGACGCCGGGCTCGCGCCCGTGACGCTCGCCGTCGCCTGGACCTTGGCGCACGACTTCGTCGGCTCGACCATCATCGGCGCCACCTCGGTCGACCAGCTCGACGACTCACTCCGCGCGGCGGACGTCACGCTGTCGCGCGAGGTGCTCGCCGCGTGCGACGCGGTCACGAAGGATATTCTGTACCCGATGGGCTGAGCGCCGGCGGGAAAACCCGGAACGCGCGTCCGATCTTCTCCGGCGCGAGCAGGGTGTAAATCCGCCGCACGCGGCCGCTTGCGTCGATCTCGCCCAGGGTCACGAAGCGCGGTGCGAGGCGGTCCTGCGGCAGCGGCTCGAACTCGACCAGCATCGCGGGCTGGCCGTTGAACCAGTGCAGCGCGACGCGCGGGGGCGGCTGGCTCTCGCGCAGACGCGCGATGCCCGCGTGGAAACGCGCCACCTTCGAGCGCCCGATCACCGCCACGCCGGCGGCGGGGTAACGCCCGTTGGTGTCGTTCAGCGTGACCACATCCTCGGCGAGCAGCGCCTCCATCCCCGCGACGTCCTGCTTCGCGAAGCACGCCATGAAACGGCCGATGAGCTCGACCGAGCGCTCGAGTGTCGCGCGATCCGGCACGAAGCGCGCCTTGTCGTAGTCGGCCAGCGCGCGCCGCGCGCGGTGCAGGAGCACGCGCGCGTTCGCCTCCGAGAGATCGAGCGCGGCGGCCGCCTCCGCCGACGTGTACTCGAACACGTCGCGCAGGAGCAGCACCGCGCGCTGCGCCGGAGTCAGCGCCTCGAGCGCGAGCAGGAACGCGAACGAGACACTCTCGACCAGCTCGTAGCGGCCCGTCGTCGCGACCGGCTCGTGCGCCGGCTCGGCGAGCTCCGCGTCGTCGACGGGCTCCGGCAGCCACGGCCCCTTGTAGGCGCGGCGCCGCCGGCGCCGCAGCTCGTCGCGCGCCAGGTTCAGCGCGACGCGCACGAGCCAGGGCCGCCACGGCATGTGCGCGCGCGCCGGCGGCTGCGCGAGCGCGCGCGCGAAGGTCTCCTGCACGATGTCCTCGGCGT
>Ga0326726_10004784_pt1 | contig 12341 bp, 11 predicted proteins | sample MHFenrmetagenome_2_FD_207603 | JGI IMG/M metagenome (GOLD analysis project Ga0326726, IMG submission 207603) | Lab enriched peat soil microbial communities from Michigan Hollow, Ithaca, NY, United States - MHF15MN | ecosystem: Environmental > Terrestrial > Soil > Wetlands > Peat | place: USA...
GCTGGCCGGCGTAGATCGCGAATGGCTCCAGGCAGACGCAGACGATCAGGAAGATGATCGTGAACTTCGCCAGCAGGATCGACAGTGCGATCTCGTTCGGCGTCTTCTGCCGCTCCGCTCCCTCGACCAGGCTGATCATGCGGTCCAAGAACGACTCGCCCGGCTCCGCCGTGATACGCACCTTGATCCAGTCGGACAGCACCTTCGTGCCGGCCGTGACGGCCGAGCGGTCGCCGCCGGACTCCCGGATCACGGGCGCGGATTCGCCGGTGATCGCGGACTCGTCCACCGAGGCGATGCCCTCCTCGATGTCGCCGTCGCCGGGGATCAACTCGCCCGCCGAGACCATGACGATGTCGCCCGCGCGCAGCTGGGACGCGGGCACGGTCTCCTCCCTGCCGTCCTCGAGCATCCGGCGCGCGACCAGGTCCGCCCGTGTCCTCCGCAGCGCCTCGGCCTGCGCCTTGCCTCGACCCTCGGCCATCGCCTCTGCGAAGTTCGCGAACAGCACCGTGAACCACAGTCCGATCGCGATCGCGGTGTCGAACGCGATCGGCCCGCCCCGCGCGATGTCGACGACGATCCGGATCGTCACGATCACGGAGACGACCTCGACCGTGAAGATCACCGGGTTCTTGAGCAGCGTGCGGGGGTTCAGCTTCCAGATGCTGTCGACGATCGCCCGCTTGACGATGGGCCCGTCGAACAGCGGCCGCGCCTTCGTGACGCCGTGCGCCCCTTGTTGCGGCTTGTCCTCGAGCGGTGTCTGTGTCGTGCTCATCCGAACAACTTGCCTTTCATGAGTCCCTCGACGATCGCGCCGAGGGCGAGTGCCGGGAAGAACGTCAGGGCACCGATCACGATGATCACGCCGTCGAGCAGCCCGACGAACAGCGGCTTGTCGGTGGGCAGCGTTCCCGCCGTGACCGGCACCGTCCCCTCTTTGGCCAGGCTGCTGCCGATCGCGAGCGCGGCCAGCAGCGGCACGAACCGCGCCACCAACATCTCGAGGCCGCCCGCGACCGCGTAGAAGGTTCCACTGGCCGTGAGACCGGCGAACGCAGAGCCGTTGTTCCCAGCCATCGATACGAACGCGTAGAGGATCTCGCTGAACCCGTGCGGGCCGGTGTTCAGGCGGGCGTTCAAGCCGGCCGGGATCACCACGGCGACGCCGGTTAGCGCCAGCAGCACGAGGAACGGAACGAGGACGCCGATCGCAGAGAGCTTGACCTGGCGCGCGCCGATCTTCTTGCCGAGGTATTCGGGCGTTCGGCCCACCATCAAGCCGCCGATGAACACGGCGATGATGACGTAGAAGATCATCCCGTACATGCCGCTGCCGACGCCGCCCCAGATCACCTCACCGCTCGCGATGTTGAAGATCGGCGCGATCATCGCGAACGGCTTGTAGGAATCGTGCATCGAGTTGACGCTGCCGTTCGACGCGTCGGTCGTCGCGACGGCCCACAGGCTCGACTGGTCGGTCCCGTACCGGAGCTCCTTGCCTTCCATGTTCTGCGCCGACGCCGGCACGCCCGCCGAGATCATCGCCTGGGTCGCGGAGTGCTCCTGGGGGACCGTGAGCCACAGACCCGCCAGGAACAGGACCATCATCGCGGCGAAGATCGCCCAGCCCTGCCGTACCTGCCCGACCATCTTGCCGAACGTGTAGGTCAGGGCCGCGGGGATCCCGAGGATCATCAGCAGCTCGAGGAAGTTCCCAAGGGCGGTGCCTCCCTCGAACGGGTGCGCGGAGTTCACGTTGAAGAAGCCGCCGCCGTTCGTGCCGAGCTGCTTTATCGCGATCTGGGAGGCGACGGGGCCGCGCGCGAGCGTCTGCGCGAACCCCTGGATCCCGGTCACGCTCGCCGAGTTCGCGAACGTCTGCACGACCCCCTGGGTCATGAGCAAGATGGCGCCGACGATCGCGAGCGGCATCAGGATGTAGACGGTGCCCCGTACGGTGTCGCGCCAGAAGTTCCCGAGCTCGTCGGTGTTCTTCCGGATGAATCCGCGGATCATCGCGATGAGGACGCTCATCCCGATCGCGGCCGACAGGAAGTTGTTGAACGTCAGCGCGATCATCTGGGTCAGGTAGCTCATCGTGGTCTCGCCGCCGTACGCCTGCCAGTTCGTGTTCGTGACGAAGCTCGTGGCGGTGTTGAACGAGACGTTCTGCGTCGGCGCGGCCACGCCGACCGGGTTCAACGGGAGGTGACCCTGGAGGCGCATCACGAGGTACGTGAGGATCACGGAGATAGCGCTGAACCAGAGCACGCACGACGCGTAGCGCCGCCAGGTCTGCTCCGCTCGAGGGTCCACGCCGATCAGGCGGTAGATCACGCCTTCGACGCGTCCGATGCGCTCGGATGTGTACACGCGGTACATGAACGCGCCGAGCGGCGGCGTCACGAGGACGAGCAGGATCAGGTAGACGACGATCGTCGGCATGTCAGAACCATTCCGGGCGGACCAGGGCGATCGTCAGGTACACGAGCAAGCCCACCGCCACGATCAACTCGAGGATGTCCGCGAGGCTCATACGCGGTCGAGCCATGCGGCGAAAAGCGCGGCCAGGACGAAGAACCCGGCCATCAGCACCACCATCACAACGTCGGTCATGGTGACTCTCACCTCCACGACCGAGCCTAGTTCGAGGGAGTTAGGGAGCCGTAAGGGCCACACGTCCCGCCGTTCGGGATACCTTTGGATGAAGGCGGTCCCCCTCGGAGCCGAGGGCCAGGCTCGGGTCAGATGCCTATCCTCGTAGCGTGAGCGTCTCCGGGGTGTTCGGCCTGCTCCGCGAGCCGGCCCGCCCGACGCGGCGGGTGGCCGGCTACGTGGTCGCCGTCGTCGGCCCGATCGTGCTCGCCGCGGCGCTCGTGCCGTTCCGCGACACCCTTCGAACGAGCACCGTCGGGTTCGCGTTCGTCGTGGTCGTCGTGATCGCCGCATCGCTCGGCCGCGTGGGCCCGGGCATCGTCGCGTCGATCGTCGGCTTCCTGGCGTTCAACTACGCGTTCCTGCCGCCGTACGGGACCTTCGCGATCGCCCGCCCCGAGGACGTGACCGCGCTGTTCGTGTTCCTCGGGCTCTCGATCGTGATCTCGATCCTGTTCGCGCGCGCCGCCGAACGGGCCGACGCCGCCGAGGCGCGCGAGACGGAGGTGCGCACGCTGCAAGAGCTCAGCCGCGACCTCGTCGTGCAGGGGCCGGGCGAGGAGACCTACCGGACCCTGCTGGAGCACCTCGTGCGGGAGTTCGGGTTCGACGCCGGAGGCCTCTTCGTGCAGGTGCAGGGCGAGGGCCTCGTCGAACGGATGGCAGTCGGCGCGGAGCCCGGCACGGTGACGCCGACCTGGGACCCGAGCACGCCGGGCCGCGCTCCCGAGCGACTGCCGCTCAGCGTCGGCAACAGGAACCTCGGCCTGATCGTGCTCGTCGGCGAGCGGCATCCGCTCGAGGCGTCCGAGAGCCGGGTGATCCGGGCCGTGTGCGACCTGCTCGCGCTCGTGCTGGAGCGTGACCGTCTCCTTCGGACCGCCACCGAAGCGGAGATCTTCCGGCAGACCGACCAGATCCGCCGGAGCATGCTCGCCGCGGTCTCGCACGACCTGCGTAGCCCGCTCGCAGCGATCAAGGCCTCGGTCACCGATCTGCTCGACCCCGAGGTCGACCGGCCGGAAGGCGAGCAGCTGGAGGTGCTGCGCACGATCGACGCGGAGACCGACCGCTTGGACATGCTGGTCGCGAACCTGCTGGACATGTCACGGATCGAGGCCGGTGTGCTGCAGGCGAAGCCCGAATCCGTGGACCTCGCGGAGGTCGTCACGAAGGAGGTCGACGCCGCCGGCGTCCGCTGGCCGGGTATCCACGTCGACGCGGCGATCGACGAGCGCCACGCGTCCGCTTCTGCCGATCCGGTGTTCCTCGATCGCGTGCTGTCGAACCTGCTGGACAACGCTGCCCGCGCCTCCGCCGAGGCCGGGCGTCCTGAGGTCCAGGTCCGCGTGGGAGGCCGCGGCAGCGACGGGGTGACCGTTCGCGTGGTCGACCACGGTCACGGCGTCGATCCGCTGGCGCGGGAGCAGCTCTTCTTCCCCTTCTACCGGCTGGAGGGACGGACGTCGAAGCTGGGGCCCGGGCTTGGCCTCGCCATCTCGAAGGGGTTCGTCGACCTGATGGGCGGCGAGCTGTGGATCGAGGACACCCCCGGCGGCGGTGCCACCTTCGCGTTCTCGCTGCCCGGGGCGCGTTCGTGACGAGGATCCTCGTCGTCGACGACGAGGCGCACATCCGGCGGGCGGTCGAGCGAGCGCTCGTTGCCCGGGGGTACGAGGTCGATGCAGCCGAGGACGGCGCGGACGCGCTGGATCGGGCGGCGCTCGCGCCACCGGACCTGGTGATCCTGGATCTCAACATGCCCGGCGTCGACGGGCTGGAGGTTACGCGGCGCCTGCGGTCGTGGAGCGCTGTGCCGATCCTGATCCTGTCGGTCCGCGAGGAGGAGCCCGACAAGATCGCCGCCCTCGACCTGGGGGCCGACGACTACCTCACGAAGCCGTTCGGCGTGGGAGAGCTCTTGGCTCGTGTGCGCGCGTTGCTCCGTCGCGCCGACGCCGCGGGCGACAAGCATCCGCCCCACTACATCCTGGGGGACGTGGCGATCGACCTCGGGGAACGACGGGTCAAACGCGAAGGCCACGACGTCCACCTCACGAAGACGGAGTGGGCGCTGCTCGAGACCCTGTCGGCGTCCGCGGGGAAGCTCCTCACGCACCGGTGGTTGCTCGAACGGGTGTGGGGGGACGGGTACAGCGACGATGTCGAGGTCCTCCGCGTGTTCGTGAGCCAGCTCCGGCGCAAGATCGAGCCCGATCCGCGGCGGCCGCGGGCGATCGTCACCGAGCCCGGGATCGGATATCGATGGACGCTTCGAGCAGAGGCTCGCGGATAGCGCCTACGTCCGAACGGTCGGTTCGGGCTCGGGCGCCGTTGCATCCGGTCGGTGATGGCCGCCGACGTCGTAAGGCACGACGACGAGGTCCACGTGCGGCTCCTCGGCGAACGCCCGCGTGATCTTCCGACTCGTCCGATCGTGCAGTAACAGGTGCCTTCGCTTCGAGAAATGGCGTCTGGGGATGATCAGCGTGACCTCGGTGCCCTCGTCCTCGAATCTCGATACGTAGTGCCGGAGGCTCCGTTCGATGTTGCGATCGTGACACTCCTCCACGTCCAGTGGGATCCCCGTCAGATAGCCGAAGGCGAGCCAGCGGTCGATGAGTGCGTTCGCACGGATCGGATCGCTGGCGGCGTGGACGGCTCTCACCGTGCCCGCGTCGATCCCGCGAGCGTAGCGCGCGGCCTTGAGCACGGCTCGGTCCAAGTCTTCGACCAGGATCAGCGCCACGTGTCGCCGCCGTGGCGCGATCTGCGGTCGACCACGGTCGATGTGATGACCTCCGCCGCCGTGGGCCCGCACGACGACGACGCCGACGTTCGGGAGGTCGAGCAACGAGGCGGCCAAGCTGGACCACGCCCGTGCGCGCCGGAAACGCCCGAGGAGCCCCTCGTCTGCGGGTGCCGGCACGATCACGGTCACCTGCTCATCCTCAATCCCGAGCTCGCGCACGTACCGAGCGATGGCTCGACCCGGCCGCCCGTCGGACGGGAGGTCCGTCAGCGGGATCCGGAGCCCGGAAACCGCCCACGCGCGGCTCAGGTCGGGGTCATCGGCGCCGAGGTGTAGCGCGCGGACCATGGTGGGACGGATCGTCAGCGCGTATTGCGCGGCGTGGAGCGTCTCCTCCTTCAGGTCGTCGACGAGCACCAGAGCGGTGTGCGGACCTCGCTCCGCGGCACCGGTCGCGCGGTCCTCGGGCCCGATCCCGAGCTGCTCATCCTCCGCTTCGTAGGTCTTGTTCACCCGGACGAGGACCGCCACCAGGATGGGAACGGCGATCATCACGATGTACGCGCCGCCGGCGAACTTCACGATGGCGATCACGACGGCGACGACGAGCGTCGCGACGGCGCCGAGCCCGTTCACGAACAGCCCGAAGCGCCATCCTTTCTCACGAAGGCGCAGGTGGCGCTTCGCCATCCCGGTCTGCGACAGCGTGAACGACGTGAAGACGCCGAGGGCGTAGAGCGGGATCATGTTCGTCACGCTCGCCCGGAACACCACGATGATCAGGCTGGCGGCGGCGGCGAGCGCGACGATCCCGTTCGAGAACACCAGTCGGTGACCGCGCTTCGTGAGCTGCCGAGGCATGAACGCGTCGCCCGCGTGGAAGCTCGCGAGGCGCGGGAAGTCGGCGAACGACGTGTTCGCCGCCAGGACCAGGATGAGCGTCGTCGCGATCTGCAGGACGAGGAACAACAGGTGCCCGAGCGGCCCGGTGCCGTACACGGCCTCCGCGATCTGGGCGAGGACGGACTTGCTCTCGTCCGCCACCGGTACCACCTGCAGCTTCTGCGCGAGGTACGACACGGCGAGGAACGTCGAACCCAGGATCAAGCCCATCCAGACCAAGGTGGTCTGTGCGTTGCGCCACTCGGGCCTGCGGAACGCCGGCACGCCGTTCGAGATCGCCTCGACACCGGTCACGGCCGCGCCACCCGATGCGAACGCCCGGAGCACGAGGAACGCAGTGACGGCCGCCGTCCCGATCGGCAGGCCGCCGGAGGCCTCTTGAGGACCGATCGGGTAAGCCTGGAGGTGACCCGTGATCACCTGGTACATACCCGCGACGCACGTGAGGCCGAGACTCACGATGAAAAGGTAGGTGGGGACCGCGAAGATCCGTCCGGACTCGCGAACCCCCAGCAGGTTCCCGTAGGCGATCATCCACACGAACAGCAGCGAGAGCACGATCCGGAGCGGGACGGCGAGTGGCACGACGGAGCTGATCGCCTGGACGCCGGCCGCCGTTGAGACGCTCACCGTCAAGACGTAGTCGACGAGGAGGGCGACGCCGGCGAGCTGCGCGGGCAACAGACCGAGGTTGTCCTTCGTCACGATGTAGGCGCCGCCCGCGGTCGGGTATGCCTTGATGGTCTGCCGGTAGGAGAAGATCAAGATCGCCTCGATCAACACGATGGCGAAGGAGATAGGCAGGACGAGGGTGAAGGCGATCACCCCGACGGTGGGGATGAGCACGCGGAGGATCTCCTCGGTCGCGTACGCGACCGAGGACATGTTGTCCGAGCTGAAGACCGCGAGCGCCGTCGGCTTCCCCAGCCGCTCGTGCTCCAGCCGTGACGTCGCGAGCGGGCGCCCCAGCAAGACGCGCTTGAGCGCGTATCCGGTGCCGAGATCTACGCTCCGCGCCATCACCCGGAAAGGCTACGGGCTCGCGGCAAGGAGGTCGACACGGTCATCGAGGGCAGTCGGCGCTCGGCGCGGCTGCACGAGCGATCCGATCCGGTCAACCCGGACCTCGTTCGTCTACATGCCGACCACGGCGTCCCGCAGGGTGCGTTCGGACTCTGGCGCCGCCAGCGCGACCAGCTCGTCGCCGGCCACGAGCACCGTCTCCGGCTGCGGGATGACCACGTGACCCTCTCGGAGCACCGCCACGATCGTCGAGTCCGTCGGCATGCGGATCTCGTAGATGGGTCTGCCCGTGGCCGGTGAAGACGCTGTCAGCTTGAGCTCGACGATGGATGCTCTGCCGCCCTCGAGCTTGAGGAGACGAACGAGATCGCCGGTGGTGACGGCCTCCTCCACCATCGCGGTCAGGATGTGCGGCGGCGAGACGGCTTGGTCGACCCCCCACTGCTCGTTGAAGAGCCATTCGTTGCCGGGATGGTTCACGCGAGCGAGGACCCGCGGCACGCCGAACTCCTGCTTCGCGAGCAAGGCGGTCACCAGGTTGTCCTCATCGTCGCCGGTGGCAGCGACAACGACGTCGGCGGAGGACAACGCGGCCCCATCGAGCACCCATGGCTCACAGGCGTCGCCGAGGAGCACCTGGACCTCGGGGATCTCCTCGCGGAGCTTCTCCACGATCGACTTGTCCTGCTCGATCAGCGCGACGTCGTGACCTCGGACGGCAAGGTCGGCGGCCAGATGACGACCGATGGCGCCTCCACCGGTGACCACGACGCGCATCAGTGATGCTCCTCCGGCGATGCGAGCTGCTCGTCCAGCATCTCGAGGCCGTCTTTGACCATCATCACGATCAGGTAGTCGCCCCCTTGCAAGGTGCTGTCGGGTGTGGGGAGGAAGCCCGAGCCTCCCCGCGAGACTCCCGCCACCAGGATCTTGCCGTCGACGTTGAGCGTGTTCGCCGGCTTGCCTACGAGGTGCGCCGGCACCGGCACGCGCACCCGCAGGATGTCGCCGCCGCCGAGCGACTCGCGGACCTCCTCGCGGTCGTGCAGAAGCATCAGCTGGATCTGCCGGATGCCCCAGGTCGTCGTTGCAACCGTGGGGATGTTGAGCCGGCCGTAGATCTCCGCCCGACGCGGGTCGTAGATCCGCGCCACGACCTTGGGCACGTGGTAGTGCTCGAGCGCCACACGGGCAGAGACGATGTTCGAGTTGTCGCCGCTCGAGACCGCCACGAAGGCGTCGGCCTCCTTGATGCCCGCTTCCTCGAGGGTCTCGCGAGTGAATCCGAGCCCGACCAGTTGGCGTGCCCCCTCGCCCGGCGGATAGCGCCAGAAGGCCTCGGGGTTCTTGTCGATCACCGTGACCTCGTGGCCGCCCTCCAGCAACGCGTGAGAGAGCTCTGAACCGACGCGGCCGCAGCCCATGATCAGGACGCGCATCGCGCCGAAGGGTACGGCCTCGAAAGGACGAGGGACAACGGTCGGTTGCGGAACGCGTGGGAGGGCCGAACGAACTGCCCCTGAAATGTCCTAGGGCCGGCAGCTGGAGGGAGCTGCCGGCCCCACGGACGGGCTCGGAGGAAAGCGGTCGTTGTGCCTCCACCGGGAGACCGCTTGGGGGTGACGACCACGCGGTCCCGCGGCGGAAACCTCTTTCCGGGTGTCAGGGTCTTTCATCCCCCGTGAACGCGGCGTAAAGGAAGGAAGGGCCGGCGTGAAGAAGTCGTGAACGCTCCGGGAGGCGTGAAGGGCCTCCGGGCGGGCGGTACCGTTCCTCCCGTGGTCGAGGATCGTCCAGTTCGCCGTTTCCAGCGGCCCACCGCGCTCGCCGTCACGATCGGTTTGGCCGCGGCGATGGCCGGCACGTTGTTGGTCCTGCTCACCTACTACTACAACGAGCGCCCGAACGGCGAGGTCGACCCGCGCCAGGTGGGCACGGCGGTCGCGATCTTCATGCTCGCCGTCACGATCGCCGCGGTCGCTGGAGGGCTGTGGGCGGGCGTCGCCGCCGCACTCCTCGCCTCGACCGCGCTGCCCTTGATCGAGTCGTCCGGTTTCCGCTTCCCGGAGGGCGGCGGGGACGTGATCGCCGCGGTCGTGTTCCTGGCGATCGCGGTGGTGGTCGGTCTGGTCGTGGGCAACGCGGCAGATGAGCGGGACCGGGCTGCCCGCAGCGAGCGCGAAGCCCGACTCCTGGCCTACCTGTCCACGAAGCTGCTCTCCGGGGACGTCCCCGACCGGGTCCTCGACGAGTTCGTCCAGGTGCTGCTGGAACCGCTCGGGCTCGCGTCGTGCTACGTGGCCGTGTCGCTGGACGGCCACGAGATCGAGGCGAAGGCCGAGCGCGAGGGCTTCCCCGTCGGGGGGCCGAGCGAGGTGATCCCGATCGTCGTGGCGAACATCCCCCTGGGGACGTTGATCGCCGAACGGCCCAAAGGGCGGCGGCCGTTCAGCCGGGACGAACGCGTGCTGCTCGACGCGGCGACCCGCCAGGTCGCCGTGGCGCTCGACCGAGCCAGGTTGGACGCCAAGGCCCGCCTGGCTCAGGTGGACGCGGAGACGAACCAGCTCCGGGCCGCCATGTTCTCGTCCGTGACCCACGACCTCAGGACGCCGCTCGCATCGATCAAGGCGGGCGTCACGAGCCTGCTGGACGAGGGCGTGATCCACGACGACCGTCAGCAGCGCGAACTCCTGACCACGATCCTCGAGGAGACGGACCGGCTCAACCGTCTGGTCGGCAACATCCTCGATCTGGCGAAGATCCGAGCCGGCGCGTTGATCTCGCGTCGCGTGCCGACCGCGGTCGACGAGGTCGCGGAGGCCGTCGTCGCACGGATGCGCCCGCGGCTCACCGACGTGGTCGTCGACCTCCAGCTCGCGCCGGACCTGCCCGACATCCCGGCGGATCCCGTCCAGCTCGACCAGGTGCTCACGAACCTCGTGGAGAACGCGGCGCGGCATTCGCCGGCGGGAGGGACGATCCGGATCCACGCGACGCGGACCGAGCGGGCGGTACGGGTGCGCGTTGCCGATGAGGGCCCGGGTATCCATGTCGACGACCGTGAGAAAGTGTTCGAGGCGTTCTACCGGGGACGCGAGAGTCCTGAGTCTCCCGGAAGCGGTCTGGGGCTTTCGATCGCGCGCGCGATCGTCACGGCGCACGGCGGCCGCATCTGGGTGGAGGAGACGATGGGGGGCGGCACCGCGATGGTCCTCGACATGCCGATCCGGGAGACCGGCCTATGAAGGTGCTGGTCGTCGACGACGAGCCCCAGATCCGTCGGGCCCTCCGCACGAGCCTCGAGGCGCACGGGTACGACGTCGCGACCGTGGGCACGGGCGACGAAGGCGTCGTCGCCGCGGCGGAGGCCCAGCCGGACCTCGTGCTGCTCGACCTCGGGTTGCCCGACATGGACGGGACCGAGGTGATCAGGCGGATCCGCGGGTTCTCCGACGTGCCGGTGATCGTCCTGTCGGTCCGGGAGCTGATGACCGACAAGGTCGCGGCGCTCGACGCCGGTGCCGACGACTACGTCACGAAGCCGTTCGGCATGGAGGAGCTGCTGGCGAGGGCCCGCGCGGCGCTCCGCCGCGCGGGCCCGGACGAGCCGCCGCAGCCGACGATGCGCTACGGAGGCCTCGAGGTGGACCTCGCCCGGCGGCTCGTCACGTCCGACGGCGAGCAGGTGCACCTCACGCCCACCGAGTACGCGTTGCTGGAAGCCCTGGTCACGAACCCGGGCAAGCTGCTCACGCACCAGTGGCTGCTCCGCCGCGTCTGGGGACAGGGTTACGGGACCGAGACGACGTACCTGCGCACGTACATCAGAACGCTGCGCAAGAAGCTCGGCGATGAAGCCTCGGCGCCGGCGCTGATCGTCACGGAGCCCGGCGTGGGGTATCGCTGGATCGGCGAGCCGTCGTGATCCGGCTCACGGCAGCCAGTTCGGCGCCCGCCAGGAACATCCACGCCGCGAGGCGCAGGAACAGCAGCACGCCGAACACGCTCGCGATCGTGCCGTAGAGCGCCGACCACCGGTCGACCGCGCGCGCGATGAAGAGGCTGCCGAGTCCTTGCAGGATCGTCCAGCCGATCGCGCACACGATCGCGCCGGGCACGAGCTCGCGCACCGCGATGCTCCCGGGTATCAGGAGCCGGTAGACGAGCAGGAACGCGCCTGCCAGCGCTCCGAGGAGCACGATCTCGCCGGCGACCGCGATGAGCGTCCCGGGGGAGTCGCGGCGCAGGAGGCCGGTGAGCACGCCGGCAACGCCCACCCCGATCACGAGTCCGAGGCCGAGCGCGATCGTGACCAGCAACGCCCACGCCCGACCGTGCACCGCCGATTCCCGCTGGCCGAAGATCGTGCCGAGCGAGCGCCGAGCGCGGTTCGAAAGGGCGGAAGCCGCCCACAGGAGGCCGATGATGCCGGCCGCCCCGGTCGCGTAGCGCCCATCGACGATCGACCGCGCCTGTTGCGAGATCAACTGGTCGAGCCCGGGTATCGACGTGACGATCTTGTCGATCGACTCCTGTCCCCGACCGTGCAGCCAGAAGCCGGCGATGGACGTCGCCAGCAGCACGGCCGGGAACAGCGCGAGGAACGCCGTGAACGTCAGCGCCGATGCCTGCGTGGCGACGTCGTCCTCCGCGGCTTTGCGCAGGAGGTCCCCGGTGAGGGCGGCGGCCACGGCGAAGGCGCGGCCGCCGGCTGGCCACGTCCGCGTCAGCCGTCGCGACGTCGCACCGAGGATCCGTTCGGCGGCCGGGCGGCGCGGCTCCGGCTGCGTTAGGGTTCCCATCTGCGAAGGTTCTCACGGAGGCCCGGCCGCACATGAACATCCGTCCCGCCACGGCGAAGGACGTGCAGTTCCTGAAGAAGATGCTCTACGAGGCGGCGCGGTGGAACCCGGATTGGCCGCGCGAGCCGATGGAAGAGGTCCTCGCCGATCCGATGCTGGTGCGCTACCACCAGGGATGGGGACGCGAGGGAGACGGC
>Ga0326726_10004785_pt1 | contig 12340 bp, 6 predicted proteins | sample MHFenrmetagenome_2_FD_207603 | JGI IMG/M metagenome (GOLD analysis project Ga0326726, IMG submission 207603) | Lab enriched peat soil microbial communities from Michigan Hollow, Ithaca, NY, United States - MHF15MN | ecosystem: Environmental > Terrestrial > Soil > Wetlands > Peat | place: USA...
CTGGAATGGCTTCGCAAGACAAGTGGTTTAAAGGTAGACAGGGCTGTAACAGTGGCTTATTATTCCCTTATAAAAATATCGGAGAGCACAATTACTGAAAAAACTATCTGGCATCCGATTAATAACCTGCCTGACTTGATCTTCGATCATAATCACATCATCCAGGCAGCACTAAAAAATCTTCAGAATGAGTTTCGCAATAAACCACTCTGTTTTGAGCTGCTCCCTAAAAAGTTTACGCTGAGACAAATGCAGGATATTTTCGAATCAGTTCTGAACATAAATCTGGATAACCGGAATTTTCGCAAAAAGATCCGGCAGATGGATTTTCTGATTCCTTTGCCTGAGAAAGAAAAGAATGTCAATCATAAACCTGCTCAATTATACAGGTTCGATAAACACCTTTATGAAAAAAGCAGAACGCTCAAAAATGATTTTAATTATAACCACATTTAACCCTGAGCTGGATAAAATAATCTGTTTGATTGAATGCCTGAATTAACTAATTAATTATGAGAAGACTGCATTTGGCTTTTTCTGCATTGCTGACACTATTATTACTTTTTGTGACAGTTAAGTCAGAAGCCCAGGTTGAATGGATATCAACCACAAACTATAAACCATGGCTTAAAAAACAGATTAAACTTATAAAGCTGTCCAGTTCGAAAACAGATGCTGCAATTTATCCTGAAGCTAAGGAACAGACTATTAATGGTTTTGGAGCATGTTTCAACGAGTTGGGATGGACTGCCTTGTCGGTTCTAGATGAACAGGGGCGTGAAACCATACTTAGAAATCTGTTTGATCCAAAAGAAGGCCTGAAGCTCAATATTTGCAGAATGCCGGTGGGTGCTAACGATTATGCACGAGATTATTATTCCCTGAACGATTCTGTCAATGACTTTGAGATGAAATATTTCTCTATTGCACGGGACAAAGAAATGCTTATTCCCTATATAAAAGCAGTTTTAAAATATAAGCCTGATCTGAAAGTATGGGGATCTCCCTGGTGTCCTCCTTACTGGATGAAGACGAACAATCACTATGCATGCCGGCCAGGTTCAAATAATGGACTTACAAAAGAACAGATGGGAAAAGAGGGAATCACTCAATTTCGCATGCAGCCGGAATATCTTAAAGCTTATGCCCTTTATTTTACAAAATATATACAGGCTTATCGTAACGAAGGCATTGATATTACCGGTGTACATGTACAGAATGAGATGAACTCCTGTCAGAATTTTCCGTCATGTATCTGGACAGCCACTGATCTGGGAAATTTCATTGGAAAATATCTTGGTCCTACCCTTAAGGCAAGTATTCCTGATGCTGAAATCTGGTATGGCACTTATGAAAGGCCATTGGTAGAAAAGATAGATACTATAATGCAAAATCCTGTTACTTCAAAATACATTACCGGTGTAAGCTTCCAGTGGGCAGGAAAACAAGCCATCCCAGGAGTACATGCCAAATATGCAGATCTGAAGTTAATGCAATCTGAAACTGAATGCGGCAATGGCAGCAATGACTGGAAAGCAGCAGAATACACATTTTCATTAATGAAACTTTATTTTGAGAATGGTGTAAGTGTGTATTCTTTCTGGAACAGTGTTCTGGATGAAACAGGCAAAAGTATGTGGGGTTGGAAGCAAAACTCAATGATCACAGTAAATAGTTCCACAAAAGAAGTTGTGTATAATCCTGAGTTTTATTTACTGAAACATTTCAGCTACTATATCCAGCCCGGCGCAAGAAAATTAAAAACAGAAGGTAATAATTCCGGATTACTTGCTTTTTTAAATCCCGATAAAAGCCTGATTTTGATTGTTGGGAACATAGAAGATGTTGGCAGAGAAACAAATATCAAGATAGGGAAGGAAAGACTCAACGTTCATATAGAACCCCATTCGTTCAATACATTTAAAATAAAGAAATTCCAATGAAACGATCACTTTTATTAATGCTGCTCCTGCTGGTAACAGGATCCGTACTTTACCCTCAGGTGACACCGCCCTCAACCCGTAACAGGCCATCCGCATTCACCGGCATGGGAGAAAACGCATTTACGGCGATAACTGATCCTGACAAACCGGTTACCTATCATAATCCAGTAATACCTGGCTTTTGGTCTGACCCGAGTGTCTGCCGCGTCAATGAGGATTATTATCTGGTCAACAGTACATTTGAATATTTCCCGGGAGTTCCGGTTTTTCACAGTAAAGACCTGGTAAACTGGGAACTGATTGGCTATTGTATTGACCGACCTACGCAGCTGCCCAAAGGCCTGAATATTTATGCGACGACTATCAGGTATCATGAAGGTATCTTTTATATGATTACAACGAATATTGGTGGCGAAGGTAATTTCTACGTTACTGCAACTGATCCGGCAGGGCCCTGGTCAGATCCAATTTTTATTAAAGCTCAGGGAATTGACCCTGATTTGTTTTTCGATGATAATGGAAAGGTCTACGTCATTTCGTCAACTTTTATTTTACATGAAATTGACCTTAAAACAGGTAATTTTATTTCTGAAGGCACAAAATTATGGAACGGAACAGGTGGTCGTTATCCAGAAGGTCCGCATATTTACAAAAAAGATGGATTTTATTATTTAATGGCCGCTGAAGGTGGTACCGAAGAAGCACATTCGGAAACAATTGCGAGAAGCAAGAGTATCTGGGGTCCTTATAACTCAAATCCTTCCAATCCTATCCTGACTCACTGCAATGCAGCCGGACAGGGCAATCCAATTCAGGGAGTAGGTCATGCCGATATAGTAAATGCACATGACGGTTCCTGGTGGATTGTCTTCCACGGATATCGAAGTGTAGGAGGTACTCATCATATTCTTGGCAGAGAAACCTGCCTGGCTCCTGTTTCCTGGCCTGAGGACGGATGGCCAGTTGTAAATGGCAACGGCACTGCATCGGTTAACATGACCTGTCCTACACTTCCATTAAAACCATTCGCCGCAAAGCCTTCCAGAACAGATTTTAACTTCGATAAGCTCGGTCTGGAATGGAACTATATCAGGTATCCCATTTCGGGTAATTATTCCCTGTCTTCTCGTAATGGTTTTCTTAGACTAAGAGGTTCTGAACAAACAATTGAAGAGCGGAAATCACCTACTTTTACTGGACGCAGGGTTCAGGATATGAATTTTACTGCCACAACGCAGGTTGAATTTATTCCGGGAAAAGACAATGAAGAAGCCGGTATGATACTTCTTAACAATGGTGCACACTTTGATTTGCTTATTAAGCAATCAGGAGGCAAAAGAGTACTGGTGACCAGGCTCTGGTTTGGTTCAGTTGTCCACGAATCGGATAAAGTAATTTTAAAACCTGGTCCCGTAAAGCTTATCATTAAAGGCGAGCGTGCAAATTTCAGCTTTTTATATGCTCAGGGTAATGACATCCCTAAAGAAATCATAAGGGTGATGTCAAGGTATTTAAGCTCGGAGACTGTTGGTGGATTCACCGGAGTCTATGTCGGCCTTTATGCTACAGGTAATGGCAAAGCATGCACGGCAAACGCTGATTACGATTGGTTTGAATATGTTAAAAATGAATCTGGCGCAGTAAATTCGGGTTTCCCGGACTTTTGACAATAAATGTCATGAAAAAATTCTTGTTTGTTTTATTAGGCATTCTCCTCCCGATTTCATTATCTGGTCAAAAAACCGGATCATGGGGAGACCAGTCAAACGGGACATATATTAATCCCATTCTAAATGCAGACTATTCTGATCCTGATGTGATCAGGGTGGATAACAAGTATTACATGGTGTGCTCGGAATTTCATTTTATGGGTATACCTGTCTTGGAATCCGATGATATGGTAAACTGGAAGATCATTGGCAAAGTATATGAAAATATCAGCTTCCCGGGTTATGATACAAATGAGAAATATGGCAGAGGTTCGTGGGCTCCATCAATACGTTTTCACGACAATAAATTCTGGATCTATTTCTGCACCCCTGATGAAGGATTGTTTATGAGTTCTTCTGCAAAAGCTGAGGGACCATGGGAACCTCTTGTACTGGTTAAAGGTATAGCAGGATGGGAAGATCCGTGTCCTTTCTGGGACGATAACGGTACAGGATATTTGGGGCATAGTAAAGTTGGCGCCGGGCCGATAATAATCCACAAACTCAGTCCTGACGGTAAACAACTGCTCGATGACGGTGTCACTGTTTATACAGGGCCGGTGGCTGAAGGTACAAAGATACACAAGCTGAACGGCTACTATTATCTAAGCATTCCCGAGGGCGGAGTGGAAAGAGGCTGGCAGACGATTCTAAGGTCAAAAACAATTTTCGGCCCTTATGAAAAAAAAGTGGTTCTTGAAAAAGGAAGTACATCCATTAACGGCCCTCACCAGGGGTCTCTTGTTGATACTCCTGACGGTGAATGGTGGTTTTATCATTTTCAGTCAGACGGTGCAATGGGCAGGGTCGTCCATCTGCAGCCTGTCATATGGCAGGAGGGATGGCCTGTAATAGGTGTCGATATTGATCGCAATGGGATAGGGGAACCGGTTTATGTATGGAAAAAACCTGACATTAAAGGTGACTTTAAAATAACCGCACCTCAATCAGATGATGATTTCAATTCATCCTCACTTGGTCTCCAGTGGCAGTGGAATCATAATCCTGTTAATATTTTCTGGTCGCTGACTGAAAAGCCGGGGATGCTGACCCTAAAAGCATTGAAAGCAGATAATTTTTCAAAAGCCCGCAATACACTGACTCAAAAGGTAATGGGTACTTCCGGGGAAGCGATGACTGAAATAGATATTACCGGATTCGCTGATGGACAAAAAGCAGGTCTTTGCAGTATGGGTGGCAAAAACACAAGCCTTTTGGGAGTTGTCAGGAAAGGAGGACAGCTATATGTCTTTGCTGAAAAAAACGGAAAAATCACAAACGAACAACTCATTAAATCAAAGAAGGTTTACCTGAAAGTAAAACTGGACATAAAAGGTGATAAGAACCAGTTCTTTTTCAGCCTCGATAATAAACAATTCCAGCAGTTTGGCGAGCCCTTTATCACATCTGCCGGGTATTGGAAAGGAACACGCATCGGTCTGTTTTCTTTCAATGAAACAAATGAAAGCGGATCTGCAGCCTTTAATTGGTTTACTTATAATTATGACGGACCAAAAGGAATTACATTAAAGGAATAATGAAATAAAGAAATAATGAAATAAAGAAATAAGGAAATAGAGGAATAAGAAATTATAAATCAAATAATTAAATATGACATCAGGAAATTTATCAGGGAAATCTGCCACACCTTCCTTTATTAAAGGAAATCCTGTTTACATCATGGCTCTTACGCTTGTCGCAACCCTTGGTGGTTTGCTATTTGGATACGATACTGCTGTTGTTAACGGTGCAGAAAAATCACTGGTTGGGTTGTATATATCGCCTATGTTGAATCCCTCCAATCATGAATATGCAATTAAGCTGATCAGCCAGTACAAGCTGCTGATGACATTAGTAATATATCTGGTTTTTCTGGTTATTTCAGGACAGATAATCAGGCTTCTGGGATTTAAAAAGGGAGTGATTATCAGCTCTGTCATTGTAGCTCTGGTTACCATTTGGGCAATTTTCTTCCTTTCCAGATCTTTTCCGACAGAAGGATCAGAATTACAGCGCACAGCTGATATCATCAAGGGATTTGTCATTGCAAGCGCCCTGATAGGTTGTATTATCGGAGGTGCCCTGTCGGGTTTTATCTCCAAATCGTGGGGCAGGAAGAATGGTATGATCATCGCTGCGGTAGCCTTCTGTCTTTCCGCAATAGGAGCCTGGAGGCCTGAATCTTTTAACATATTTGGAACCCTGCCTGTTTATTCCTTTTTCTTTTACAGGATAATAGGAGGAATCGGAGTAGGTATTGCTTCGATGATATCGCCAATGTACATTGCAGAAATAGCTCCTGCAAATATCAGGGGCAAATTGGTGTCGTGGAATCAGTTTGCTATTATTTTTGGAATGAATGTTATTTATTTCGTAAACTTTTTTATTGCAAAGCAAGGCAATGAACAATGGCTTTTGACAGACGGTTGGCGCTGGATGTTCTTTTCAGGAGCGATACCTGCCGGACTCTTCTTTTTGCTTCTGCTCTTTGTTCCGGAAACCCCCAGGTTCCTGGTCATGAAAGGTAAAGACGACAGAGCTTTATCAGTGCTGAATAAAATATCAGGTTCGGATGAAGCTCCTGCAATTTTGAAGGAAATCAAGGATACGATCCATGAAAAAAGCGCGCCCTGGCTTTCTTTTGGATTTTTTGTAATTCTCATAGGAATATTGCTTTCTGTTTTTCAACAGTTCGTCGGCATAAACGTGGTATTGTATTATGCTGGTAATATCTTCAGAAACATGGGAGCTTCAACCAATACATCGCTCCTGCAAACAATTATAGTGGGTATTGTGAATCTGACTTTTACGGTAGTTGCTATATTGACTGTTGACAGATTTGGCCGGAAACCACTTATGATCATAGGAGCCCTGGGAATGGCAGTAAGTATGTTTGCTCTGGGTACTTCATTTTACTCCCACAATGAAGGAATGTTAGCCTTGATATTTGTACTTTTATATACTGCTTTTTTTGCAATGAGCTGGGGACCTGTGACATGGGTTCTTTTATCGGAGATATTTCCAAACAGTATCCGTAGTGCAATGTCCATCGCAGTTGCTGCTCAATGGATAGCAAACTGGCTAGTTTCATTTACCTTCCCCATAATGAATGATAATCAATTGCTTACACAGCAATTTAATCATGGTTTTTCATATTGGATATATGGAGTCATGGGGATTCTGGCAGCTCTGTTTGTCTGGAAATATGTCCCGGAAACGAAAGGAAAGACTCTTGAGCAAATTGAGAAGCTCTGGAAGAAAAAATGACAGGACATTAACTTTATAGCTGGTTCAGTTCAGAATTTCATAATATTTATAAAGAATTTTTCACCAGCGCTTAGAAGGAGATCATCCGTGCAAATAATGGCATGAAGATCATAATTTGATATAGTGACAGATGCGTTGCATTTTGTGCACGAAGGCAGGCTGAATATTTCTCCATTATCACATGCAAGAATAAACTGATCGTGTACCAGATCATAAGTTATGTCGTTAGGTTCATTGGTTAAGAATTGGATCATACCATGATCGTCATTATAGATTAGCGATCTCTCTGTCCATACATTTCCCAACGATGAAAAAAGGACAGCTGGTGTGCCATCATCATGACTTCCTATAATTACAATCCTGTTACCTGCAGCAATTACTTTCTTAAATGTGCAGGACTTATTATAACCGGAATACTCTTTATTGTAGTCCTTAATTTCCCAGTTAAAGCCATCATCGGATTTGATTATTTCACCATTGCCTGTAATCCCCAAAAAGAATGAATCATTTGACGCGACAGATACAATATTCCCCTTGACTTCAAGATGTTTACTGCTCCAGATTTTTCCGTTCTTTGAGATAAGTATTGTTCCCTTGTCGGCACCTGCTATCAATAATTCGTTTTTATATGCAATTCCATTGATGTTTTTATCTGTTCCGGATTCGATTTTAGTAAAGACCTGCCCGGCATCTGAAAAAAGGATCGTTCCATTATCGCCGGCAACAACCAGCATTTGATCTTTGCTGACAACACAGTTTAAATTATTATTACATGCATTAACTACAGGAGTTCTTTTACCAGAGATATTTATATAATCAATTCTTCCATCAGTTCCGACGGCCAGGAACTTCCCATTGTATATTATAATCTCCCTGTAACCTTTAATACTACCTGCATTTGATTTCTGTAGCGAAAAAAAATCCTGATTCAGTTTTTTCGCTGATGTTAAATACAATATTCCTGCAGGGAACAGGAATATTAATCCTCCTATAATAAAGTGAACTATTTTGTTTGGCAGAAATGACATCCTTTAGCTCCTTATTACAACCTCTTATCTGCAAAAGTACTTAAAAATGAGGGGCTGTAAAAGAAGAATTTATTTCTTAAACAGCCCCGGTAGTTTTTACCAGCAAGGATTAATTGCCAGTATTAGTTATATCAAAATAGTCATACTTAACCTTGAATGGTTTCTTTGCATCAGGAGCATTAAGACCCAACTGAGCAAACAGCCCCCCGTTGGGATTTTCTGCTCCATCACAGGTAATCAATCCGGCTTTGATATCACGCAAAACAGCATCTGTTGATCCCAGAAGTTCAAAATCTTTTCCTCCTGTTGCATAGTATGCTGTATACTTGCTGCCTTGCTTCACAAGTTTAAGCACAACAGCAAGGTCACTCTGAATCAGCCACGTGGCTGGGATATTGGCAGCAGAATATTGTTCACCCTCTCTTTCTACAAGAAGTTCAATATATTCATTACTTCCCATAAATCCTTTGATTGAATTAATGTAGACAAGTTTGACATAATTATTATCATCCTGATAAGCTATGATACCTCCCTGCTGATCGGGTTTGGATGGTCTTTTTGAAAATTCCATCCTGGAAGTAACTGACCAGTCGGTGTTGGCGCTTTGCAGCAAGATATTCTCTGCATTGTTGGTTACACCTTTTATATCCCCGGTCTTTGCAGTGATAGTCAGATTATTGGGCGATTCTGAAAGGCTCCAGTTATCCTTATTTTCCCTTATCCAGCTCCATCCTCCTTTCAGTTCACCTGGTTCAAAAGCATCACTGAAAGACATAGCGCCGAAATTGATTGCATAGCAGCCTGTCTGTCCGGAAATATTATCAGTCAGGGTTATTAATGCAGTACCGGGAACGGAAGCAGACTGGGTAATTTTCACTTTTGTTCCAACAACAACAGGAGCTGCACTAATTTTTGGGATTTTCGCAGAACTATCCTTCATCAGATAACTATAAGCGTGAACATCAGGACTGAAATTTTCTATTTTCTTGCCATCAAGATCAATACCAGCCAGCGAAAGATCAGCCAATATTTTCAAAGGATAACCATCAGATTTTGCCGTACCATTGATTGTCACTTCAGCAGTGATAGTTGCGACACCTGAGGCAATAGCTGTTACCAGTCCATTTTCGTCAACGTTTGCTACTGCCGGATTGTTACTTTTATAGGTTACTTTCGCATCCTTGATGTTATAGAAGCTGTCATCTGACATAGATGCCGTTACGCTTGTCTGTACTTTATTGCCCGGCTTGAGAACAACACTCCCGCATTCTGCAACAACGGTCGTCAACACTGGATTGTATGTCCCGCTCATAGTGGATTCTACCGTTCCCCTGATATCTTTCGATGATGATCCTATCTCAAATACATATTTCCCCAGGTCGAAAGTAATCCTGTTCTTGTCTCCATCCCAGAACCACAGATCAGAACAATCAATGTCGATTAATACAGTTTTTTTCTGTCCGGCCGCTATCGTAGCCCTCTGGAATCCTTTCAGCCTCTTTATAGGTCTCTCAAGCGATGCAGGACTATCAGGCGTCTTCAAGTAAACCTGAACAACTTCATCTCCGTCAACTTTGCCAGTGTTCTTAACATCAACACTTACTGTGATATAATCATTCGGAGTGATAGCGATTTTGCTGATTTTAAAATTACTGTACTCAAAAGTTGTATATGATTGTCCGTAACCAAATTCATAAGAGACATCCTTGTTAAAGTACCAGTAGGTTCTTCCGTTTGTGCCTTTACCAGTTCTCAGATTGTAGTCAGTAATTGGCGGAAGGTCATTAACCGATTTGTACCATGTGGCATTCAGTTTACCGCCCGGGTTTGCATCACCGAAAAGTACACTGGCCATGGCTGTTCCCTGTGCCTGACCATTGTACCCTGTCCAGATTATTCCTGCAACATTCGGATTATTCTTGAATTGATCCACTTCAACCATACCAAGAGACTGGATTACTATTACCGTGTTCGGATTGACTTTTGTTACTGCATCAATCAATTCATACTGGTTTCCCGGCAACGTCAGAGTAAGCCGGTCAGCCTCCTCATTAGCTGTTCTGAGATCTGTTCCCACAAACAGGATTGCAACATCTGAAGATGAGGCCATAGCTATTGTTTCTTTATCGATACCCGGTTTTTCGGGAGCACGGTAAACAAGACAAATGGTCTGTTTTCCTGAAATTCCTGTCTTATTTACTTTGGCATTTCGTGTAGTTGGCAGGAATGAACCATTCATGTCCTGGGTACCCTTACTGTCTACCGTAGTCAGCAAAGTACCGGTCGGGGAAACTGTTCTGACTTCGATTGTACCGCCATCGCCGGGTATTGTCAGATTCAGGTTGATACTTTCTAAATCGCTTACATTTACATTTTTATATAAAGTCCAACCTCCATCAATTATCCCTTTCACTGTTTTTACAGGCAACGCACCGGCACCAACAGTTATTCCTTTTGAGGACGTTGTGAACTGCGTGGCATCATATCTTACGGAAGTTCCGTCTTTATTTACAATTTCAAACCAGTAGATGTTAAAGAGATTATAGTTGGTCACTGTATTTGCACCGGTACTATGTACAACTTCAGCTGTTGATCCCTTTGCTGACAGAAGATTCTTTATCCCTGCCAGCGGAGTTATCTTGTTCTTATCAAGAGCTGTTCCGGAGTAAGGTCCAAGTTCTACCAGATCAGACATAGGTCCAATCACAGCTATCTTCTTAATTTCAGATGCATTCAGAGGAAGAATTTGTTTATCTGAATTCTTCTTCAGGCTATTTTTTAACAATACCGGCGTTTTCGTTGCTGTTTCTGCAGCAAATGCCACATGATCAGGAGAGTTTATTGTACTACTGTCGATCTTTGAGTATGGTACTTTCGATGAAGGATCAAATTCTCCTATCCTCATTCGCACTGTAAATATATTTACAAGAGCCCGGTCTATGTCTGCCTCTGTAACCAAACCCTGGTTAAGTGCATCGATGGCGCTTGTCTGGTAAACACTGCCACAGTCGCTGTCAACACCTGATTTTAATCCCATTGCAGTTCCTTCAGCGCTTGTTTTAGCATAAAAATGTCCGGACCTGATATCTTCGATTGCGCCGCAGTCGCCTGTAATATAACCATTTAGCCCAAATGTTTTACGTGCTATTGTATCGATATAGTATTTGCTGGCTGACATTGGCACTCCCCTTACGGCATTATATGCGGCCATTATGCTGGGAAGTTTATCCTTTTCGATAAGTTTCCTGTACTGTGAAATATAATATTCCCTCATATCCCTGGCATCCATATCGGAACTACTGACATGCCGGTTGAACTCGCTGTTATTGGCGAAATAATGTTTACCACAAGGAACAGCTTTTAGATAAACCGAGTCATAACCCATCATACCGCGGACAAAACCGCCGCCTATCTGTGAAATCAGAAAAGGATCTTCACCAAATGATTCTCCTGTCCTTCCCCAACGGGGATCTCTAACAGGTTCAACCACCGGTGACCAGAAAGTCAGGTTAGCAATTACCGGATTATTAAATGCGCGTGCTTCGTCGGCAATCATGGAAGTTTCTTTTTCCATAAGAGAGGGATCCCATGAAGCTCCAAGTGATTCGCTGCTTGGGAAAGACGTTGCGGGTCCTCCTTTGGGATTGAACATTGGTACAACCCCGTGAAGAGCTTCACCCCAAACATAGTAGGTATTAACTCCAAGTCGGGGGACAGCTGCCATAGTGTTTCCAAGAAGACTTTGTTTTTCTTCGATCGTGAATCTTGATACCAGATCAGCCGCCCTCTCTTCGAAAGAGTAGCTGGCATCGAGGTAAACAGGTTTCTGAGTTTCAGTTTTACATGCATTAATTAACAGGATTGCTGTAAAACATAACGAAACAAAAACACCGTTTTTGTAAATTACCTTTTTCATACTGTAAAAATTAAGTTAGTTCATTTTACATCGTTTAAGGATGAAATAAAAATCCTATTTCAAGCCTTTGTTTGTTATATGGAAGTAATCATATGCAACCTCAAATGGTGTTTCGGGTTGGCTGGTCTGCTGTTGCATCCCTGGGAAATTGCCCATCCTTGCTGGTGCCGCTCCATCACATGCTATCATTCCGGCCTTTATATCCTTTAACATAATATCTGCAGTACCGATTGCTTTAAAATTCTTACCATCAGATGAGCAGGAGGCTGTAAAAATGGTGCCTTTCTTATCGAGTCTCAGTACCAGTGTGTTGTTGTCCTTAATTATGTCTGCCATACTTAACGAGGCAACAGATGTCTGGTAACCATCCTTCTCGATAACAAGTTCTACTGAACCTGGCTGAACACCAGTGCCTTGTCCTCCGAATCCGCCGAAGCCACCCATTCCTCTTCTTCCACCAGCTCTGTAAACAAGCTT